>Ga0306912_1000099_pt1 | contig 51791 bp, 60 predicted proteins | sample AntRauFillE10628_FD_190443 | JGI IMG/M metagenome (GOLD analysis project Ga0306912, IMG submission 190443) | Saline lake microbial communities from Rauer Islands, Antarctica - Metagenome Filla E10 #628 (v2) (version 2) | ecosystem: Environmental > Aquatic > Non-marine Saline and Alkaline >...
TTTATAATTTAAGAATATGAAATAAATTAAATAGTAATTATTTTAAAATTATCGCTGGTGTAGCTCAATGGTAGAGCAACGGATTTGTAATCCGTAGGTTGGGGGTTCAAGTCCCTTCACCAGCTTAAAAAACTTAAATTTATAGGAAAGGAAAATTACTATTATCATTAAAATTAAACATCTGAATTACAAAATAGTAGAAGTATAGGCCCAGTAGGAATCGAACCTACATTTGAAGTTTAGAAGACTACTGTCCTAATCCGTTAGACGATAGGCCCTTAAATAATATGGGTAATACAGGATTTGAACCTGTGACCTTCTGCTTGTAAGGCAGACACTCTACCGCTGAGTTAATTACCCATTATTTATGATGTAATATATATATACTAAAAAATTTCTGAGACGTCAATATTTTAATTAGAAAATACGTATATTATTATTTTTAATCTTAATATTGTGTTTTTATTATTAGTATGATAAGATTTATATAGATAGATAGGGTCGGTGCCCGAGTGGTTAAAGGGAGCGGATTGTAAATCCGTTGCGTTATGCTACGTTGGTTCGAATCCAACTCGGCCCATTATTAAAATAAAAGAATTTCTTTTTAACAAATTATAAGAGATATTTAGATATTTTAAAGTTATTAATTAATATTTGAGTTCAAAATTCGAATAATTACTTAAAATCATTTCAAAATATAAGATAATTTTACTCATTTATTCTTAATCGAATAAATTTTAAGCATTTTTTTATTTAAATTGTTATTTCAAATTATAATATTATTAAAAAATAAATTTAAAATATGTGAATCAAGTATTATAATTGACCATTAAATTCTCAACACTTATTACAAACCAACCATGTTTTTAACAGTATTATACAAAACTATTAAAAATAAAATAAATGATAAAATTACAAAAATTCGTAATTTTTTTATTTTTAATAAATTCTTAAATGGAGATAAAATTATTAAAATTAACCCAGCTAAACTACTAATAAAAAAACGTGGATAACGAGACACATTATTCCAGAAATCATTCATACTACAAATTATATATTTTTATTATAATTATATATAATTTTTGAATTACTTACAAAATTCTGACTTAAAAAAATAATAGTATTATATTTTCATTAATTTGTGATAGAATCGTTTTTAGTGAAGTAGTGTAAGGCTCTGTAGCTCAGTGGTTAGAGCAGGGGATTCATAAGCCCAAGGTCGTAGGTTCAAATCCCACCAGAGCCATCTACTTTCGAATTTATTAAAAATATGAAAGTAGTTTAAATTTATTAGTTTAGGAGAAATGGCTGAGTGGTCGAAAGCAATAGATTGCTAATCTATCGTACAAATTTTGTACCCAGGGTTCGAATCCCTGTTTCTCCTTATGTTTTATGTTATGTTATGTTATGTTATGAATTAAAACGAATAAAAAATTGACATATTTTAAAAATATGTTAAACTAATATAATAGAAATAAAGATGTGGGATTGTAGTTCAATTGGTTAGAGCACCGCCCTGTCACGGCGGAAGTTGCGAGTTCGAGTCTCGTCAGTCCCGTTAGAAATGTAAATAAAAACTAAACTATTTAATAATAATATTTTTCATATTATTATTAAATAGTTTTTATTCACCTTGAACTTTTAGTAAGGCAAATCCTAGAGAAAGACCAAATAAAGTCATAAAGAAACATATAACAGCTGCGTTAACAATTTCTGGACTTGCATACGGGAATACTGCTTTGATTAATTCCATATTTTTTTTTTAAGTGTTACAAAAGTTTTAATAATTAGAAACCATTTCGAGCCCAAACAGTTAATGCTAATGAAAATGTAAACATTGTCATTAAACAGGCCCATCCTAGACTTATAATATCCATAGATCTATATTTTAATTTATTTAATTTTTATAATTTAAAAGGGTTCTTAAACCTTTTAAATTATTCTGTAATGGTATTGTAGTTATACAATACCATTTGTCCAATCAACGTCAATATCATCAATGATTAATGATGAATTGTAAATTTGTAAAATAATTAGTAAAAATACTAAAAATGCTGCCATTGTTATACCCATAAGTGGAGTTGTTCCCCAACCTGGGGCAACTTTACCATATTCAGCATTTAATGGACGTAAAATTTCACCTAATCTTGTTCGTAATGCCATAAAAATATTTATATTGTTAATAAATTAATTTTTCTAGTATATGTTATATAATATTAAAATGTTAATTTAAATATTATATAACATGGAAACAGCAACTATTATCGTAATTTTTGTATCAAGTTTACTCTTAGGAATTACCGCATATTCTATTTATACTGCATTTGGACCTTCGTCAAAAAATTTACGTGATCCATTTGAAGAACATGAGGATTAAAAAAATAAAACCATTTTATTGGTTTTATTTTTTAATAATTCGAGGTGTCTCTCTGAAAAATACGGCAAAGAAAATTACAATTAAAGTACCGATAAGTAAAAATGTATAAACTAACGCTTCCATTGTTTAATCCTATTTAAATATAAAGAAACTTAACAAACTGACTGTATTCATATTATACAGCACCTTGCTTTTTCGTTGATTTATCACCAAGTTTTTGGAATACACCAAATTCTACTTGCTCTGTAACTTCTGCTCCAATACCAGTGAATACATCACGGAAAATTGTTCGACCACCATGCCATAAGTGCCCAAAGAAGAATAATAAAGCAAAATTAGCATGACCAAAAGTATACCAACCACGAGGACTACTTCTAAATACACCATCTGATTCTAAACTTGTTCTATCAAATTCAAAAACTTCTCCTAATTGAGCTTTACGAGCGAATTTTTTAACAGTTGGTGCATCTTTAAATGTTTGTCCATTTAATTTTCCACCATAGAAATCAACAGTTACTCCAACTTGTTCAATACTATATTTTGATTCTGCTCGACGGAATGGAATATCTGCACGAATAATCCCATCTTTATCAACTAAAATTACTGGGAATGTCTCAAAGAAGGCTGGCATACGACGTACTGTTAATTCACGACCTTCTTGATCTCGGAAAATTGGATGCCCTAACCAAGCTTCAGCAATTCCATCTCCTTTATTCATTGCGCCAGCACGGAATAAACCACCTTTCGCAGGGTTATTCCCAATGTAATCATAGAATGCTAATTTATCTGGAATTCTTGACCATGCTTGACTTTCAGATAATCCTTCACTTACTGATGCTTCAACTTGTCGTTCAATTTCTTGTTGGAAATATCCACTATCCCATTGATAACGCGTTGGACCAAATAACTCAATTGGAGTTGCTGCTGCACCATACCACATAGTACCTGATGTAACGAAAGCAGCAAAAAATACAGCTGAAATACTACTTGATAAAACGGTTTCAATATTACCCATACGTAAGGCACGATATAATCGTTGTGGTGGACGTACATTTAAATGGAAAATACCTGCAAGGATACCAAGAATACCTGCCGCAATATGGTGAGATGCAATACCCCCTGGGTTGAAAGGATTAAAACCTTCTGCTCCCCAAGCTGGAGCTACAGGTTGTACTTTTCCTGTAATGCCAAATGCATCTGAAACCCAGATTCCAGGACCAAAGAATCCAGTAACATGAAATGCTCCGAAACCGAAACATAAAATACCAGATAATAATAAGTGAATACCAAATATTTTTGGTAAATCTAAAGCAGGCTCACCAGTTCTTGGATCACGGAATAATTCTAAATCCCAATATACCCAGTGCCAAATAGCTGCTAAAAAACACATACCTGATAAAATAATGTGTGATAATGCAACACCTTCAAAACTCCAGATACCAGGGTTTGAAACACTCTCACCAGTGATACTCCAACCACCCCAAGAATCAGTAATACCTAAACGTGTCATAAAAGGCATAACAAACATACCTTGACGCCACATTGGATTTAATACAGGATCTGATGGATCGAAAACAGCTAATTCGTATAATGCCATTGATCCAGCCCAACCTGCAACTAAACCTGTATGCATAATATGCACAGCAATTAATCGTCCAGGGTCATTTAAAACAACAGTGTGAACACGATACCATGGTAATGCCATAGTAATACATTCCTCAATATAAATAATGGTTTTTGACTTTCTTACAACTAAACTACATAAAAGTTAGCTAATATATTATTATAGGCAAAGATACAAAAAATTAATCAATTTAATTTTTATCAAGTATAAATATTGCAACTTTATCTAACTTGATAATATAGCTAAAAATATTTAATAAAGACTTTACTTGTCTAAATTTTAGAAATACAGTAAAGTAAAAATAAATAATTATGTTTATCTTTATTTATTTTAAAAATTTTTAAACTTCTTATATTTAACAACAAATTTCTTTTATGGCAAAAAAAAGTATGATCGAGCGTGAAAAAAAACGAATAAAATTACATAAAAAATATGCTTTAAAAAGATCTATCCTATTAAAAGATTATCAAAATGAAAACAATTTTAATCTAAAATTAGAATTACATTCAAAATTACAAAAGTTACCAAGAAATAGTTCTAAAACAAGAATTCGAAATAGATGTTGGAAAACGGGAAGACCACGTGGTTTCTTTAGAGATTTTGGTGTATCACGTCATGTTTTACGTGAAATGAGTCATCAATGTTTATTACCAGGGGTTACAAAATCAAGTTGGTAATAAAAGCTAATTAAATTAAATTCGATGATTTTTATTAATTTAATTTACAATTATATTTATAACGTTAAAAAATTTATTTAACGCTTTTGTTACAATTTAGCATATGATAGTCTTTAGAATTAAAAAAATCTTAATTTAAAAATCAAGGAGTTTCAAATGATCTATGATTCACAAGTTTATACAGCATTATGTGTTGCTTTGTTAGCTGGAATTTTAGCTATTCGATTAGGTTCAACACTTTACGAGTAATAAATTTAATTTACGAATTATTCATTAACAAAACGTTCTATATTAATAATTGATAATAAGCTATGGTAACAGAAGATTTAAAAAAATTTGACACACCAGTTTTTCCATTTACAGCAATTGTTGGACAAGAAGAGATGAAATTAGCTTTACAATTAAATGTAATTGATCCCAAAATTGGTGGAGTTATGATAATGGGAGATCGAGGAACTGGAAAATCAACCACAATTCGTGCAATTGCAGATTTACTTCCAGAAATCGAAGTAGTAAAAGATGATCCATTTAATTCTCATAAATCTGATTTAGATTTAATGGGTAATGAAGCTAAATCAGTCGTTCAAACTGGAAAGTCTCTTGAAACTGAATTTATTAAAATTCCAATGGTTGATTTACCATTAGGTGCAACAGAAGATAGAGTTTGTGGAACGATTGATATTGAAAAAGCTTTAACAGAAGGAATAAAAGCATTTGAACCTGGTTTATTGGCAAAGGCAAATCGTGGGCTTCTTTACGTTGATGAAGTAAATTTACTGGACGATCATTTAGTTGATATTTTATTAGATTCGGCAGCTTCAGGTTGGAATACTGTTGAGCGAGAAGGAATATCAATTCGTCACCCGGCACGTTTTGTTTTAGTAGGATCAGGTAATCCAGAAGAAGGAGAATTACGTCCACAATTATTAGATCGATTTGGTATGCATGCAGAAATTCGAACTGTAAAAGATCCGATTTTACGTGTAAAGGTCGTTGAAGAAAGAACATCATTTGATCAAACGCCAATGGTTTGGATAGAAAATTATGAAGCTCAACAACAAGAACTACGTGATCGTATTGTTGCAGCTCAAAAATTATTACCAACAGTTGAGATTGCTTATGATTTACGAGTAAAAATTTCAGAAGTTTGTAGTAAATTAGATGTGGATGGATTACGAGGTGATATTGTAACAAACCGTGCTGCAAAAGCTCATGCTGCTTACCATGGACGCGATAAAGTCACACTAGAAGATATCTCAAAAATTATTACTTTATGTTTACGACATCGTTTACGAAAAGATCCTTTAGAATCTATTGATTCTGGTGATAAAGTAGGTAAAATTTTTACTGAGATTTTTGAAATTGAAGAATAATCAGTTAAAAATTTAAAACCAATTTATATTAATATTATGTTAAAACCAATTGCATTTATTACAAGTATCCTATTAATTTTAGTTATTTTTTTGCGAGTACCGCAAGAAAATGTTGGATTATCAGGTTTTGCAACAAAGAGTGATTTATTGGGTTCCCCTAGTTCAGCTGAACGAACTTTAAATATCTTAACTGGATTAGGAATTTTAATCTATTTTAGTATAGCAATTCAGTTAAATTTAGCTTCTTAAATATTGAATTTAATGATTTTTTAAATTTTAAAATATTAGAATTTTATAAGAAAAAACAATAAAAAATTCAAATTGTTATTACTACAAAAAGTAATAACAATTTGAATTTTTTACCAGAATCCTAATGAAACTGCTTTATCGATTGGTAAACATGCTCCAATACCTAACCAAACTGCTACAAAGAATCCAACAATAAAAGCTAAACTCGCTATTGGTCGACGGAATGGATTTTGGAATTTATTAACATTTTCAATAAATGGCACCGTAATTAAACCTAATGGTACTGCAGCCATAGCTACTACACCTAATAATTTATTTGGCAATACACGTAATAAGTTAAATGTCGGGAAAAAGTACCATTCTGGTAAAATTTCTAATGGTGTATTAAATGGATCTGCTGGTTCACCTAATGGTGTTGGCGATAATACAGATAATCCAACAACACAAGCAAATATACCTAACATGGTAACTGGAAAGATATATAAAATATCATTTGGCCATGCAGGCTCTCCATAATAATTATGACCCATACCTTTCGCTAATTTAGCTCTTAATTTTGGATCTGTTAAATCGGGTTTTTTAATTACTGACATAATAAAATTTATTTATTAATTTATATTTATTTTGTGAAATACAAGTTTTTGATACGCATTCTTTGATTTCAAACTATTTATAAAGGTCCTGAGATACCTTGTTTGCGAATCATTAAGAAATGAGTTAACATTAAAACAGCAGCAGCTAATGGTAGAACAAATGTGTGTGCACTGTAAAAACGTGTTAAAGTACTTTGACCCACACTTTCACCACCACGTAATAATAAAACAATGGGTGGTCCAACAAGAGGAACTGCAGCAGGTACACCTGTAACAATTTTACATGCCCAGAATCCTACTTGATCCCATGGTAAAGAATAACCTGTTACACCAAATGAAACAGTAACAACAGCTAATATTACACCAGTAACCCAAGTTAATTCACGTGGTTTTTTAAATCCACCTGTTAAGTAAACTCGGAAAACATGTAATACTAGCATAAGTACCATCATACTAGCTGACCAACGATGAATTGATCGAATTAACCATCCAAAGTTAACACTTGTCATAATGTATTCAACTGAAGCAAATGCATCAACTACACTTGGTCGGTAGTAGAAAGTCATTGCAAATCCAGTTGCAACTTGTATTAAGAAACATGTCAATACTAGACCACCAAAGCAATAGAAAATATTTACATGCGGTGGAACATACTTACTAGAAATGTCATCAGCAATTGCTTGAACTTCTAATCGTTCTTCATTACGGTCGATAAATCATGTCTGATTCTACCTCCGCTTCAGAACCGTGCGTGCAACTTTCATCGCACACGGCTCCTAAGAGAGAAATATGTATATCTATATAGAATAATAAAATTCTACCTTTTTTTATGAAATATGACTAAAATATAATATACGTTTAATTTCGATAAAAATAGAAAAATTTGGCATCACTTTTTCTCTCCCTCTCCACGTGGGCATATCCTGGGTATTAACCCTTCCTTCTGAGCGATACATGTTAATTCATGTTAGGCATTAGCTTCTTGAAGAATCTTACTCCCTTTTTGCATATGGCTGGATACCTACTTTCAAAATTTATCTGTTAAGAGCAAAAAGGGGTTTCCCCGTTCCGTCAAATGATATCTGTGTAATACTTAGGCCCCTAGTTTATTTCGAGAATGGAAATGCGGTCGAATAGCACTGGTTGTCATACTATTCCTCACTCCATGTATTTTAAATCTATTAATTGGAAGGTTGTAGATTATTAATATCATTTCTTCTTTCATACATTACGAAACGCTCAGCCCTAGGTTCAATCGATTAGCCATATACTACTTTGCTCGAGAAGACTCTAACTTCCCTTTTACCGCAGCTTCACAGGTTGACCTTCCAGATCTAGATAATTTAACAACAAGTCCATCATCTCTGTGTGCGTTATGCTTTTAACTCGACCGAGAGCAGAAGGAATCTAACCTCCATCACTTTGACAGTTATTCATTATATCATACTATAATGCCCTGCTATCCCCTATTTATTAATAAATAAGTTGCGCAGAACGGGTCGCACAAACCAATCGTAAACCTTACTCATAACAGAATTTTAATAATAATTTTACACAATTAAGCAGAACATTTCTTTAAATTATTTTAATTTCAAAGGCGAGAGTGGGATTCGAACCCACGGAACCCAGAAGGTTCATCGGTTTTCAAAACCGACGCAATCGACCAACTCTGCCATCTCGCCAAAAGATTAGCGACAACACTAATCTTAAATATTAATTAACTTTCATACGTAGTTTTTCCACTAAACTTGATTGATGCTGGTTCTGGATTTTTTCCAATTGAAAAATTACGAGTATTTGTATTAGTACGCCCAGGATTTGTTTTTTCTGGAAACACACCATCTTTTGGATGTAAATACTGAACTTCACCACTAGGGAAAATCCGATAAATTTTATAATTATTGATTTTAAACGTCCGTAATTGTGTTCCTAATGCTAAACATTGTTCTTTACGGGCTAAATATAATAAATTTTCTCCATTAAGCATAATTGCAGCACCACCAATTGGCATTTCAAATATTTGCTCTTTTGGACTATTCCAAGTTATAGCATATTTTTCTTCAACTTCAGCTGCACGTAGCCAGCCTCCAGTACTTCCACCAAAAGTAGGAAACGGTGTTTGTAAATTTAATGTCATTTGTAAAACTTTATAAATGTTTAACGTTCAATATATAATTTTAATAAAAAAAAAGTTTTTTTAATTATTATTATATATTATCAAAATTTCTAGCGGAGAATGGATTTGAACCATTGACCTTCGGGTTATGAGCCCAACGAGCTACCAGGCTGCTCTACTCCGCGAGTAGTGAAGATATCTATTGACTATTAGAACATCTTTATAATTTTGATTATTTAATTAACTTATCATTTATCAAGTATCATATATAAATATATAACATATGTTATATTAATATGTCAATCACTATAAAATAATAATGATAATAAAAATTATTATCATTATTATTTTATATTTAGCAATAATTTATTAGTATAAATAAATTATGTTAACGATGCTTTACCACCAGCATCTTCAATTTGTTTTTTAGCATCTTCGGCAACATCTTTAGCTAAATTTTCTTGAATTTGTTTTGGTGCTGATTCAACTAACTCTTTAGCTTCTTTTAGTCCTAAGCCTGTTAAACCTCGTACAACTTTTAATACAGCAATTTTCTTATCAGCTGGAACTGGAACTTCATCAAGCATTAAATTAAATTCTGTTTTCTCTTCAACGTCTTCAACTGCACCTGACGCAGTAGCCATAGCAACTCCACCACCTGCAGTTGCAGAAGCATCTACGCCAAATGTTTCTTCAATCTTACTAACTAATTCTGAAGCTTCTAATAATGTTAAAGTTTTTAAGTCCTCAACAATTTGATCAATTTTTTCTGACATAATAAATATTTGTTATCTTGTTAAATTATAAAATTTTAAGTTACTTAGTTAATTTAGAAAATTTAAATAAAAATTTCTAAATCTAATTTTATTGACGATCCCATAGTTGTGCAAATAAATAAGCTTTTAATATATTTACCTTTAACTCCAGATGGGCGATTTTGTTCAATTGATTTATATAATGCTGTTAAATTTTCGATCAATTGATTGTTTTCAAAATTTGATTTACCAAAACTAACATGTACAATACCAGTTTTATCCGCTTTATACTCAAACTTTCCTTTTTTAAACTCGCTTAAAGTGGATTCCAATGTAGTTGTAACTGTACCGGACTTTGGAGATGGCATTAATCCTTTTGGACCTAATACACGACCAAGTTTAGCCAACTTTGGCATCATATTTGGAGTTGTAATTAATAAATCAAAGTTAATGTTTCCCTGATTTATTTGTTCGATTAAATTATCATTTCCAACAATGTCAGCGCCCGCTGATGTTGCTTCATCAAAATTTTCTTCATCTGTTAGAACCGCAATACTAACAGTTTTACCAACACCATTTGGTAATGTTACAGTAGTACGTAATTGCTGATCGGCATATTTAGGATCAATATTTAAATTTGCATGAAGTTCAACACTTTCAATAAATTTTGTTGTTGCTGTTAATTTTAAAACTTTTATTGCTTCTTCTAAATTTGAATAAACAGTGTTTTTTGTTTTTTCTATATTTTCTTTATGACGACGTGATAAATTTCGCATAATTTTCTCCATTTAAAATTTATTTACTTGTAATTTAATCTACAATGGAGATACCCATATTTCGAGCAGTTCCTTCAACAATTTTCATCGCACTACTAATTTTTGTAGTATTTAAATCAGGTAATTTCGTTGTTGCAATTTCTTCTAATTGTACTTTTGTAACAGATCCCACACTCTTTCGGTTGGGTTCTGATGAACCATCGGCTATATTTGCTGCTTTTTTTAACAATACTGATGCAGGAGGTGTTTTAAGAACAAATGTATAGCTTCTATCCTCATAAACCGAAATTTCTACAGGAATAATAAGTCCTGTTTTCTCTATAGTTTTTGCGTTATATTCTTTACAAAATCCTGCAATGTTAACACCATGCTGACCTAAAGCAGGGCCAACCGGTGGTGCAGGTGTCGCTTTACCAGCCGGTAAAGCAAGTTTAATTAATGCAGTGATCTTTTTAGCCATGAAAAATTCGTACTATAATCATAATTGAATAAAAATATTTTAAAAATTTTGTCTTAAGCGGTTTTAATATTAATGAAATCGACCTTTGAATTAAAAATACATATCAATTTATTAAACGTTATAAGAGTTATCTTAAATTTTTACAAAGTAAATTAATTACAAAATGTTTGGATATTTAAATTCTATTAATGCAAAATAATAACCTCTTGAAAAAAGAGTAGCGCGCCCTGAAGGACTTGAACCCTCGACATCTAATTTTGGAGACTAGCGTTCTACCAACTGAACTAAGGACGCGTATAAATTATTATAATCTTAATAAAATGAAATTACAATATTTTAAATTCTAATAAATCTTTTTAAGTTAAATAATGCAATCATCAAAAACAATTCATGAACAGATATTAATTCAAAGATATTTACCACATAATTTTTTAGCTGAAAAAATGATTCTAAATTGTTTATTAGTTAGCGCCGAGTCAGTTGAAATTACAATACAAACACTTTCGATTGAAGCATTCTATTTTAAGAACCATCAAGAAATTTATAAAGCTATAATTTTTATGTACAAAAATAAGTTGCCTATTGATATTCTTACTTTAATTACATTTTTACAAGATAATGGATTACTAAAAAAAATCGGTGGCTTAAAAGTTTTAATTGAACTTATAAGTCAAGTTCCCAATTTAGTTTATCTCGAAGAATATATACGTTTAGTAAAAGATAAATTTTTACGACGTGCATTAATTAAGTTAGGTTACGAAATTATAAACTCTAGCTATGTGACTAATCTTTCATTAGAAAATATGATAAATGAATTTGAAAATAAATTATTTAATTTAGGAATAGAAATGAAACCACAAAAATTATTTAGTAGTGCAGAATTATTAAACAATATTTTTAATAAATTAAAAGAGAAATCATTAAACCCAGTTCTACCTGGTTTATCTTCAGGATTTTATGATCTTGATCTATTGACCCAAGGATTTCAAAGATCTGATTTAATAATAATTGCTGGTCGACCTTCAATGGGTAAAACTGCTTTAGGTTTAAATATTGCATTAAACTTAATTAAAGAATCAAAATTACCTGTTTTATTTTTTAGCTTAGAAATGTCTAAAGAGCAAATAATGTATCGATTATTATCAATTGAAGCAAACATTAATCAAGCTAGATTAAAAAATGGTAAATTATATGAAAATGATTGGATTAAATTAAACAAAATAATAAAAATTGTATCAAAACTACCATTTTTTATTGATGATACACCTGATTTATCAATTCAAGATATTCGATCTAAGATAAAGACAATCCTTTTTGAACAAAATCAAATTGGATTAATTATTATTGATTATCTTCAATTAATGCAAAGTTCTATTTCCAAGACCGAGAACCGAGTCCAAGAATTATCTATAATTACTCGAGCATTAAAAAATTTAGCAAGACAATTTCATGTTCCAATAATTACTTTATCACAGTTAAGCCGAAATGTAGAAAACAGAATCGATAAGAAACCTATTTTATCTGATTTACGCGAGAGTGGTTCAATTGAACAGGATGCTGATTTAGTTTTAATGCTTTATAAAAATAAGAACTTGAATATCAATCAAACAGAAGATCAAAACAATTATTATCTAACTGAATTAATTATTGCGAAACAACGGAATGGTCCAATTGGAACTATACAATTAAGATTTGATCAGAAGAAAACAAAGTTTTTTAACTTTGACCTTTAAACTTTAATGCCCAGAACCAGATTCGAACTGGTGACACGAGGATCTTCAATCCACTGCTCTACCAACTGAGCTATCCGGGCTTTAATTCATTATTTAATGACTTTAATAATATTGTATCATAAGAATAATCAAATTGCAAGATAGTTATTAGTATTTAATTAAAATTAAACATTGATTTTAAATTAATATTTAGTACAATATTATTTAGATATAGAGTTTAATCTAATTTTAACTTTATTTATTATGTCAGGATTGTAAAATAGCAGCATAAAATAAATTTTTATTATTAGGATTAGACCTATATCTAATTATTCTTTATTTCTTCTAAAAGTTTTTCTGGGTTAAATATTAAATAAATTATAACTTATTTTTCTATTACATTATAAACTAATTTACTTTAAAATTAAAAAATAGTAATTTAGTTTAGCTTATTATTTATTCGTCTTATTTACAGAATTTAATGAAAAATGTGAGAAATTAGTATTTTTTTATTACTTAATAAATATTAAATTAAACCATTAAAAATATTTATTATATTTTTTTTGCAAAAGCTGATACAATGATTATTGTAGTCAATCTTACTATTTTTAACTTTATTATTTAATATAACAGGAAATTAAAAATGACACCTTTATTAGGAAATTCTATTACTAGTTCATTTACAATTGCTTATGCTGTATCACCTTCATTAGGAAATTTTTTCGCTAGTTTAGTTGCAGGTGCTACTGTTTTACTTGCTATTGGTGGTGCTTTAGCTTTTATTAGTAACAGTGATCGAGTTCAAAGAGATTAATGATTTAAAAATATAACCTTAAAATTTTTTAAAATCATTAAAAATGCCTTATTATTAAATCTGATCAACATTTTTTTAATTATCCAACACGCTAAAAATTTGAATATTTAAGATTTCAAAAAAATTAGAAATTCTAAATTTGAATAATAATTTAATATATAATTTTAATACCTGGTGTTTTTATTGAATTTAATATAAAATGAACAATTATTAGATTTAAATTCAATACCTTATGATAAATTTCAGTTTTGGCCCAAATATTTTTTTAGGTATTATCGTAAGTTTTGGGGTACTTATTTTATATTTTCTCCGAAATGTTAAACCGGAAGTTGCAAGAGATGAAGATATCTTTTTTGCAACTATTGGTTTACTCTATAGCTGTATTCTGATGGTACATGGTTGGCGATTAGATCCGATTTTATTATTTAGTCAAGTATTAATTATTATTACAGTCTTAGTTGCTGGATGGGAAAATATCAGATTACGAGGTTTAATTGCAAATATGGCAAAACTAAAAAGAAGGAAAAAAAAATAATTTTTTACCTGATTATCATCTTGGTTTCAAGTTCGTAAATAACTTTTTAAAATTATGCTTAAAAAATATTCACAACTTTTTTCTATCCTATTCTTTAGTATCTTTAGTATGTCAGTAATAAGTGCATCAGCAATTGATTTAGATGAAGCAACACGAACAGTTGTAAAAGATGGATCTGGTAAAACGATTGTTCTAACACCTGAACAAGTTAAACGTGGTAAACGACTATTTAATGCAACTTGTGGAGCATGTCATGTAGGTGGTGTTACCAAAACAAATCCCAACGTTGGTTTAGATCCAGAAGCTTTAAGTTTAGCGACACCCCGCCGTGATAATATCGACAGTTTAGTCGACTATTTAAAAAACCCAACATCATATGATGGTTTAGAATCCATTGCTGAAGTTCATCCAAGTATTAAAAGTGCAGATATTTATCCACGTATGCGTTCTGTAACGGATGAAGATTTAGTAGCAATTTCTGGTCATATTTTATTACAACCAAAAATCCTTACAGAAAAATGGGGTGGTGGTAAAACTTACTACTAATTTTCTATTATCATATTCAATATTATTTTTCAAAAAGTATTCTTTACTTTTTGAAAAATAGTTATTATATTAATTAAATATAAAAACTATTTATTACTAAAAGCATGTAGCTCAGTGGATAGAGCATCAGATTCCGATTCTGAAAGTCAAGGGTTCGATTCCCTTCATGCTTATAGTTTTACTTAAAAATTTATATTTGTGTATTTTTTGGGGCTGCTTTGGTTTCGACATTTAACGTTGAATAAAGTATGAATCAGGTCGAAGTTTGTATCCTTCGTAAAAATCTACAAATTTTAAAAATAAATGCTAATAATATAATTTCGTTTGTATCTCGAGCAGTAAAAAATATTAAAATTGGAAATGTTTCTTCAAATTTATTACAATTTGCTGTTTAATATTGAAACTTAAATAAATTTATAATAAAAGTTTGTTCACTATTACTAGACATTTAAATCTAGTATAGTTTAGACTAACTCAACATAAAAATTTGTTCGTAAGAACTATGCCTGTGAACAAGTACGTTAAACAATTTTAAATGGACGTGGGTTCAATTCCCATCAGCTCCATCTTTGCATTCGTGGCCGAGTGGTTGAAGGCACCGGACTCATAATCCGTTTTCCTCTGGAACATCACTGGTTCGAACCCAGTCGAATGCATATTAAAATATTTTTATATTGTTTTTTTCAAGATCTAGTTGTATTATTAATACTAAATGATAATTATATTTAAGAGTTGAAATTAATGGTTAAATTAAATTTTCAAAAGACAATTAAAGATATAGAAAGCTATTTTCTTAAAGAAAATCTTCCAGTTCTTAAAATTGGAGATAATGTTAAAATTGGAGTTAAAATTATCGAAGGAAGCAGAGAAAGGGTTCAATTTTATGAAGGAACGATTATTGCTAAAAAGAATAGTTTAATTAATACAACGATAACCGTTCGAAAAATTTTACAAGGAATTGGTATTGAACGGATTTTTTTACTTAATTCTCCAAAAATTGATTCAATTGAAGTTTTACGTTCATCAAAAGTAAGACGAGCAAAACTTTATTATTTAAGAAATTTAAGAGGAAAAGCTAGTCGTTTAAAGCAAACTTTCTAGTCGTCTTTTTAGTTATAAAAATTTTAATAAAAAAAATTTATTTGTATTAAACTTACGTAGTATAATATAAAGTAGTAAAGTAATGCTAAACATTTGTTTAAAATTTTACTTTATAATTATTTAAAATAAGGAGTTATATGGTTAGTTACAAAGTGACATTAGTAAGTGAAGAACATGATATCAATTCAACAATTGATTGTAATGATGATGTATTCATTTTAGATGCTGCTGAAGAACAAGGTGTTGAATTACCATATTCTTGTCGTGCAGGTGCTTGTTCAACTTGTGCAGGTAAAATAACAGAAGGGAATATTGACCAATCAGAACAAACTTTCTTAGATGATGATCAAGTAGACGCTGGGTTTGTTTTAACTTGTATTGCATATCCAAAATCAGATTGTACAATTTCAGTACATCAAGAAGATGAATTATACTAAGAATAAATTGAAATAAAGAATGATTTTATTTAAATCATTCTTTATTTCAATTTAGAAGTTAAGCTCTGCAGCTTGAACTTTTTCGAATTGTTTTTTCTTTAAAATTAAGAAAATTTGAGTTAATAATACACAGAAACAGAATGCAAGATAACCAATAATTCGAATAGGATTTTGTAAAACAATTTCCGATTCTTCTTGACCGAAGCCACCTACATTTGGATCACTATTTAACGCTTGATCAACTTTAACAGTATCACCTTGTTTAACAATTAAGTTTAATCCATCTGGTATACTTTGAGATTTTTTTGTACCACTTGAATTAACAATTACAATATTTGATTCACCTTTTTCCGATTGTGTAATTTCTGTAATTTGTCCCGCTTGTGGTGCACCAAAAACATTTACATTACTTTTTTCTCCATTAGGATAAACTTGGCCACGTCCACGGTTACCACCTGCATAAAGTGGATAAGCTAAATATTTTACATTTGAATCTTTTTCTGGATCAGGTGACACGACAGGAAAAATTAATTCTTGATGTTTTTTTCCAGCAATTGGACCAACAACTAAAATATTGTCAAATTCACTACTGTACGGTGAAATAAATACACCTTTATTTTTTGCTTTAACTGCATCTGGAATTTTACTTTTTGGAGCTAATTTAAATCCTTCTGGTAAAATTACGATTCCGCCTACATTTAAATCAGCTAATTTTCCATTTGCTCCAATTTGCTGCTTACTTGTATCATAAGGTACTTTAACTTCAACTTCAAATACTGAGTTTGGAAGAATAGACTGGGGAGCTTCAACTTCGATTGCTTTTTGATTTAAATGACAATTTGCACAAGCTAATTTTCCATTTGCTGCACGAGGGTTTGAGTAATTTTGTTGTGCAAAAACTGGGTATGCCGATGAGTCTTGAATGCCAAAACCAAATAAATTTAGAGTAATTGTTAAAGCAAATAAAAGACTTTTAAAAAACTTGTTAGTTGCCATAGTTTAAATATTTTTTAAGTATGGATATTCTATTATATAATTTAGTTCTTTATTAAAAACAAGATACTTAATCCTGAAAAATATAACAGTAATATTGCTAAAGATAATAACAATTGTGTTAGTGGATCAGTAGAAGGGGTTAAAATTGCCCCAAGAATTGTTGATAGTAATATTATATACCGCCACGCACCTAACATTTGTTTAGGGGATACAATATTTAATAAACCTATTAAAATTTGAAGAATTGGAATTTGAAAAGCTAATCCAGTACTATAAAATAGAACAAGAATAAATTCAAAATATTGATCAAACGACCAAAAGGGTTCTAAAACTTCTTCACTATAATCTAAGAAAAAGTTTAAAGCAGCTGGTACTAAAGTATAATACGAGAAAGCTAATCCCAATCCAAATAAAATCAATGAGCTTAATAATAATGGTAAAATAATTTTAGTTTCTTTTTTTGTTAATCCTGGTAATAAGAAAAGAATTAATTGTCCGATTACAAATGGACTCGAAAAAAGTAATCCAGTATAGAACGATATTTTTATAGTTGAAATAAAATATTCACCTGGAGATATTTGAAAAAATTTTACGTTCTGAACTGGAAGTTCTAAAATTTTAACTAGATCTTTGACTTCAATAAATGCGATACAAGTTAAGAATAAAATTATCCAGAATAAAAGGAAGATTCGCTGTCGTAATTCTTCAATATGTTCTGAAAAAGGTAATTCTAACGTTACCATTGTATTATTTATGAAATTAAAATTAGAATTAGTTGTCATATAATAAAAGTATATTAATACGATTCTATTAAATGATTATACTTTTTAATGGTTCCAAAAATTTTGATTTTTGGAACCATTAAAAAGTATAATCATTATCTCATTGAAAAAGTAATTCATCAATAGACATAATTATTTATGATAAATAATTTACAGCTTCTAAACGTGCTGTTGCCTTTTTTAATTCTACAGAAGCATCTAATCGAGCTTTACTTGATTCTGCATTTTCAACTGCTAAAGTTGCTTTTTCTAATTCTTTCGTAGCTTCGCTAAGTTCAACATCACTTAATTCTTCTACATCATTTACTAAAACTGTTACTCGATTTCGATCAACTTCAGCCAGACCACCACATAAAATAATAGGTGTCCATTTTTCATTTAGCTTTATACGCAATAAACCTGTATCTAAAGCTGTAATTAATGCTGCATGACCATCTAATACCCCGACTTGGCCAGTTAAACCAGGTAAAACAACTTCATCAGCTGTTGTTGAGCAAATAACTCTATCCGGGGTAAGAACGCGAATGTTCATAACCATATGTCATACTCCTTATTTTAGAGTTTCTGCTTTTGCAATTACTTGATCAATATTACCTACAAGGTAAAACGCTTGCTCTGGTAAATCGTCTAATTCACCATTTAATACCATTGAGAAACCTTTAATTGTCTCTTCTAAACTCACATATTCACCTGGTGAACCTGTGAAAATTTCAGCAACAAAGAACGGTTGAGATAAGAATCGTTCTACCTTTCGTGCTCGAGCAACAGTTAAACGATCTTCCTCTGATAATTCATCAATACCTAAAATTGCGATAATATCCTGTAATTCTTTATAACGTTGTAATGTTTCTTTTACATTTTCAGCAATTCCATAATGTTCATCAGTAACAATACCTGGTTGTAACATTGTAGAAGTTGAATCTAATGGATCAACTGCAGGGTAAATACCTTTCGCTGCCAAATTACGAGACAATACTGTTGTTGCATCTAAATGAGCAAATGTTGTTGCTGGAGCTGGATCTGTTAAATCATCAGCAGGTACATATACAGCTTGAATTGATGTAATTGAACCTTGAGTAGTTGATGTAATACGCTCTTGTAATGCACCCATTTCTGTTGCTAAAGTAGGTTGGTAACCAACAGCTGATGGCATACGACCTAATAATGCCGATACTTCAGAACCTGCTTGTGTGAAACGGAAAATATTATCGATAAATAATAGAACGTCTTGTTTATTTATATCACGAAAATATTCTGCCATCGTTAAAGCTGTTAAACCAACACGCATACGCGCTCCTGGAGGTTCATTCATTTGACCATACACTAAAGCTACTTTAGATTCTGGAAAGTTCTTTTCATTGATTACACCAGATTCTTTCATCTCTTCATATAAATCATTACCTTCACGTGTACGTTCACCTACACCACCAAAAACAGATACACCACCGTGAGCTTTAGCAATATTATTAATTAATTCCATAATTAAAACTGTTTTACCTACACCAGCTCCACCAAATAAACCAATTTTACCACCACGACGGTATGGTGCTAATAAATCAACTACTTTAATACCTGTTTCAAAGATTGATGGTTTTGTTTCTAATTCAGTAAATGCTGGAGCATCACGATGAATTGGTAAAGTTTCGTCAAATGTAACATCGCCTTGTTCATCAACTGGTTCACCAATTACATTAAAAATTCGACCTAATGTTGGAGTTCCAACTGGTACACTAATTGGATTACCTAAGTCAATTGCTTCAACGCCACGTTTTAAACCATCCGTTGAGCGCATTGATACTGCTCGTACTTTATTGTCACCTAATAATTGTTGTACTTCAACAATAGTCGAAGTGCCATCTTCTAATGAAATTTCAATGGCACTGTAGATAGGTGGTAAATTTCCTTCAGAAAATTTAATATCTAGTACAGGACCAATAATTTGAGTAACGTAACCTTTATTTAAATTAGTTTTTACCATTTTGATTTAACATATTTAAAATATTTAAAAATAAATATACTTTCGCAATCTTACTTATCTGTAAAATACTAACAAATTTAAAACTTAGTAATTAACTATTATTGTACAACAAAATTCTGTGAATTCTTGAATATAATAGCATTTGATAAAATATAATTAAATTTTAATTTAATTATTCTCACTTAATCTACCAGTTACTTTTAACCAATTTCGTGCTCCAGGATAATTATCTGGAGCTAATTTTAGTGCTTGAATCCAATATTCTGCTGCTTTATCAAATAACTCTTTTGATAATTCAATATATTCATCTTCTTCCAGACTTTGTGCTCTTAGAGCTTGAGAATGATAAATAACTGCAATATTATTTAAAGCTTGTGGAAGATTAGAATTTAAAGCTAAAGCTTGATGATAAAATTCTAACGCTTGTGTATATTTACCTGTATTACCATAAATTAAACCTATATTATAAAGTGTATAACTTCGATCATATGGGTCTTCTTCTACTTGTAGAGCTTCATAATAGTTTTGCAACGCTTCTGCATACCTTCCTCGAGATTGCGCAGACATCCCAGCTCTATAATAAGAAAAAGCTTGCTTTTCCTGTTTACTAGCAGGTAAAACCTTTAAAAGAATATCAGCGATGACTGTGAACGTTTTATCGATAAAATTCCCCATAAAATTCTCCTTATAAACTAGTATCAATTAAAATTAAAGGCTTAGAGTCATCATATATTAAGTAATAATAACTTTAATATTTTTTTATTTTTTAAACGGAATTAGATGTAACAAAAGGAAATAAAGATAAAACTCGTGCTCGTTTTATTGCTTTTGCTAATTTTCTTTGTTGTTGAACTGTTACTCCTGTAGCACGTCTTGGAAGAATCTTTCCTTGCTCTGTTACAAATAAGCTAAGTAAATCAATATCTTTATAATCGATTTTTTGATTAATATTAATTGGTGAAACGTTTTGGTTTTTCAATATCATAGTTATTTTTATTTGATTTCTTTATGTATAGTTGGTTTATTGCAATGTGAACAATATTTTTTTAACTCTAATCTTTCTGGATTATTTCGACGATTTTTTTGTGTAGAATATCGAGAAACACCTAGTGATCTCTTATCTAAATTAGAACGACATTCAGTACACTCTAACGTGATTAAAATTCGAGTTCCTTTATTTTTTGCCATAGAAGTTTAAAATAATAATTTTATTTATATATTGCCTGAAATTTTTGATCTTATCAAGAGTTAATCTTCGCTACGTAGAGAAAAAATTTTTCTTTTAAAAACTTTTAATTTTTTATTAGATATAGTATATTATATTAAACCTTGAATTTGTAAAAAAATATTTAAATAATAACAATATGGCGAACAGTAAGTCTGCAAAAAAACGTATTGAAATTACTAACCGAAATCGTTTAAGAAATCGCTATTATAAGAGTTCAGTAAGAACTTTAATAAAAATATTTTTCCAAGATTTGGAAAAATATAAAATTTCACAAGATTCAGAACAAAAAAAAGAGTTAAAAAAAATTTTAGATTCAATTTATAGTTTAATAGATAAAGGTACAAAGAGAAATGTATTTCACAAGAACGCTGCTGCAAGAAAAAAATCAAAATTAGCAGTCTATTTAAAAACTGCTTAAAATTAATTATTTAAAGTTCTAATTATTAGATCTTCAATTTTTTAACATCAAATAGTTAGAACTTTAAATGTTAGAAAAAATGCAATTTAGATATCATTAATTATTAGAGTTACTGACAAAATTTATGAAACAAGATATGAATTATATCAATGCTCTTCCAGACTTTCTGACGATGCAAAGAATAAGTTTTTGTTGGTTTATTACTCAGGGTCTAACTGAAGAATTGGCTTTATTTTCAAGAATTCACGATTTTAGTCAAAATACCGAATATATTATGTTCGGGGAAGAATATGCGTTAATAAAACCACCCTATAATTTATTGATTGCAAGAAAATATAGTGGAAATTATAGAGCTCAATTAGCTATTCCAATTGAAGTTAGAGACAAAACTACAAATGATATTTGCTATAATAATCAGTTTCCAGTTATTACTTTGCCCCTAATGACTACTTATGCAACATTTGTTATCAATGGTTGTGAACGTGTAATTGTTAGTCAGATTATCCGAAGCCCTGGTGTCTATTTTGAAAAAAATAAAAAACAACGAACATTCAATCCATTTAAACGGAAACTCTCAACTGATATAACTAAATTAAGATCATTTCTACCTTCAGGAGAAGCATTTGTCTCTGAATTTGATTTATTTTTTACTATTCCAGTAGAAAAGAAGGATAAGGATAATAATTATTATATCCCACACATAAAAAACAATTCAATTTATTACTATTCCTTACAATATTTAAAAAAAACAGAACAAAGTTCTTCTTTTTATTTTTTCCAATGCTTTAAATTATACAGAATTATTTCTAAAATTTCGAACCCTAATTCGAAAATTCAATTAATTCAATTATTTTTGAAATGGTTACGATTCCAAACTAATTTCTTAAATTTTAAAAATAGTTTGGAAGAAAATAAAATTACTTATTTATTAACTTATTATAATTTTTTAATACAACTCTTGATTAAATATGAGATTTTAGAGTTAAAATTAAATCAACAAGAAAAGATTAAACAAAATAAAAAGTGGTTAAATCAATTTGCGAAAATGAATAAAATTGTAGCTTTCGCTAAGCCAAAATCTTTATCAAATGCACAAATTTTAAAATTATGTAATACATACGATAAAATAATTTTACAATCGCAAAGGTTAGCCCACACCCAATTAAACGCTCCATTATTTTTGATTACAAAAGAGTCACAAGTTTGGTTATCTAAAGTAAGTAATTTTTCATTCCTAAAAAAGGATTTACAACGACTAATTTCAAAAACTTCTGATGTTAATAAATTAATAAATTTCCCGAATTTATGCCCCGCAATTTATTTCTCTTCTAGTTTAAAAGAGCGATCAAAATATATTTTTGGCAAAGACCCATTAGTTTATAAACCTATTCGACATAAGTATTTAAAAACAAAAAAAGACTTACTTTTATATAAAAAAGATCATGAAATAAAAACTAATTATCATAAAAAATATGATAAAAAAGATCTCTATACAGCAACATTAATACCTGAATACGGATCATGGATTCGCTTTAGCTTTCAACGGAATACAAAAATAAATCCTTATAAATATCCTATCAAAAATCAAGAAGATGAAATTATTATTCAATTAGATAAAATAAATCAAAAACCAATTATATATTTATTAAAAGAAATGGGATTAACCGATTTAGAAATTTATCGAAATTTACAATATTCTGATTTTTTCTATTTTACTAAACCACTATTATTAAATTCAAACCATTTAAATCAACCAATACCACGATTCAATCTAAATTTAAATTATTTTAAAAATATTTCAGAATTTTCAAGAATTTTTGATTCAAATTATTATCGGTTGGGCAGAGTTGGAAGACTAAAAATTAACAATCGGCTAAATTTAAAAATTAGTGATCGATTACAAACTATAACGTATGAAGACATTTTTGCAATTGCTGATAAACTAATTAGTTTAACTATTTCAAAAACTGTTCAAGATGATATTGATCATTTAAAAAATCGTCGAGTTCGATCAATCGGAGAATTATTACAAAATTTATTTCGTATAGGATTTCAAAGATTAATTCGAAAATTGCGAAATCAAACAAATAAAATTGATTCGAAGCATTTGTTAAGTTTTAACATTGTTAATGCAACCGTACGAGAATTTTTTGGTTCAAGTCAATTATCACAATACTTAGATCAAACAAATCCATTATCATCTTTAACTCATAGACGAAGAATTAGTGGATTAGGACCTGGAGGATTTGATCGTGATAGAATTAGTTTTGCAGTCAGAGATATTCATCCAAGTCATTATGGTCGAATTTGTCCAATTGAGACTCCTGAAGGACAGAATGTTGGTTTAATTGCATCTTTAACAACTTGTGCGCGAGTAAATAAATCTGGATTTTTAGAAACACCATTTTGGCGAGTTATTAATGGAAAAGTTTTAAAAACAGGAAATCCTATTTATTTAACTGCTGATATTGAAGATTTATACCGTATTGCACCTGCAGATATTTCAACTAATAAAGATAATTATTTAATAAAAAATGTAATTCCAGTTCGGTATCAGCAAGAAATTATCAGTGTTACACCTTCAGAAGTCGATTTTATTTCAATTTCTCCAGTTCAAGTCGTTTCTGTAGCAGCTTCATTAATACCATTTTTTGAACATGATGATGCAAACCGTGCATTAATGGGATCAAATATGCAACGACAATCTGTACCATTAATTTTGCCACAAAAGCCAATTGTTGGAACGGGATTAGAAAATCAAATTGCCATTGATTCTGGAATGACATTAAATGCACAAGAGACAGGTATTGTAAATTCAGTTGCAGCAAATAAAATTGTTATAAAAAATCAAACGGGGAAAAAATTAACTTATAAATTACAAAAATATCTACGGTCAAATCAACAAACTTGTATTAATCATCGGCCAATTGTTTGGAAAGGAGAAAAAATTCAATCAGGACAAATTTTAACCGATGGGCCGGCTATTGCAGGTGGTGAATTAGCATTAGGTCAAAATGTTTTAATTGGATATATGCCTTGGCAGGGGTATAATTTTGAAGACGCTATTTTAATAAGTGAAAGGTTAGTTTATGACGATATTTTTACTTCCATTCATATTGAACGATATAAAGTTGATATTGATAAAAATTCAGAAACATCAGAAGAAGCAACAAAAAATATACCAAATTTAAGTATTTCTGAAATTAATCATTTAAATGATGATGGAATTGTTACTGTTGGAACATTTGTTAAACCACGAGATATATTAGTCGGAAAAGTTATTTCCAATAATACTTCTGAACAATTACCTGAATCAAAATTATTAAGAGCTATTTTTGGAGCAAAAGCGAAAGGTGTAAAAGACAATTCATACCGAATGCCTGATGGTGAATATGGGCGTGTAATTGAAACTGTTACTTTTAATAGACGAACAAAATTAACTTATAAATTCGAAAAAGTTTATGTCTTTATTGCTCAAGTTCGAAAAATTCAAGTAGGTGATAAAATTGCAGGTCGTCATGGAAATAAAGGTATTATTTCTCGCATCCTACCACGTCAAGACATGCCATTTTTACCAGATGGAACACCTATTGATGTTATTTTAAATCCATTAGGTGTACCTTCACGAATGAACGTAGGGCAACTTTATGAATGTTTATTAGGTTTAGCTGGTGATAGATTAAATTCGCGATTTAAAATTTTACCATTTGATGAGATGTATGGTTTAGAAATTTCAAGAATTTTGATAAATAAAAAATTACGCCAAGCTTCTATTACCAAAAATGAAAGTTGGTTGTTTAATCCCTATGCACCTGGAAAAATGGTTCTTATTGATGGTCGAACAGGTCAAGAATTTGATAATCCTATTACAGTTGGAAATGCTTATATGTTAAAATTAATTCATTTAGTTGATGATAAAATGCATGCCCGAGCTACTGGTCCTTATTCTTTAATTACTCAACAACCACTACGAGGAAAAGCACAACACGGTGGTCAAAGATTTGGAGAAATGGAAGTTTGGGCTTTAGAAGGCTTTGGTGCCGCATTTACCTTAAGAGAACTTTTAACAGTTAAATCTGATGATATGCAAGGACGAAATGAAACACTAAATGCAATTGTTAAAGGTCAACAAATTCCAAAGTTTGGAATTCCAGAATCATTTAAAGTTTTATTACAAGAATTACGTTCAATTGGATTAGATATGAGTACTTATAAACTCGAAAAATTCAGTTCACATAAAAAATATGAAGTTGAGATTAATTTGATTGAAAAATATGATGCTTCATCAAAGACATTTTCTCCAACCTCAAATCTTAATAATATTTCATTTTAATAGTAATGAACAATGATACAACTTGCAAAAGAATTTGATTATATTAAAATTAAATTAGCCTCTCCATTTAGAATACGCCAATGGTCAAATCGTCAATTACCGAATGGTCAATTTGTAGGAGAAGTACAAAAATCAGAGACAATAAATTATAGAACTTTTAAACCTGAGATGGATGGACTATTCTGTGAGCGCATTTTTGGGCCCAGTAAAAGTTTGGAGTGTGCTTGTGGAAAATATAAGCGGGTTCGCTATGAAGGATTAATTTGTGAACGATGTGGTGTTGAATTAACCGAGTCAAGAGTTCGAAGACATCGAATGGGTTACATTAAATTAATTTATCCAGTTACTCATGTTTGGTATATTAATAGCCGACCCAATTTTATGGCTTTACTTTTAGAGGTCGAAGGATGTGAAAAAAAATTCTATACTGGTGATTATCCTAAATCACCAGAAGCTAATTTATGGGATGAAAGAATAAAACGTATAAAATTAGCTTCATTAGCTTATTTTATTGCTGAAGATGAAATTTCATTTTATGGTTTACATTGGGATTTGCAACAATATAGAAGATCTAGAGAAGAAAACAAAACAAATTATCCATTAAAGCCTTCTTTAAAACTCCAAAATAGAAGATATAATACTCCTAAATATCTTTCACGAGCAACACCAAATTATTTAATTGGGGCTCAATTAATAAAAGAAGAATTAAAGAAACTTGATTTAAAATCTGAAATTCCTAAAACTAGAACTTTTATTTCATCTTGTACAAAAGTATTAAATAAAGAAAAATTTATACCAGACGGCGAAAAAATAGCTATACCGAAATGGGAAAAAAAATGGCAACAAGAAAGAATCTATAAACTTCGTGAACAAGCTATAAAACGTATTCGGATTCTAGAGAATTTAGTTGGTACAGGTTCTAGTCCTGCTTGGATGATTTTAACTATTTTACCCGTTATTCCTCCAGCTTTACGTCCAATGATTCAACTAGAAGGTGGACGATTTGCAACTTCAGATTTAAATGAATTATATCGTCGAATAATAACTCGAAATAATAGATTACTTCGATTATCAGAAATTGATGCTCCGCAATTAATAATACGTAACGAAAAAAGATTATTACAAGAAGCTGTTGATACATTAATTGATAATGGTAAACGTGGAAAAATTGCTTTAAGTGCGAATAATAGACCTTTAAAATCATTATCTGATATTATTAAAGGTAAACATGGCCGATTTCGCCAAAATTTATTAGGTAAACGAGTTGATTATTCTGGAAGATCTGTTATTGTTGTCGGTCCAAGTTTAAAGTTAAATCAATGTGGTTTACCATATGAAATGGCAATAGAACTTTTTCAGCCCTTTATTATTAGAGAATTAATTAATCAAGGTTTAGCAAGTAATATGAGAATTGCTAAAAATTTAATACAACAGAATGAACCCATTATTGATCCAGTTTTAGAAAAAGTTCTAACAAGCCATCCTATTTTTTTAAATCGAGCTCCAACATTGCATCGACTAGGAATTCAAGCTTTTGAACCTATTTTAGTCCAAGGACGTGCAATCAAATTACATCCATTAGTTTGTTCTGCATTTAATGCCGATTTTGATGGAGACCAAATGGCTGTTCATGTTCCACTATCTTTAGAATCACAAGCCGAGTGTTATATGCTTATGTTAGCACCTTATAATTTTTTATCTCCTGCGAATGGAGAGCCTATCATCATGCCAAGTCAAGATATGGTGTTAGGTTGTTATTATTTAACTGTTAATAATATTAAAGGATTATTAGGTTCTAATCATTATTTTGCAGATTTAGAAGATGTTATCTTAGCTTATAGTCAAAATAAAATTGAACTTCACAGTTCAATTTGGATCAGAGCCAAAGATGAAGATCAATCCAAGTCAAATTTAATAAAAAAAATAAAATTAGCTGACAATACTACTATTAATTATTATGATAATTTACAAGTTAGAGAGACTGAAGATGGTAAAATTCTTGTTCAATATTTAAAAACAACAACTGGTCGTGTTATTTTAAATTATACAATTCAAAAAACTTTAAATTTTTTATAAATAAACAAAGTAAATGACTAAATAAATTTTATGAAAAATTATACTTATCAAAATAATTTAATTAGTAAAAAACAACTAAGACAATTATTAGCTTGGAGTTTTACTAATTATAATTCTATGCAAGCTTGTTTTTTAGCTGATGAATTAAAATATTTAGGATTTAAATATGCTACTCAAGCCGGTATTTCAATTAGTATAGAAGATTTAAAAATTCCTTTTGTTAAAAACTTAATGCTTGAAAAAGCGAATAACGAAATTATAAATGCTGAAAAAATTTATCTTAAGGGAAAAATAACAGATATTGAACGGTTTCAGAAAATAATTGATACTTGGAGTCTTACAAGTGAATCTTTAAAAGATCAGGTTATTCATTACTTTAAAAACTATGATCCTTTAAATTCTGTTTATATAATGGCTTTTTCAGGTGCTCGAGGAAATCTTTCTCAAGTTCGTCAATTAGTTGGAATGAGAGGTTTAATGTCAGACCCAAGTGGTGAAATTATGAAATTGCCTATTAAGAAAAACTTTCGTGAAGGCTTAACTATTACAGATTATTTAATGTCTGGTTATGGAGCTCGAAAAGGTATTGTTGATACAGCTTTAAAAACTGCAAATTCAGGATATTTAACTCGTCGGTTAATTGATGTTGCGCAAGATATTTTAATACGAGAAAAAGATTGTTTAACAACTCATTCATTTTTGATCTCGATCAATCAACATGAATCAAAAAAAAATGATATAATTTATGAAAAAATTTTAGGACGAATTATTAATAAACCAATAATTGATTCACAAACAAAAAATTTAATCGCAAAGACAAATACACCATTAACCCCTAGTTTAATTAAAGAATTAAAACAAAGAAAAATTAAAAACTTTTATATTCGATCACCATTAACCTGTAATCTATATAGAGCAATTTGTCAAAAATGTTATGGTTGGGATTTAGCAAATGAAACTTTAGTCGACATTGGTGAAGCTGTTGGAATTTTGGCAGGTCAATCTATTGGTGAACCAGGAACTCAACTTACAATGAGAACTTTCCATACTGGTGGAATTTTTACTTCTGAAGCAAGACAGCAAATTAAGAGTCCTTTAAATGGTATTATTCAGTTCTATAAAACATTAAAAACTGTAATCTTAAGAACAAATCGTGGTGAAGATGTTCTTGTTACTAAAAATTCTGGTTCTTTAATATTAATTCCTGATGACAAAGATCAACAATTAGTTCAAATTGAAATATTGAGAAACACAATTTTATTTCCAAAAAATAATCAATATGTTTTAAAAGAGACAGTTCTTGGAGAATTAATTAATATTAATAAACAGATAAAAACAGAGATTAAACCTATTTTAAGTGAGACTTGTGGTGAAATTTTTATGCCTCGATTAAAAAGAAAAATTAATTTACTTAATAATAATAAATTAATTTGGATTTTATCAGGACAACTTTATAATAGTCCAAATAATTCTTTTATAAATTTTTATCCAGATTATAAACTTAATAAATACAGTTATATTTTTCGAACAAAAATTATAAATCATTATAAAGGATCCGTTAAATTTATTAATAATAAACAAAGCTTATATCAACAAGCAATTCAAACTAATAATGATAAATATTCATTCTTTCAATCTAAATTAGAAAAATTAACAACATCGATTAATAGTAAAAACTATTTATTAATTTTAAATAATTTAAAATATTTGATAAACATAAAAGTTCAAAATTCAAAATATTACCTACAGATGCCACGAAATGAAAACCTTGGCAATCTTGCAAACAATACATTTCAGACATTAACAGGTGGAACTTTATATTATGATTATCGAACTGTATTTATGTTTAATAAACTTAATAAAAATATTCATTATTTAAAAAAGCAAACTCAATTACAATCACTATCACGTATTTCTCACAGAACAATAATTTGGTTAGGAGAAGAAATTCATAATGTAAATTGTGAAGAAAATAATTTATTTGTGGAACAAGATGATTTCATATCTGAAGGATTCGAAATTATTCCTAATCGTTTTTCAAAAACTTCGGGGATCGTAAATATTGGACAAAAAAGTAATCTTATTCAGACGATTTCTATCAAATCAGGTTTAGTATACGAAGGACAGAAATTCAAACATATTGCTAAAAAGATTTATTATCCTGGTGAGATGATTTTTTCTAATATTTCTATTAAGGATTTATCTTTTTGTGAGCATATTCTTGGAAAAGATACTGAGCAACTCTTAATTCGCCCAATTCAAATATATGAGCTACCATATTTAAGTTTAAATTCACTTGAATCTCAAAATACTCATAATTTAAATTCAAATTTTAAATTAAAGTCAAATACTATTTATGTTTATAAACCAAATCAAACTTTAAAAGGCACTAAAAATTTCAATTTAGTTTCAAATACATTAAGGTTTCAAACTGGTAAATTATTAAACAATAATAATATAAATATTGAATTAATTAGTGATAAGAAAACAAATTCAGTTAATTGTCAAATTAATGAAAAATTATGTTTAAATAGCTTTATTTCTCCTTATTTAAAGTATAAGAATTTACAACCATGTTTACTTATCCAACAAAACCAATTTGTTGACCGCTACACAATTCTCAGTTATCTAGAAGCTTTTACATCAAACTCTTTAGAAATTGTTAAATTTAAGATTAAAAAACAGGAAAGTAAACAAATATTGTTAATTTCTAATAAAGATTGTTTAATATTACAACGTGATAAATTTCCTAGAAAAAAATTAAACGATTTTATTATAAATAGTGCAAATGTAACTGAAACAGGTAAAATTATTATTGAAAATAATAATATTCTTACATTGCAAAAAGGGAAACCCTACTTTTTTCCAAATTGTAAAAATGATGAATTAATAAAGAAGACTAATTTACAGTACAAAATTATTTCTCCTACATATGTTCAAACTGAATTGAAAACAAACCGTTCAATTGCGTCAAATTATTCAAATAGATTTAGATTAAATTGTTCAAATAGATTAAAATCACCAAAATTATCAGGGTTACAAAAATCTAGTTCAGATTATTTTTTTCAAACTGAAACTGTTATTAGATCGGAACGTCCAAAATTATTTTTTAAGAAAAATGGAAAATTATATAGTTCTTTAAAACCGAGTTTTTTTAAAACATTTTCAATAAATAATAAGCAATCTAATTTAAAAATTAACAATCTTTTAGATCGTACTTTAGTTAATTGGAGAGAGGAAAAATTGACTCAGACATTGTTAATAAAGAGCTCAAATATAATGCAAAATGAATTTAAAAAATTAAATAATTTAGAATCGCAACTCACATTTGTTAAATTTGTGCATCCTGATAAGGATGATGAAAAATTAACAAAATCGGTTGGTCTGTATTCAATAACGGAAGATTTTTTTGAACAAGATGTTAATAGTGTATTTTGTCGAAATAGCGAATTTATAGAAAATGGTGAAACTCTTGGATTATTAAATCTTGAAAAAGAAATTACAGGAGATATTGTTCAAGGTTTACCTCGAATTGAAGAAATTTTAGAGGCAAGAAAAAAAAATCTAGTTAAAAAACAAATTCCAACTAGCCAAAAGAAAGGCTTATTAATTCAAAAAACAAGTTTAGACCCAAATTTTGATTTTAAAAAATTAGCAACACCTATACAAGAAAATGAAAAAATTAATCCTCATAAATTATTAAAAGTTTATTTTAATTACTATGGGTTAATAAAATCGTTTTTCTGTGATCAGACAAAATCTATAAAATATAATCGCTTAATCACAAACTATGAAGGAAGTTATAAGAGTTTTAAAAAAGTTCAAGCATTCATATTAAACTCTGTTCAAGCCGTATACCAATCTCAAGGTGTAACAATTAATGATAAACATTTAGAAATTATTATTAAACAAATGACAACGAAGGTTGTTATTACCGATGAGGGAAATACACCGTTGCTACGACGAGAAGTTCTTGATTTATATCATATTCAATATATTAATCAAATTATCATTAATCAAGAAAAACAGTCTGCTTATTATGTACCCTTGTTACTTGGAATTACAAAAGCAGCTTTGAATAATCCAAGTTTTATTTCAGCTGCAAGTTTTCAAGAAACAACTCGTGTATTAACAAAAGCAGCAATTGAAGGACGTATTGACTGGCTACGTGGATTAAAAGAGAATATTATTATTGGACAATTAATTCCTGCGGGAACCGGTTCACAAAATTATCATAACTGTTTTAAAACTGATCTTTTCATTGATACCAAAACTCAAGTAAACGTTGAAAAGTTAACAAAAATTAAATAAAATAACTAGACAAGTTATTCAATTTTTGTTAAAGTTTACCTTAAAAACAAAATTTTTAATTAAGTAAGTTAAAATTTTATGTCTGATATAAGTTTATCACAATTATTAGAAGCTGGAGTTCATTTTGGTCACAAAGCATATCGATGGAATCCCAAAATGTTTCCATACATATATAGTGAAGTAAATAGTATTCATATTTTAGATTTAGTTCAATCTGCCACTTTATTAAAAGAAGCAAGTAACTATTTGCAAACAGCAGCAAGTGAAGGAAAAACATTTTTATTTATAGGCACAAAACGTCAAGCTAGTACTTTAATTGCTCAAGAATCAAAACGTTGTGATTCTTTTTATGTAAATCATCGTTGGTTAGGTGGTATGTTAACTAATTGGGCAACGTTAAAAGAACGTATTACCTATTTAAAAGATTTAGAGCAACAAGAAGCCAATGACACATTTAGTTTATTAACGAAAAAAGAAGCAGCCTTACGCCGCAAAGAATTAAAAAAATTACGTCAACATTTAGATGGAATTAAAACAATGCCAGACTTACCAGATGTTGCTATTGTAATTGATCAAAAACGTGAAATGACTGCAATTCGTGAATGTAGAAAATTAGGAATTCCAATTATTTCTATTTTAGATACAAATTGTGATCCAGATTTAATCGACGTGCCAATCCCTGGAAATGATGACGCTGTAAGATCAATTAAATTAATATTAAATTCATTAACTGATAGTATTATTGCTGGTAAATCACATTTAATTTAAGAATTTATTAACCTATTCAAAAAAAGTTAATATATAATAGTTAATTTTTTTTGAATAGATTATTTATATGAAAGGACCAGATTCTTACGTTTTTACTGATGAATCTAATCATTCTAAAATATTAACCCGTGAAACTATTACAAAAGCCGTAAATCTATTCACACGTATGGTTTCTGAAGAAATTCTTAGCAAATCCAATATTACTAGTCATAGTTTTTGAATTGGATATATTACACAGTTATGGAAAAACTTGAAATTGATAAGCAAATTCGAAATAATAGATTCGAGTTAAAATTTGCTATATTTTTTCCTTTTCTTCCGTTTCCAATTGTTCCGAAGTGTCCCTTTTTTCCCGTTGAAGACTTTTTTGGCCCCCAACAAATTATAAGAAATGCAAGAGACCGAGCTGAATCAGCTGTAGCTGAAAAGTTGGCTCCACTGGCTCAAGCTGCAGACGAATGTCAGAAAGCGTATAATCAGTACAAAGTTTATAATAAGATGTCTTCTACATTATCTAAAGTTTCTCAAAAAGTTCGAAAAGATCAAGAAACTAGTAAATCCTTAGACAAATTGGAAGAACAATTAAAAAATGGTGAATTAGAGGGAGGCCGAGGAGCTCAACCATTACCAGATACAAAAACTGTTTATTATATGCGAGCTGGAAATAAAGCTCGTTTATTTTTCAGATATTCAGAAGAAGAAAGAGGGGCAGTCGAAAAGTTAGCAGAATCTAATAAGGCTAAAGAATAAGAAGTGATGGATAATTTAAAACAAAACTATAAATAATCCAATTTAATTCAAAAAAACTTTTATGAGAGTCGAAAGCATTAATTTCTTAAGTCCTATTGAAGATATAGATGACATTTTTGATCATAATATGGATGTGTCCGTCAATTTAGAAAATGGTCGAAATTACGTAGTAGTTGTAGGGACTCCAAAAAATTTATTGACATTAATGGAGCCCGAAAAAAGTGATTTTTTATCTCCTGGAGATCCAATTGTAATCGTTAAAAAAATGACTAAGGAGATTGTTGAAGAGGCAATTAAAGCTTATGCAGAGGATAATGCATATTGTTTAAAGTTTTATTCTGCTGAGTTAGATACTAAGATAAGACATTAGACGTATTAAAAAATCGTTATATTGCGAGAAGTAAACTTTTAGATGATCTTCTTGAAAAGAGTGAATCAATTGATATTGAAAACTACGATCTTATAGATTTTAATATCAATAATTTGTAAGAAATCTTAGATTTCTTACAATATCCTTTTGTCAAACAAAATTATTTTATCTAAAGTTTTTAGTCCTTCATCTCCTAAAGCTATTTTTCTATTATTTAATATTCAATAAATTCAATATTCTATTTTTTTTTGAATTATTTGTCTTAGAAACCACAAACGAATAAGGGGGAAAGGAATTCATTCTTATAATATTTTATATTTATTAAAATTTAAATAAAAAAATGAAAATCAAAAAAATAGAATGTTTCAACTTGGCAAACGAAAGTCTAGACGTTTTCGTAACTCTAGAGAATGATGATGATTATCTGGTAGAACTAGTAACATTTCAATGTTTATCCACTCGTATGGAAGAAACTGAAAGTGATTTTGTACCAACCAGATATCCATATATTATTGTATCGAAGTTAACGCATGAGATCATACGAGCCGCTATACAAGAATGTATTGATGAAAGAGAAGATTTGTATTGGTTAAAATTGTATCATATAACAGCTACTTTAAATATTCAAGATATAGATGAAATTTTAGATCGAAAGGAAAAGGAAAAAGCAGAATTAGATGCAGAAATGGATGCAAAAAGATATGCAAAAATCGAAGGAGAATAAAACAAATTGGTATAATAAAAGAATTCGAATCCGACTGACTCCCACCACCACGTGAAAATTGTTCAATTACTATTTGTCACGAATTAAAAAAAAATTGTATTTCGGAATAATAAATTGAACTATAAACAAGTTAAGATAAAAAATAAAAAGATTTGTTTTCTTAATTTTAAGAATATAAAATTAAGAAAACAAATCTTTTTATTTTTTATCTTAAAGTAATTACAGAAAGACTATTTCGTTTTTGCAAACATTTCTTTACTTTCAGCAATTAATTCTTGTAATGAAGTTTCTGCTTCTTCTGTAAATTGCTGTGTTGATGTAACGATTTCTATAAATGGTTTATTTGATGTGCCGATATATTTGATTAAACTTGCACAATATTTTTTAACATCACCAACTTTTAAATCATCTAAATAACCATTAATCCCTGTATAAATCAAAGCAACTTGTTCAGCTACTGAGAAAGGAGAATTTTGTGGTTGTTTTAAAACCTCACGTAAACGAGTACCACGTGCTAATTGTTTTTGTGTGGCTTCATCTAAATCTGATGCGAATTGAGAGAAAGCTTCTAATTCGTCAAATTGAGCTAATTCTAATTTTAACTTACCAGCAACTTTTTTCATTGCTTTTGTTTGCGCTGCAGATCCTACACGTGATACTGAAATACCTACGTTAATAGCTGGGCGAACGCCAGAATTAAATAAGTCATTTGATAAGAAAATTTGTCCATCTGTAATCGAAATTACATTCGTTGGAATATAGGCTGAAACATCACTAGCTTGTGTCTCAATAATTGGAAGTGCCGTCATACTTCCAGCACCTAATGCATCACTAAGTTTTGCAGCACGTTCTAGTAAACGTGAGTGTAAATAGAACACATCACCTGGATATGCTTCACGTCCTGGAGGACGACGTAATAATAGTGACATTTGTCGATATGCCATTGCTTGTTTAGTTAAATCATCATAGACAATTAATGTTGCTTTTCCTTGATACATAAAGTACTCAGCTAAAGCTGCTCCAGAGTATGGTGCGATATATTGTAACGTAGCTGGATCATTCGCACTAGCAGAAACAACAATTGTGTAACTCATGGCTTGTTTTTCTTCAAGTACATTTACAACTTGAGCAATCGTTGAAGCTTTTTGACCAATACCAACGTAAACACAAACAACGTCTTCTGTTTTTTGGTTAATAATCGTATCAACAGCAATTGAAGTTTTACCAGTTTGACGATCACCAATAATTAACTCTCGTTGGCCACGACCAATTGGAATCATTGCATCAATCGACGTAATTCCAGTTTGTAAAGGTTCACAAACTGATTTACGACCAATAATACCAGGAGCCATTGATTCAACTAAACGACTATCACTACTTTTAATTTCACCTTTACCATCAATTGGTACAGCTAGTGGACTAACAACTCGACCTAAAAAATTGTCACCTACAGGGATTTGCGCAATTTTACCAGTTGCTTTAACTGTACTACCTTCTAAAATTTGACGACCTGAACCCATCAATACAACACCAACGTTGTCATTCTCTAAGTTTAAAGCAATACCGATTGTTTTATCTTCGAACTCTAAAAGTTCACCACTCATTACTTGGTCAAGACCATAAACTCGAGCGATACCATCACCAACTTGTAATACAGTACCAATATTATCTACTTTAACATCTTGATCATATTTCTCAATTTGTTCACGGATAATACTACTAATTTCGTCTGGACGAATTTTTATCATTGTATTATTTTTAATATAAAAAGTTAATAAAAGATTTTTTTACAATTAAATTTCTAAAACAGTGTCTAAATGTTTTGCTAAATTTTGTAACTGATTCTTCACAGTGAAATCAATTACTTTAGATTCAGTTTTAATTAAAAAACCACCAATTAAATTAGAATCAACTGTAATTACTAATCGAATTTCACGTGCATTTGTTAATTCTTTCAATTTTTTAATTAACATATTTTTTTGTAAATTAGTAAAAGCGAATGCCGTTGAAACTTCAATCATTTTAATTGAAGCTGTTTCATATACTAATTCTAAATAATTAGTAATAATTGGTATTAGTAAATTAATTCTATCGCGATTTACTAGAACCATTAGGAATTTAAATGTTTCGGTGTTTACCTGTGATTGTAATGTTTTAGTTAAAACTTCACGTTTTGCATCATGATTAACAATTGGATTATCTAAGTAATCTGTTAATTCAGTAGTTTCATTCAAGAAAATTTCTAGATTTTGAAAATCTGCTGTAATTTGATGCATAATATTTTGTTCAACCGAAAAATCAAACAAGGCACGTGCATATGGAGCTGCAATTTTTGCTGTTAATGGATTTGCACTCATAATAAATCTCCTTCTAATTTATTAATAGTATCATTAATTAATGCACTTGCACGTTCCTTTGGTCCAAATGTTTCCTGTGCACGAACAACCGTTCGTTTTAACACAAGGGAAATAATTTGTTGTTTAATTTCTAAAAATATTTGGCGTTCTTTTGATCGGAATGTTGCTAATGCACGTTCAAAACGAATTTTTAAATCTTTTTTTGCTTCACTAGCATCAGATTCTAACAAAGTTTTCTTCGTTGAAACAGTTTCATTTCTGATTTCACTGATAACAAGATTTGCTTGATTTAACTGCTTTTGGGCTTCGTCTAAACGTTTTTGGGCTTCATTTAATCGATCTTCCGCATCTTGAACACTTTTTACAATCGTTGTTTTTCGCTCTTCTAATAAAGATACTAAAAAGTCACGACCTGTAAAAAATAGAATTGCAAGTAACGCTATAATATTCAGTAAGCCTGTGTCGAGAATATCTAGGTTTAAACCAATACTTTCATGTTTGGCAAGTAATGTAAAAATTTGATCAAAATTTTCCATGTTTTCGAGTTTTTATATAAACTGTTCACTTATTAAAAAGGAAAATTACGTCTAACAAGAAATTTATATTGATAATCTAGTCTCGATATCAATACATAAAGATTTAACGATTTCATCTAAACTATTAAGTGCGATATCTTTTTTACCAAGAAGATCTTTTGTAATAGTATCTAATAAATTATCAATAGATTTTTGAGAAGTTTTTAATTCAGTCTCTAGAATTTCTTTATGAATTTTTTGTGAGTTTGTAATTTCTAATTGGGCTTCTTTACGGACGCTAGTTAATTCTTGTTCATATTGTTCTGTTAGCTTATTGGCTTCTGCTAATATCTCTGAAGCTTTGCTAAGATTAGTTAAAATATATTCTTTGCGCTCTTCAATGATAGTTAACAATGGATTATATAGAATTATGTTTAAGATAATTGTTAATAATACAAATTGAATTGCAACTAAAGGTAAAGTTGCGTTAATATCAAATAACCCACCAGGCCCACTAACTTCTGAACTTGAAACTAGTATTGAAAGATTAATCATATAAAATCTATATGTTATACTATAGAATTAAAAATTTTAAATAATTTTGTTGAATTTATTAAAAATGTAGCGGAGTAATAACAAATTATCACTCCAAGTAATTAAATTTAAATTAAGTTTTTAATTATAAAACTCAGTTATTTTTAACATTTCTACATTATTTTTAGAATGACTTAATAAATTCTAACAATTTTTTACTTCATTACGAATAAAATTATCGTTTGAAATATTGTTTATCAGGATAACCGAAAATAAAAACGGATAATATTTATTAAATCGATTTTAGTATGCGTTTAACTTTAGCTGTTGAATGGATTTGCGAATAATAATGCTAATGCTACAACAAGACCATAAATTGTTAATGCTTCCATAAATGCTAAACTTAATAATAGTGTACCACGAATTTTGTTTTCTGCTTCTGGTTGACGAGCAATACCTTCAACAGCTTGACCAGCAGCATTACCTTGACCGATACCAGGACCGATCGCAGCTAAACCAATTGCTAAACCAGCAGCAATAACAGAAGCAGCAGAGATGATTGAATCCATAATAAATTTCCGATTGTAAATATATATATAATTTTTAAAAAATCTAATTAGAATAAGCTGATTAGACAACTTATTCTAAAGCTTCTGCAATATATGCAGCTGCTAATGTTGAGAAAATTAAAGCTTGTACTGAACCAGCAAAAATTCCTAATAACATAATTGGTAATGGAATTACCAATGGAACTAATGATGTTAATACAGAAATTGTTAATTCATCAGCTAAAACGTTTCCGAATAACCGAAAGCTTAGTGATAAAGGTTTTGTAAAATCTTCTAGAATATTAATTGGTAGAAGAAGCGGAATTGGTTCAATATATCGTTTAAAATATCCGAACCCTTTTTTACTTAAACCTGCGTAGAAATAGGCAAACGATGTTAATAAAGCTAAAGCAACTGTTGTATTAATATCATTCGTTGGTGCAGCTAGTTCTCCCTCAGGTAATTCAATTAATTTCCATGGGATAATGGCACCAGCCCAGTTACATCCAAAAATAAATAAGAACAACGTCCCAATAAATGGGGTCCATTCTTTATAAAAACTTTCACCTAATTGATCTTTCGCAATGTCTGTTACAAAGTCTACAGCTGATTCCATAAAGTTTTGCCAACCATGTGGAATTCGATCTGCATTTGCAGTTCCTAGGAATGAAAATACTAATAAAAGTAATAATACAAACCAAATAACTACTAAGACTTGTCCATGTACTAAAAACCCAGCAACATTCCAGTAAAAATGGTTTCCAACTTCTGCTAATGTAAACGTATTTGAATAAAGAATTTCTGGGTACATAAAATCTAACTAATTTAGTAAATTACCCAATATTAAAAAATATACAGGAACAACTAACATTATAAGAAGTTTTTTATTGTTTTAGGTTTATTTTTATAAAAAAGCTCACTTTTAATTTTATTTTATGTAATTAACCATTCATAACCTTTGTCTTCTAATTCTTTTGCTAATTCGGCAGAACCAGTTTTTATAATCTTTCCATCTTGCATTACATGAACGTATGTTGGATTTACATAATCTAATAAACGTTGATAATGTGTAATCAAAACTATTGATTTGTTGTCATTCATAAAATTATTAATTCCGTTTGAAATAATTTTTAAAGCATCGATATCTAAACCTGAATCAGTTTCATCTAAAATTGACAATTCAGAATCTAATAAAATCATTTGCAAAATTTCATTTCGTTTTTTCTCACCACCAGAAAACCCTTCATTAACATTCCGACTTAAAAATAATGATGACATGCTAACAAGCTTTAATTTTTCATCAATAATCGATAAAAACTCAATTGGATCAACTTCTGGCTTATTGTAAAATTTTTGTTTTGCATTATATGCAATTCGTAAAAAATCTTCATTACTTACACCGGGAATTTCGATTGGATATTGAAAAGCTAAAAAAATACCAAGATGTGACCGATCTTCTGGATCAAGATCTACAATACTTGAACCTTTGAATAAAATATCTCCATCTAAAACTGAATAGGCTGGGTGACCAGCAAGAACTTTGGAAAATGTACTTTTTCCAGAACCATTTGGTCCCATAATTGCATGAATTTCACCTTTATTAATTTTTAAGTTCAAATTTTTTAAAATTTCATTTTCATTGATCGAAACTTTTAAATCTTTAATTTCTAAAAGAGGAGAGTTTAAATTCATTAGCCGACACTTCCTTCTAACTTTAATGTTAATAATTTATCTGCTTCTGCAGCAAACTCTAAAGGTAATTCTGTAAAAATTTCTCGACAAAAACCACTAATCATTAATTCAACAGCTTTTTCCAAACAAATTCCACGTTGTAAAAAGTAAAAAATTTGTTCTTCACCAATTTTTGAAGTTGAAGCTTCATGTTCAATTTTAGTTGTTGAATTTTGAACCGAAATAAATGGAAAAGTATTCGCATTTGATAAATTTCCAATTAATAATGAGTCACATTGAGAATAATTTCGTGCTCCTAATGCTTTATTAATAACATTAACTAATCCACGATAACTATTTTTTGATTTTCCAGCTGAAATACCTTTTGATATAATTCTACTTTTTGTATTTTTCCCAATATGTGTCATTTTTGTTCCAGTATCTGCTTGTTGATAATTATTTGTTAACGCAACAGAATAAAATTCACCTTGTGAATTATTTCCAACAAGTACACAACTTGGATATTTCCAAGTAATTGATGATCCCGTTTCAACTTGTGTCCAAGAAATTTTAGAGTTTGTTCCAGCACATAATCCACGTTTAGTAACAAAATTATAAACTCCACCACTCCCAAATTCATCACCTGAATACCAATTTTGTACAGTTGAATATTTAATATTTGCATTTTCTAATGCTACTAACTCGACAACAGCTGCATGTAACTGATTTGTATCATATTGAGGAGCAGTACAACCTTCTAAGTAATTCACTTGACTATTTTTTTCTGAAACGATTAATGTTCGTTCAAATTGACCTGACTTTTGATCATTAATTCTAAAATAAGTCGATAAGTCTAATGGACAAATGGTATCTTGTGGAATATAACAAAATGAACCATCTGTAAATACAGCTGAATTTAATGCTGCAAAATAATTATCACCAATTGGAACAACAGAACCTAAATACGTTTCGATTAATTCTGGATAATCATGAACCGCTTCAGAAATTGAAGTAAAAATAACTCCTGATTTACTTAATTCTTCTTGAAATGTTGTTGCAATAGAAACACTGTCAAAAACAGCATCAACAGCTACATTTGATAATCGTTTTTGTTCATTTAAAGAAATTCCTAGTTTTTCAAATGTTTCTAATAATTCAGGATCCACTTCATCTAGACTTTTTAGTTTTTCTTGTGATTTCGGGGCAGAATAATAAATAATATCTTGATAATCAATTTGTGGAAATTTTAAATATGCCCATTCAGGTTCTGACATTTGTTTCCATCTTTTAAAAGCTTTTAATCGAAATTCTAATAAAAACTCAGGTTCTTTCTTTTTTTGTGAAATTAATTTAACAGTTTCTTCATTTAATCCTTTTTCAATAATATCTTTTTCAATATTTGTTGAAAAACCATATTGATATGTTTTATTAACTAATTTTGTTATATTTGTATTTAATATTTTATTTGATTGATTGACCATAAAGTGACTATTAAGTCTAAAATATATAGATGAATTATTTAAAAAATATAATCGATTGTTAAGTGTTAATTAATATTATAGAGAAATAACCCGTTCAGTTAAAATATTATTATTTTATATTGATATTTTACTATTCTTAAAAGTTATTATTAAAATAAATTATATCTACGATCATTAATTATTAGAACCATGTTATAATAATAGATAAGGTTGTTCAATATAATTCAACCGACAGAACTAATTTTTTAAATAAATTAGTTAAATATCTATTATATATTGCCTTTTTATTCTAAGGAGAAATCAATGTCTCAATCTGTATCAGAACGGACTCGAATTAAAAGTGACCGTTACGAATCTGGTGTAATTCCTTACGCTAAAATGGGTTACTGGGATGCTTCATATGCAGTAAAAACTACTGATATTCTTGCATTATTCCGTATTACACCACAACCAGGTGTAGATCCAGTAGAAGCAGCAGCAGCAGTAGCTGGTGAGTCTTCTACAGCTACATGGACAGTTGTATGGACTGACTTATTAACAGCTTGTGACCGTTACCGTGCTAAAGCTTATCGTGTAGATCCAGTTCCAAATACACAAGATCAATATTTTGCTTTCATCGCATATGAATGTGATTTATTTGAAGAAGGTTCTTTATCTAACTTAACAGCGTCTATTATTGGTAACGTATTCGGTTTTAAAGCAGTAGCTGCATTACGTTTAGAAGATATGCGTATTCCTCACTCATACTTAAAAACATTCCAAGGTCCTGCAACTGGTATTATTGTAGAACGTGAACGTCTGAACAAATACGGTGTTCCATTATTAGGTGCAACAGTAAAACCAAAATTAGGTTTATCTGGTAAAAACTATGGTCGTGTAGTGTTTGAAGGTTTAAAAGGTGGTTTAGACTTCTTAAAAGATGATGAAAACATTAACTCACAACCATTTATGCGTTGGAGAGAACGTTTCTTAAACTGTATGGAAGGTATCAACCGTGCAGCAGCAGCTACAGGTGAAGTTAAAGGTTCATACTTAAACGTTACTGCAGCTACTATGGAAGATGTTTACAAACGTGCAGAGTATGCTAAAGCTATCGGTTCTATAGTTATCATGATTGATTTAGTAATGGGTTATACAGCGATTCAAAGTATTGCTTTATGGGCTCGTGAAAATGACATGATTTTACACTTACACCGTGCTGGTAACTCTACTTACGCTCGTCAAAAAAATCATGGTATTAACTTCCGTGTTATCTGTAAATGGATGCGTATGTCTGGTGTAGATCATATCCATGCTGGTACAGTTGTTGGTAAATTAGAAGGTGATCCTTTAATGATTAAAGGTTTCTATGATACATTACGTTTAACAAACTTAGATGTAAACTTACCTTATGGTATTTTCTTCGAAATGACATGGGCTAGTTTACGTCGTTGTATGCCTGTTGCCTCTGGTGGTATTCACTGTGGTCAAATGCACCAATTAGTACATTACTTAGGTGATGATGTTGTATTACAATTTGGTGGTGGTACTATTGGTCACCCGGATGGTATTCAAGCGGGTGCTACTGCTAACCGTGTTGCTTTAGAAGCAATGGTTTTAGCTCGTAACGAAGGTGTAGATTATTTCGATAACTCTGTAGGTCCTCAAATTTTACGCGATGCGGCTAAAACATGTGGTCCATTACAAACAGCTTTAGATTTATGGAAAGATATTTCTTTCAACTACACATCAACAGATACAGCTGATTTCACTGAAACTGCAACAGCTAACAAATAAACGTATCATAAGTAATAAGTTACTTAAAAAAAAAATTATTAAAGGAGTATTTGAATAGTGAGACTTACACAAGGTTGCTTCTCGTTCTTACCAGATTTAACTGATGAACAAATTGAAAAACAAGTCGCTTTCTGCATTAACAAAGGTTTAGCGATGAATGTTGAATGGACAGATGATCCACATCCTCGTAATAGTTACTGGGAATTATGGGGTTTACCATTATTCGATATTAAAGATCCCGCATCTGTAATGTTCGAATTACGTGAAGCTCGTAAAGCATGTGCAGCTGGTTACATCCGTTTAAATGCATTTGATGCAAGTTACGGTACAGAAAGTTGTGTTATGTCTTTCATTGTAAACCGTCCTGTTAACGAACCTGGTTTCTACTTAGAACGTCAAGATGGCCCAGGTCGTCAAATCATTTACACTATTAAATCATATAGTGTTCAAGCCAATCCAGAAGGCGGTCGTTATTAATATTAAAATTATTAGTAATTAGAATTTATCAAAAAACGTTAATTATAACGTTTTTTGATAAATTATATTGTTTTTTAGTGTTAAAATTATAATTAATAATTAGGTATTAGCTTATGCAAATTACTAAACCTCCACATAATCAATATGCGCTATCTTGCTTAAATAATACAACTTACGTTAAGTATGCAAATGTTTATTCAGGTTGTAAACGTTGTGGAGTTCGAGGAATATACACCTTTTTAGGTGGGACTGGACTATGGGGTATAGCGAAAGAAGTTGCTCAGGGTAGCGTTGTGCAATATGGTAAACGCCGTCTTGCAACTATTGTAATCGGTGGTGCTAGTTATGTTTGTGACCCTGCCGTTGCCGTTATAACGAATGCAACTTGTGTTGTGAAATCTTGCAAAATTGTATATACTAGTGTTGGCTATGTAATGGAGGCTGTTGAAGACACTTCACATGTACCTTTTTTACCTTTAGATTTAGTATTATTTGGTCAACCTGTTCTTGCTAACAAAGATGGTCGTTTTAGCTCTTGGTCTAATATTACAGACATTATCGATAATTTACCAGCTATCGGTGATTCGTAGTTTGGATTGAATGTTAGGCTCTGTTAGCTTTTTTTTGAAAAGTGAATTTATTTTTTTTCACTTTTCAAAAAAAATTATTTTATCTTTCACTTTCATCATAAAATACGACCATTTTAAGGTGAGAATTTAATTGAAAAAAGATAGTATCTAAACTTGATTTATTTTCATTCAAAAAGATTCCTTTCAAAATTTATTTTTTGATTTTTTAAAAGGAATCAAAACTATCAAGTTCCTAGGTTTTTTATTCTTTTAGACTTTGATATAATTTGGTGCGTCTAATATCATGGAATTCGGTTAAACAACCTTCATTTTTCGCTCGACTTAAAACTTCTGCTTCCTATACACTTTTCTCACTCTTCAAAATTTTGAAAATAACTTCTATCAAAATCTTTTAATCTATATATAACTTATCGATTTGATCATATATATCGTTGAAATACACTTCTCCTTCAAATTCGATTGATTTCTTATAATTAGAAAATTTTGAATCCACTAGGACTGCTGAGCCAAGAGGACCACCTTTCACACCCTCAAATCTTGGTTTCAGAAAATGACATGATTCAAAAACAGCATTATCGAAAGAAGTTTTCAAAAATGTGCATTCGTTAAAAATTGTTTCTGTACCATCAACCTCGCTTAAGTTGCAATGTATGAACCGACAATTCTTAAACACACAATTATCAAGCTCCGCTAACTTAAGACTTGAATTTTTGAAAATACAATTTTGGACTAAACATTTTTCAAAATAGCTTGATTCAAAATAAACATGGATATCCGCTTGGTACAAAATCACTTCCAGTTTTTTCCATAAGAGTGGGTAAAGATCGAAGTGTTACTACTTATACCAGATAATACTCACCATTATCTATAGCTACAAGAACGTCTAAACTTTCGTTTGCCAAGTTGAAACATTCTATTTTTTTGATTTTCATTTTTTTATTTAAATTTTAATATTGAATATTTAAATCATACATTTTGTTCATTAATCTTTCAAGACGCTTAATCTCTTTATTATTGCCACGATAACAAATTCCAAGAACATCAACCTGCTTCTCCAAAACCGAAACTTCTATAAGATAACGACCGTGTTTTCCTTTTATTAATACTTTATCTTTTCCCACTGCTATACTCTTTTTGCCTATGTCAATTGGATTAGCACCTTCTTCCAAGCGTTTTTTAATTCAACTCAAGTCATTTTTTATCAAAGTTAATTATTATATTAACTAAATTTATTTTTAATTCTTGACAAATAGTTAATGACAATTTCTCACGAAATTCTAAGTAAAAAATAATAATAAAAGTAGAGCAATTTCACAAGTTGAAAAAATACTCTACTTTTGAATTATTATATTAATTTTATTTTTCTAGTACTATTAATTCATCAATAGCAAAATTATTCGTATTTACTCCACTATAGCTTATATTTTCAAATCTAACAACTACTGGGTAACGGATACCACTTTTATCTACTGATGCAACATTTCCAATTTGATTAAACCAGTATGACTCTTTTCTTAAAATACGAACTTGATCGTTACGTTCTACCATAATGAATTTATTTTATTAATATTAAATTAACTTAATTAATATTTTATATTAGATTAATGTTAATTTAACAATAAAATTTTAAAAAGAGTTGGTTTAAAATCTTAACATATGTTAATATTTAAATAAGAACAAATTTATATAAAAAATTAAATAAAAAAAATGAATCGTAATACAATTCAGAAAATTCTTATTGGACTTTTCTTCCTAGCTTGTATTTTTATCGGTCTTAAAACATTTAATGTGATAGGTTTTAATGACAATTCTGCAAAACCAGAATTAAATACAAATGTTAGTAGTTCAAGAATGACATATGGACGATTTTTGGAATACCTAGAAATGGGCTGGGTAAAACAAGTAGATTTATATGATAATAGTCGAAATGCTATTATTCAAGCTTCTAGCCCAGAACTTGGTAATCGACCACAATCAATTCGTGTTGAAATACCTGTTGGTGCATCACAACTTATTCAAAAATTAAAGGAATACAATATTGACTTCGATGCTCATCCAGCTCCCCGAAAAAGTATTTTACTAACAATTGCTAGTAATTTACTTTTACCATTAATTTTTATTGGTAGTTTAATTTTCTTTTTCCAAAATTCAGACAATTTTTCATCAAATTCTGGTTCTTCACCTATGAATTTAGGTAAATCACCTGCACGATTTGATCAACAACCAGAAACTGGAATATCTTTTGATGATATAGCTGGTATTGATGAAGCTAAAGCAGAGTTTGAAGAAATTGTTTCATTCTTAAAAGAACCAGAAAGATATACACTTGTTGGTGCAAAAATACCGAAAGGAGTCTTATTAGTAGGACCACCGGGTACAGGAAAGACGCTATTAGCTAAAGCAATTGCAAATGAAGCAAATGTTCCATTTTATAGTGTTGCTGGGTCTGAATTCGTAGAAATGTTCATTGGTATTGGTGCCGCTCGAATTCGTGATTTATTTAAGAAAGCATCAGAAAACACTCCATGTATTGTTTTTATTGATGAAATCGATGCTGTTGGGCGTGAACGAGGTGCTGGAATTGGTGGTGGAAATGATGAACGTGAACAAACTTTAAACCAATTATTAACAGAAATGGATGGATTTAAAGAAAACAAAGGGGTAATTGTAGTTGGAGCTACGAACCGTGTTGATATTTTAGATGCAGCCTTATTACGTCCAGGTCGTTTTGATAGACAAATCCAAGTGGGATTACCTGATCGTTTAGGTCGAATTGGAATATTAAAAGTTCATGCTAAAAATAAACCATTTGATGAAGATGTTTCATTAGTTCAATTAGCAAATAGAACACCAGGATTTTCTGGTGCTGATTTAGCTAATTTATTAAATGAAGCCGCTATTCTGGCGACACGTTATAAAAAGACAACTATTACCAAAAATGAAGTTAACGAAGCCGCAGACCGAATCATTGGGGGTATTGCAGGAAGTACAATGGAGGATACGAAAAATAAAAAATTAATTGCTTATCATGAAGTTGGACATGCTATTGTTGGTTCAGTTTTAGAAAATCATGATGAAGTTGAAAAAATTACTTTAATTCCACGTGGTGGGGCAAAAGGTTTAACATGGTTTACACCAGAAGAAGATCAAATGTTACTATCTCGTTCTCAACTTTTAGCGCGTATTATTACAACATTAGCTGGTCGTGCAACCGAACAAGTTATTTTCGGTGATCCAGAAGTTACAACCGGTGCTAGTAATGATTTACAACAAGTAACTAACATTGCACGACAAATGGTTACTCGTTATGGAATGTCAAACATTGGTCCAATTGCTTTAGAAGATGATAACAATGAACAAATGTTTCTAGGTGGAGAATCTAATGATGCCATTGCAGATCGAATTGATACAGAAGTTTGTAAAATTATCAATCATTGTGAACAAATTGCTACTGAAATTATTTTAGATAATCGTGTTGTTATTGATTTAGTTGTCGAAAAATTATTAGATGCTGAAACAATTGATGGTCTTGAATTTAGAAAACTTATTAGTGAATACACAATTCTACCTACAAAAACTAGTTAATTGATTCAAAATCAAAGAGGATATTAAAAAAGTCTAAATTTAGACTCTTTTGATATCCTAAAATAACAAAGTAAATAAAGAGAATAAAATTGCTATAAGTTTATTCTTATATTATTATTTTATAATTAAAATTGTATAAAAATATTATTATGGAAAATTCACCACAAATTGGAAAAATGGCACCCAATTTTTTAACAATTGGAGTCTATAAAAACCGCCTAGGAAAAATTAGATTATCTGATTATTATGGTAAAAAGTATGTGATTCTTATTTTCTATCCCGCAAATTTCACTTCAGTCGCATCAACAGAGTTAATTGATATAAGTGATAAAATAACAGAATTTCGAAAACTATCAACTCAAATTCTAGCTATCTCAATCGATAGTCCTTTTTCTCATTTACATTACCTATTATCTAAAAGAAGTCAGGGTGGTTTAAATAAATTGAATTATCCATTAGTTTCAGATTTAAATCAATCTATTACACGCAAATATAAATTATTAACAAATGATGGATTAGCACTTCCTGGTTTATTTATTATTGACAAAGAAGGTATAATTCAATATTATACAGTCAATAACTTACTATGTGGAAGAAGTATAAATGAATTAATCCGTATTTTAAAATCAATTCAATATATAAAAGAGAATCCGGGACAAGCTTGTTCAGTTGATTGGAAATATGGTGATAAAATTTTATATTCTCATCCATTAAAATCAAAAGTTTATTTTAAGACATTATATTCTCATAAAAAGAATTAAAAAGTTCATGCCAAAATTAAAAACTCGAAAAGCAGCTTCAAAACGATATAAAATAACAGGTAGTAATAATTATTTACGTCGTCATGCTTATAAAGGTCATCTCTTAATGAAAAAGTCAAACAGACAAAAGCGAAAATTATCACAGGTAATTCGTGTTAATTTTAAAGATAAAAAACCAATTAAATTAATGCTACCATATTAAATAAATATAATTAACAAAAAATTACAATGGTTAGAGTCAAACGTGGAAATGTAGCACGAAAACGGAGAAAAAAAATTTTATCGCTTGCAAGTGGTTATAGAGGTGCTCATTCTATCTTATTCAGAATAGCAAATCAACAAGTAATGAAAGCATTACGATATTCGTATGTTGGAAGAAAGCAAAAAAAACGTATTTTTAGAAAAATTTGGATAAGTCGAATTAATGCGGCATCTCGATTAAATGGAATACCCTATAGTCGATTAATTCACAAATTTAAAAAATCAAATATCAATTTAAATCGTAAAATGTTATCACAAATTGCTGTTTTAGACACATCAACTTTTAAATCTTTAGTTGAACTAAACTAATTTCAAAATTTACATTTTATTTTAATCTCCAAACATAACCAAATTGAATCTAATTTAGATTATCTTTTATATAAATTTATAATCTAAATTAGAAAATCATAAAAAGCTTTATAAAATGAATATAAATGACGATTTAGAAAAATTAATTGAAAATCTACCTTCTTTTTTACAAGAACAATTAAATCAACATAGTTATAAAGACCAACTTATTGAAATTATATTAGATATTGGGAGAAAGCCTGAAGCTCGTTTTATTAGTGGTCCAGAATATTTATCACAAAAAATTATTTCTTGGCAGGATATCGATTATACAACGAAACGAATTAGTAAATTTAGTAATAAAAATCGGGCTGGTATTGAACGAACTCTCCATCGCATAAGTTGTATTAGAAATCGTCAATTTTTAATAAATGGTTTAACATGTCGTATAGGACGCGCTGTATTTGGTAAAATTTCTGTTATTCGTGATCTATTAGAATCCGAAAGATCAATATTAATTCTAGGAAGACCAGGAGTTGGAAAAACGACTATTATTCGTGAGATTGCTCGTGTATTAGCAGATGAACGTCAAAAACGAGTGATTATCATAGATACTTCGAATGAAATTGCAGGAGATAGTAACATTTCTCACTGGGGTATTGGGCGAGCGAGACGAATGCAAGTTGCAAAACCAGAATTACAACATCAAGTTATGATCGAAGCTGTTGAAAATCATATGCCACAAGTTATTATTGTTGATGAAATTGGAACAGAGTTAGAAGTTTTAGCCGCTAGAACTATTGCAGAAAAGGGTGTTCAACTCGTTGGAACAACACACGGAAATTGTTTAAATAATTTAATAAAAAATCCACCATTGGTTGAATTAATAGGTGGAATTCAATATGTAACATTAAGCGATGATGAAGCTAAACGACGTGGAACTCAAAAAAGTATTTTAGAACGAAAAGCTTATCCAGCTTTTGAAATTATAATTGAAATAAATCATCAAAACTCTTGGACTATTCATGAAGATGTAAGAACCTCTATTGACTTATTATTACGAGAAAATTTTAATATTGGACAAATTCGTCAATTTGATTTAACAGAAAAAATAAAAATAAAATGTCAAAAAAACCGAGATTATCAAAATTCTTTAATTAATAATTCAAATAATTTAACTAGTTCATTATTATTATCAAATGAAAATTGGAGTTTAGTTAATCGAGTAAAAGACAAAAAATTGGTAAAATTAAAATCTAAAAATTTAGTTATTTACTCATATTCATTATCACATAATTTATTAAAAGAAGTTTTATTAAAAATGGGATTAAAGTTTGTTTTAACAAATGAAATCAAGAAAGCAAGTTTAATTATTGGTTTCAAAAATCATTTGAAACAAAATTTTAAGTTGATTCATTTAGCAAAGCAAAAAAATATTCCAATTTATACTTTAAATGAAATTAATGTTTATCAAATAACAAAGTTGATTGAATGGATTAATCGTACGAATTAGTTCGACGAAATAAAATTCAAATAGAAAAGCTGAATATAGATGGGAATTTAGGTTATGATAGTCGACTTCCGATGTCATGTTTTGCTTCTTGCATCCGTCTTTCTACTTGTTTAATATAAACTCTTTGATATTCAATTTCTTTTTGTACTCGATTTGTATCTCTCATATTACAAAACCAGCAAAAATACTGGTCAAAACAACTCGGGTTATTCATTTACTTCCGTATACTTTAATCTGGGAAATTTTATTGGCTCTCCATTTTCTGCGCCCTTTGCGCTTTTCATTTTTATTGGTAATTTTGGCAATTCGTTTTTTTCGTCTTAAATCTTCTTTTTGACGAAGATAATATTCTCTATCTTCTTTATCAGAATCTTTCGGATTGAAATTCATTAATTATCGTTGTTTATTTAATATTAAATAAACAACGATAATAAAAAATTATTTTTTAATTTCAGATTTAGCGAATAGAAAAAGTTTCCGTTTAAAATTAAAAAAGGGAGACTTTTTAAGGATTCAAAAAACTTAGACTAAAATAGATCGAATTCTTTAATCTAA
>Ga0306912_1000100_pt1 | contig 51729 bp, 48 predicted proteins | sample AntRauFillE10628_FD_190443 | JGI IMG/M metagenome (GOLD analysis project Ga0306912, IMG submission 190443) | Saline lake microbial communities from Rauer Islands, Antarctica - Metagenome Filla E10 #628 (v2) (version 2) | ecosystem: Environmental > Aquatic > Non-marine Saline and Alkaline >...
GATAGACTCCACATCTTCATAAAGATGCTCTTTATTCGTTGCTTGTTGTTGGTCATCATTTTTATTTTCTTTTGGTTTTTGATGATCAATGTTGGCATAAGTTAACTGTTCATCATTTTCATTTTTTAGAACTTCATCTGGATTAGCATAGATAGACTCCACATCTTCATAAAGATGCTCTTTATTTGTTGCTTGTTGTTGGTTGTTATGCTGGAGATTAGCATAAGTTAGGTCTTTATCATTTATTCCAATGCTTTGACCTTCTATCTCAATATCTTGGTAAATTACATCTTCATTATTTGTAATTGATGTTTTAGGGGTTTCAGGTAAGGGTCGATTAGGTGTATTAGGTAAGGGTCGATTAGGTGTATTAGGTAAGGGGTTGGCATCAATTTTCTCAGCGTAAGCATTATGTTTTGCTTCGCCTGAGAATTCAGGTGTTTTTTTAAATGACTTTAAAGAAGATAATCTTTTTTTGAAATTTGTGAATTTTTTGTGGCTGGGTATTTTGTTATCTTGAGGAAATTCTTGATAAATTGATTCTTCCTTTGATTTATTTGGAGAATCATTTTTATTACCAAAAAATGATTTATTTTTTTTTCTAAAATTTTCTAAAGCAGTTCCTTTATTTTTTTTATATTTTTTGGGGCTGGTGATTAGTTTATCTAATCTTTTTCCAATATTTTCTCTATCTAACATTGACATATTATTTTTATTTCTCCACCTTCTTATAATAAGCTATTAATCAAATAACTTAATGTTAAGACTAGAAAAATGATAAAAAGTTCATTTTTAATTTTATGCTTTATTATTAAGCTATTGAGTTAGATGATATTTTAACTATGCAGAGTAGTTATTTAATTAATTGCTGGTAAATGTATTAGTGCTAATTCACATAAATCACCATGTGATTTTCATAAGTTAAAGTTAATTTATATTACCTGTATCTACATATAGTAAGCTTTATAATCATAAATTAGGGAGGCAATTGTTAATTTACTTTTGAGTTAACGTATAGGTTTACTCTAATTTGAGATATATTTTAATAAGTGAAAAAAATTTTTTACTTATTAAAATATCCACAAAAGTATTTTGGTACATTTTCTTTGGCAGCTTAGTATAGTTACTAAGGTTTTAGTCAAGAAAACGCTAAAGATAAGCTAATGGCTATAAAAAATACTTTTAAATTATAACAACGTATTGCCTGAATCACTGGTTTAATCAAATGTATTATATTGGCGAAACGGCGTATAGTTTGGAATAGCTTGTTGTAATTTATTTTCTATGTTTAAAGTGCCTACGGTACTTAGCCCTTTAAACATTAATTGTAAGTAAATGCCTTGTGCATAGTCTTTAGCTTCAATTGCTTGATTGGGCCTTAAATAACGTGATCCCACTAACTGTAAGGCAAAACAGCAACTGTTATATTCTACTCCAGCGAGTGATGAAATCATTCGTTGAAATTGTAGATCGTAACGGATTTGGCCTAATACATGCCACTTTCGGGTTAAGGGCCATACCATAGAAGTACTGAGCTGTGAGAGATGTTGGGTTGATTGATGGTTAGGCAGTACTGCTAAGCCATTTTTTATCCAATCATAGCTTAAGTTAACCACGGCGCGTTCTTGGGGTTTATGGGTACTATATAGTGACCATTTTGCTATATGGTTTTGGTGAGGGTTCCATTCTACATTAGTATTAATAGAAGTTTGCAATTGTGGAGTGATATTCAATCCGGCAAAAATATTAGAGCTTTTGGTGTTCATTAGGGGTGGGGTGATGGTTTCCCCTAAATAATTAGTAACGGGTAATTGTACTCGACGTTGTGTAAAGTAAAAGACTTGTCCTAGCTCTGCACTGAGATATTCTTGAAAGTTGGGTCCGGTGAGATATTGTGACGTGATACTGGCAGTGAGTTGATGGCTATCGCCTAAGCGATCGCGTCCACTAAAGCGATTATCTCTAAACATTTGAGCCAAACTAAATTCAATTTGGCTGCTATCAAAGTTCGGATAATGGCTTTGATTGCGATAAGGTACATATAAATAATAAAGACGTGGGATTAAGGTTTGCACCCCGCGTTGGGTCATTCTTTCAAAATTAAGTTGCCCATCAATATCCACTATTGGGATCGAGCGAGATAATTGGCTTGATTGGCCTTGAGTCGATGAGCGTTGATAATATAAAAAATCGTATTGCAAACGTGGCACTAATGTGCCAAATGAGCGACTTAGCCGGTAACTGAGGGCTGGGCGCAGATGGTAGCGTTGGCCTTCAAGGGCGGGTTGCGAGCCCATTGCAGTTCGTTTATGGGTAAAATTGACAACTTCGCCTTGCAGTGCCCAGGAAAAGTGAGAGTAGATATTAGGGTATAGTGCATTAAACACCCACTGTGGATGACGTCGATAATCTTCTTGAGTTATAGGGCCTTGCCAAGGATATAACGTCTGGTATTGCTCCATATTTAAGGTATGTTGCCAATGTGAACCATGGTAATTGAGCTTGGCATTTTGCAATAATTTATTGGTGCTATTGCTATGTAAATCATTGCCTAAATCTACAAAATAATTATCATCATTGACATAAGCCCAATTAATATTGGCTTGCCAATTTTTACTCAATTGTGCTTGATGGACCCATGCCCCGCCTAATCGATATCGGTGGTGGCCCAGCCCTAATACTCGTGGATCATTGGGGCCTAGCAATAGGGCATCAAGCGGTTGTTGCTGTTTAAATGCTTGATATGCTTTATCTTTGGGCAACCAATTTAACTGAAGATCCCCTTGTTGCGTTGGAGTAAGGTAACGAAATTGACTTTGCCAATTCACGCCTCTTTTGGTTAGCAGTTGTGGGGTAAAGGTGGCATCATAATTGGGTGCTATATTCCAATAAAAAGGGAGTGACAAACTAAAACCTGAACGGCGGCTAGCACTATAATGGGGAAATAAAAAGCCAGATTTACGTCGATTATCAAGTGGAAATTCTAAATATGGCCAGTAAAAGACCGGCTGATCTTTAATTTTAAGTTGGATATTTTTGGCTTTACCTTTGCCTTGTTGATGCAATAAGATCATATTTTTGCTTACCAAATGCCAAGTATTACTGCCTGGAGCACAAGTACTATAAGTGGCCTTGCGTAATTTGGTTTGATGATGCGAAATATGCTCTATAGATTGGGCGCTGCCATGCGCATGTTTAGGATAGAAATAATACTTCGCATTTTCGATCCATAAGGTTAAAGTATCGGCCTGCCAATGGCCAAAGCTGCCATGAAGATGCCAATGCCGTTCAAACAAATCAATGCCTGTTGGGGCTTCAATCCATTGAATTTTATTTGCTTGTCGCCACAGCGTTACGCTATCTGCGTAAAAGGCTCGCCAATTAGGTTGGGTGATGACCACATTGCCTTGTAAAGTGGATTGGCCATTGGGTTGTAAGCTGAGATGATCTGCATCAATTAAGTAAGTAGACTGATTTTTTTGTAGAGGCAACTGCGGAGAAAAAAGTGGGGAATAGCTGCCATTGCATAGCGAGGTGGTATTGGGTAGTGCTACCCAGTCTAAAGGCACGTCATTTTGGGCTAGCGCAGGCAGGGCATACCATGCCAAGATAGCGATAAGCAATCGAGTGCTAAAGGGCTTAAGTAACTTTTTGAACCATTGGGTTGGCATAAAATAAATTTTCCAGGCCTGTGACGCTAAGGCTACCTTTTAGTGCCTACCATTAAAGAAGGTGAAACAAATTTTGGCAAGGGCTATGATGCAACCAAGAGAACTTTTATTAAATAATTGGCTGCAAGCTGTGGCGCCGCACCCAGTACAAAAGCTTATTCCCTTAGTGAATGATGCCAGTTTTCGGCGTTATTATCGCGTGTTGACCACTAAGGCGCAATTTGTACTTATGGATGCCCCGCCAGAGCGCGGCAATATTGATAACTTTATTGCCCTGAGCCATCATTTTGCTGCACAAGGTTTGCCAGTTCCGCATATTTATCAGCAGGATATCACTTTAGGCTTAGTGTTGTTATCCGATTTTGGGGATCAGTTATTATTAAATGCGCTAACTTCTTCAGCACAAGCTGATCGTTGGTACCCACTTGCTTTGCAAACCAGTGTTCAGTTGCAACAACAAGGAGCAACGGGCTATGATTTTTCAAGTTTTGATGCCGCATCGATTTATCTTGAGTTAGGATATTTTAAACCATGGTGTCTTGAACAATGGCTGGGCATGCAATTAACGGCCTCGGCCAATATAGAGTTAGAAAACTGTTTTGAATTACTGGCGCAATCAATGTTGGCACAACCCTATCAACTGATCCATCGAGATTATCATTCACGCAATTTATTGATTTTGCCTGAACAAACCTTGGGGATGATTGACTATCAAGATGCGCTATGGGGGCCCATTACTTATGATGCCGTGTCTTTACTTAGGGATTGTTATGTGGCCTGGTCAGAAGTAAAAATTGAGCAGTGGTTAGCCAGTTATTATCGCCAATTGCTAGCAGCGCAATTATTGCCAGCGGTTTCTTTTGCCCAATTTTATCAATGGTTTGATTGGGCAGGGTTGCAGCGGCATTTAAAAGTATTGGGCATTTTTGCTCGATTAAAAATCAGAGACCAAAAGCCGCATTATTTGGCAGATACGCCTAAAATTGTGGCCTATATATTACAAGTGAGTGCTAAGTACCCGGAGCTTAAAGGCTTAGCGTTACTATTTAGCGAGCAGTTACTGCCCCAATTTCAACAGGCATGGGCTAAGATGGGACTAAGCCCTGCTATTACGGATGTAGCATGCGCGCCATTATCTTAGCGGCAGGGCGAGGGGCGCGCTTAGGCGCATTAACCGCAAATTGTCCTAAGCCATTATTGGTAGTCGGTGCTAAACCGCTGATTGTTTACCATTTAGAGGCGCTGAGTCAAATTGGGGTTAAGCAAGTAGTGATTAATTTGGCTTATTTAGGTCAGCAGTTGGAAAATTATTTGGGGGATGGTCGGCATTGGGGGCTGAGCATTCAATATTCTTGGGAGCCTTATCCTTTGGAGGTGGGGGGAGGCATTATTCAAGCCTTACCTTATTTAGGGACTGAGCCATTTTTGGTGATCAATGCAGATATTTGGACGGATTATCCGTTACAGCAGCTGAGGTTACCCCCAGCTGCTTTAGGTCACTTGGTGCTGAGTCATACTTTGCACCAAGATCAAGGTGATTTTGCGTTGGTTAATGGGCAAGTACAAACCCCAGGCGTGGGAGTTAATTATACGTATACCGGCATTGCTTTATTGGCGCCAGCGTTATTTACTGATTTTATTGCTCAAGTGGGGCAGTCATTGGCGTTATTGCCGATTTTGCAACAAGCCATTACTAAACATGCCTTAACCGGTGAAGTATATAGGGGGCAGTGGATAGATGCGGGCACCCCGGAACGTTTCCAAGCGTTAAGAAATCAGTTAGCATCTTTGTTTTAATGAATAGTCGTTGATCTATGTTTATTTTAGGAAAAATTGTTGGAGCCCTATTTGGGTGGTTATTTGCAGGCCCATTGGGCTTAATGGCCGGGGTATGGCTGGGGCATTATTTTGACCGTGGTCTAAAACAAAATTTAGCGTTTAAGGTTTATCATCGTTCTGGATTTATTAATCAAGCTAAAACCATTTTTTTTGATAAAAGCTTTGAAGTCATGGGGTATATGGCAAAAATAGATGGGCATGTTAGTAAAGAAGAGATTTCAGTCGCGCGTGCGATTATGCAGGAGTTACAGTTAGATGAAGCACAAAAAATGCAAGCCATTAACAGCTTTAATCGCGGCAAGCAAGGTGATTATGATATCGAAGCATCAATTTTAGCCTTTAGAAAATATTGTGGGGATCAACCCAATTTGGTGCAATTATTTTTAGAAATACAACTGCAATCGGGATATGCCGATGGCGCATTGCAACCTCAAGAAAAAGCCCTATTGCAACAAATTTGTCATTTGCTGGGCTGTCCGTTATGGATATTAGAACAACTTGAAGCCCGTTTTACCGCAGAGCGTGCTTTTCATCAGCCCTATCATTCTCCTAAAGATGAAATCAAGGGAGCGTATGGGGTGTTAGGGGTTGAACCTAGTGCCAATGACAGTGAAGTTAAACAGGCTTATCGTAAATTGATGAATGAACATCACCCGGACAAATTAGCCGCTAAGGGGTTACCCGAAGCGATGCGTCAAGTGGCTACCCAAAAGACGCAACAAATTCAAAAGGCCTACAACCTTATTCGTGATGCACGTGGATTAAAATAATAAATTTAGCTTGCTTGATGTTAAAAGGGAAATCAATTAAACCGTGCTGAGCCATTCATTTAACCAGGTGCTTTGTTGTTTTATATAATTGGGCTCTTTAAACGTTAAAGTTAGCAAAGAAATGCCTTGTAAACTAGCGATAAGATCTTGGGCTAAGTTAAGCGACTGTGTTTCTTCTTTACCTAGGCTTTGAAATTGAGCTTGGGTCCATTGCACTATCTCAGTCATAAGTTTTGCCGCATCTGTTGCAAGGGTACCGCCTTGTTTACCCAACTCTTGGCATAAACTGCCCATAACGCAGCCAAAGTTAGCCACAACATCCGATTGTTCAACGCTATCGGCGATTAAAGCTTGTAATCTTTGTTTGACATCTGGAATTTGTTCCCAATGGTTAAAGCGCTCTCGCCATTGTGCACCCCGTTGTTGCAATACGGCTTCCATAATGGCTTCTTTGGTTTTGAAATAGTAATAAACATTGCCCAATGGTACATCTGCTTCTTTAGCAATATCGGCTAAGGTTGTGGTATGGAACGTTTGTTCATAAATTAACTTATCTGCTGCTTGAACTAGCCGTTCACGTTTATCATTTTTTGCTTTGCGCATAGTGATTGCCTCTTGAGGTTGATGTTTTTATTATTACCACTAACAAGTTCTAGCATTTTATTTAGTTAGTCGAGAAAGGCTAAAATAGTAACATAAGTTAATTTACTTGTCATACCCCTATCCAGGCGTTAAGGCCTAGTACTGACTAGGATTAGCGTGCCCTGGGCCGTGGTATTGCCGTGCTTTGTCTACCCAAGGAGCAAATAAAATGGGGATAACCCAAGGGATCATCGGGTTATGCACTGTGTTATTGCTGTGTTATCCGTTAAAGGGAGTTGCCAATATCGGGGTTACAGCCAGTGTGGGGCAAAATATACATTCTGTTACGACCTATAGATTGGGGTGGCTCAATGATGGGTTAGGGGACTCTCCTCCACCCCGATGGCAGACATTGTGGGAAAGCAGTATTGCTTTTTGGCATGGCACTCACCCAAAAAGCGATCGGCTATTGGTTTTGGCCACCAGTCCATTATTGCGTTGGCAATATACTGGATTATGCCATATTGCTTATATAGAAGCAGGAATTGGGGTGGCTTGGTTATCTCGACATCAGATCATGACCCGCCAATTATCGTTGCATTTTCAATTTGAAGATCGCGTTGGGTTAGGGATACGCTTGGGTAAACGTTATCAATATGATTTAAGCTATCGCTATTTTCATTATTCTAATGGTTCATTAAAGCGTCCTAATAATGGCATTAATTTACATTTATTAAACTTGGGAATTTGGCTTAATTAAGATAAACTGCACAGCATATTTTGGCTTTATTGTTGTTAACTTTGGTATAAGGTTGTCTTGTTATGTCACACCCACTTTGGATTGCGCCTTCAATATTGGCGGCAGATTTTGCTCGTTTGGGAGAAGAAGTATCTCAAGTGATAGCGGCCGGAGCAGATATCATTCATTTTGATGTGATGGACAATCATTATGTACCCAACCTCACGATTGGCCCCCTGGTTTGCCAAGCATTACGTCAATACGGAATTCAAGCGCCAATTGATGTGCATTTAATGGTTAAACCTGTTGATGCGTTAATTCCATTGTTTGCTAAAGCGGGAGCCAATTATATTTCTTTTCATCCTGAGGCCAGTGAACATATTGACCGTACTTTGCAATTGATCCGTGATCATGGTTGTAAAGCTGGTTTGGCATTTAATCCAGCTACGCCGCTAGAGGGATTAAAATATGTGATGGATAAAGTGGATTTAATTTTATTAATGGCGGTAAATCCTGGGTTTGGTGGTCAGCAATTTATACAAAGCGTATTAGATAAAATCTATACGGTGCGGCATTTAATCGATGCCAGTGGTTATGCAATTCGTTTGGAAGTCGATGGTGGGATCAAAGTTGAAAATACCCATGCAGTAGTTCAAATGGGCGCTGATACGCTGGTGGCAGGTTCGGCGATTTTTAATTCTCCCTCCTATGCCACCACCATTGAAGCCATGCGTAAAGCAGCGCGTAGTTAAGTACTTTATTGTTGCTTATGGCTCAGCCATTGGCAACAGTTGTAATGGTTTAGCTGGGCGTTTACCCACTACGACTTTAAAGTCATGGATTTCATTATGGCGAATCACCGTAATGGGATAGCCCATATCGGGTTTGAGCTTAGCCGCGACTTTCAATACCGAACTAGGATCAGGTGTGGCAATATGATTGAGGTGAGTCACAATATCGCCTGGCTCTAAACCGGCTTGATTGGCAGGGGCATTACGCATTACCCCAGCAATTACCGCGCCTTCGCCTTGTGGATAATTGAGTGTTTTGCGTAATTCATCATTTAATTTGCGCAGGGTAATGCCTAACCAACCTCGAGTGACATGGCCTTGATCAATGAGTTCAATCATTACTTCTTTGGCTAAAGTCGTGGGGATAGCAAAACCAATGCCTTGATAGCCACCGGTGCGCGTATAAATGGCATTATTGATCCCAACTAAGTTCCCATCGGCATTAATTAATGCCCCCCCCGAGTTACCTGGATTAATGGCGGCATCGGTTTGAATAAAATTTTCAATGGTATTAATGCCTAATTCATTACGTTGGGTTGCACTCACAATACCCATGGTGACTGTTTGGCCAACGCCAAATGGGTTACCAATGGCCAGTACCACATCGCCCACTTGTAGTGCTTCAGAATCGATAATGGCAATAACTGGCAAGTCATCCAACTTTATTTGTAAGATGGCCAAATCAGATTCTGGATCACTGCCAATTAATTTGGCAGGGGCACAACGCCCATCAGAGAGTTTAACTTTAATATCGTCGGCATCTTTGGTGACATGGTTATTGGTTAGAATATATCCTTGGGGTGAGACAATCACACCGGAGCCGACACTGGGTTGATTTTCCGAAGGCAAGGTATTGGGATCCCCAAAAAAATGTCGAAAGAAGGGATCATTAAAAAAGGGATGAAGCTCATGGTTCACGGCTTTAGTAGAATGGATACTGACTACCGCAGGGGCTGCGCGTTTTACCGCTGGCGCATATGAATGGGGGCCTTGTTGGGTAGTAAGTGAGGGATAAGGGGCTTTAAATTGTGGATCGGCCGCAAAAGTGGTTTCCCAAAACCCCAATTTTGCCAAAATAAAAGGGGAAATGGCGGTGATTACTAAAAATCCCATTAATAGCTTAAAGTGTTGCATCAATCTTTGCATAATATAACCTTATTTAAGTTATCGTACTCTTGCAGATAAATGAATTATGCCGTGAATAAACCAGGAAATTCAACTTATTTGCCCTTTTAGGGGATTGTGCCAAGTTAGCGTATATGTTACCAGCGGTCAGGCAGGTAAGCTTGTCAGCAATTAATGGTGTTGATAAGTTAGAGATAAGCTTTATACTAGTAAGCAAAATAACCCTTTAGTTTAGCGCATCAGCGATGATTGGTTATCTGCTAAAAAAATTATTGTCAAGCAGCCTAATTATTTTGGGGTTGCTCCAATGTAGGCCTCGTAAGTGAGGATAATAACAGTTATAATTTTGGGCCTTAACTTTTTAAGTTATATACCTTTTAATTAAGATCTTATAAGGGGGGGAGATGCCTTGAAAAAACTGCGACTCCATGGCTTTAACAATTTGACCAAGTCATTAAGTTTTAATATTTATGATATTTGTTATGCCAAAAAAACGCAACATAAACAAGAGTATATCCAATATATTGACGAAGTTTATAACGCCAAGCGGCTGACTAATATTTTAAAAGAAGTCTGTGATATTATTGGCGCGCATGTGCTCAATATTGCCTATCAAGACTATGAGCCGCAAGGGGCCAGTGTTACCTTACTGATAGCCGAAGAGCCCATTCAAGATGTTAACTTACCGGGCTCTCAAACGGTGGTAGGGCATTTAGATAAAAGTCATATTACGGTACATACTTATCCTGAAAGTCATCCAGATGATGGGATCAGTACGTTTCGTGCCGATATTGATGTCTCTACTTGTGGGGTGATTAGTCCGTTAAAAGCCTTAAATCATCTGATCCATAGTTTTGATTCAGATATTGTAACCGCAGATTATCGAGTACGTGGTTTTACTCGAGATATTACCGGGCATAAATTATTTATGGACCATGCTATGGGCTCAATTCAACATTATTTTGCTGAAGATATCTTACAAGCCTATCGAATGATTGATGTGAACGTATATCAAGAAAATCTATTTCATACCAAAATGTTACTTAAAGAATTTGATTTAAATAATTATTTATTTGGTACTGGTATAGAAGAATTAACCGAGGTGGAAGCTAAAGCCATTAAAGAACGCTTACATCATGAAATGCTGGAAATATTTTATGGACGTAATATGCAGGCATTGCCAGAGCAAAATTAATTTTACCTTCAGTCTTGGCTTATAGGCCAAGACTGGCATGTTATATCAAGATTTTTTAGGTGAAGTATTGACGACCCCAGAGTTTTCATCGTCTTCTAGAATTGATAAGTTAGAAACACTGGATTGATCTAGTGAGGCTTCACCTTTTTCGCGCAAGTTAATCCGCAAGCGTACATTATTTTTAGAATCAGCGTTTTTTAATGCATCTTCTTTAGATATTTTCTTTTCAAAATATAAAGTTTCTAGCGCCTGGTCAAAAGTTTGCATACCAATATTTTGCGAACTTTCCATTACGGATTTTAGTGATTCAATTTCACCACGTTGCACTAAAGACGCCACTAAAGGCGAGCCCAGTAAAATTTCAATTGCTGCCACTCTTTTATTATCTAAGGTGGGGATTAACCGTTGTGAAATAATGGCTTTTAAATTAAATGATAAATCCATCAATAATTGTTTGCGTTTTTCTTCTGGGAAAAAATTAATAATGCGGTCTAAGGCTTGATTGGCATTATTGGCATGTAATGTAGAAAGGCATAAATGCCCAGTTTCTGAGAAAGCCATGGCATGATCCATCGTTTCACGACTTCTTACCTCACCAATTAAAATAACATCTGGGGCTTGACGTAACGTATTTTTTAATGCTTCTTCAAAACTTAAGGTGTCAACCCCCACTTCTCTTTGGTTAACGATACATTGCTTATGGTTGTGCACAAATTCTATGGGATCTTCAATGGTAATAATATGGCCGGTACTATTTTCATTGCGGTGATCCAATAGCGCGGCCAATGAAGTAGATTTTCCTGAGCCAGTTGCGCCAACAAAAAGGACTAGCCCTCTTTTTTCCATAATTGCATCTTTTAATACACTGGGTAGTCCAAGTTCATCTACTTTAGGGATTTCAGAGGTGATCCGTCGAATGACCATTGCAACTTCTGAGCGTTGCATAAAAATATTGACGCGAAAGCGTCCAACATTTGTTTCAGAAATAGCGAGATTAATTTCTAGTTTTTTTTCAAATTCATCGATTTGACTTGCATTTAAAATGGACTGTGCAATTTTTTTAATTTCGCCTTTTTCCAAAACTGCATCGGCTAAATGAACTAACTTACCATTAATTTTCATTGAAGGTCTGGCTTTGGTAGATAGATAAAGATCTGAGGCGCTGCGTTCACGCATTTCGATCAACATATCTTTTAGTTCCATTTCTAACTCCGTTTTATTGCTATGCTTAGGCCCTTGCTATCTTGGTAGGGATTTGTCAATAGCGATGAGTGAATCTTTTAGCGTACAATAACCATGATTATAAATAATTTAATAAGGAATAAAGTATGGAGTTTAGTATAGCAGTTGTTTTAAGTGTGGTGCTGGCAATGGTTGTGATTGCCATGGGAGTAAAACAAGTACAACAAGGCTATGAATGGACGGTAGAGCGCTTTGGCCGATATACCCAAACTTTAAGCCCAGGTTTGCATTTGATTGTGCCTTTTATTGATAAAATTGGGGTGCGCTTAAATATGATGGAGCAAGTCTTAAATATCCCAGCGCAAGAAGTTATTAGTAAGGACAATGCCATACTTAAAGTGGATGGTATTTGTTTTTTTCAAATTGTGGATTCCGCGCGCGCAGCCTATGAAGTCAGAGAATTAGAAGTAGCCATTATAAATTTAACCATGACCAATATTCGAACGGTATTAGGATCATTAGACTTAGATGAAGCCTTATCTAATCGTGACCATATTAATACCAAATTATTGTTGGTGGTGGATGAGGCCACGACGCCTTGGGGAGTGAAAGTGACTCGAATTGAAATTAAAGATATTGCGCCCCCTAAAGATTTAGTGCAGGCCATGGCGGCCCAAATGAAAGCAGAGCGTGAAAAACGGGCCAAAATTTTAGAAGCAGCAGGGCATCGGCAAAGTGCCATTTTACGTGCAGAGGGCGATCAACAAGCTGTGATCTTAGAAGCTCAAGGTCGCAAAGAAGCCAGTTTCAAAGATGCAGAGGCGCGCGAACGTTTAGCGCAAGCAGAAGCTTTGGCAACCCAAGTGGTCAGTGAAGCGATTGAAAATGGCAATATGCAAGCAGTGAATTATTTTGTAGCCCAAAAATATATTGATGCTTTAGGTGAAATCGCTACCTCACCTAATCAAAAATTATTATTAATGCCGCTTGAAGCCAGCAATGTGATGGGTTCTATTGCCGGGATCGCCGAAATTGCTAAAGAAACCTTTTTGCAAAAAGATAAAAATGAGGATAAATCATGAACCTAATCTCAGTTTGGCTTAGTGAATTAACTTTGTGGCATTGGATCATTTTGGCTTTACTATTGGTGATTGCTGAGGTCAGTTTAGGTGCCAATTTTGTGTTATTGTGGTGTGCGCTAATGGCCGGGGTGATAGGGGTAATAGTGGCTTTATGGCCTAACCTTGCTTGGGAATACCAATTTTTGTTATTTGGGGTGGGGATTTTAATGAGTTTATGGCTTGGGCGTTGGCAAATGCATCAAGCTTTGGGTCAAGCTGTAGATCGGCCTTATCTCAATCAACGCGCTAACCAATATTTAAATCGGGTCTTTACCCTAGAAGAGCCTATTGAAAATGGGATCGGACGGGTTCGAGTAGATGATTCTTTATGGCGGGTACAAGGACCTGAATTGGAGCAAGGCACTCAGGTTAAAGTTATTGGAGTGAATGGGACTATTTTAAAAGTGCAGAGGTATTATGAAGAAAATTAACTCAATAACTTGTCGTTTAACCAGTAAGTCGTATTTGGCCTAAATGCGCAAAGCAGTGCAATAAAGTGAGGAGTACAGCATGTCAATGGCAGAACAACCAGGTTGGATTTGGTTAGATGGGGAATGGCTTGCTTGGGCTGAGGCCAAAGTCCATGTCTTAACTCATTCGCTGCATTATGGCATGGGCGTCTTTGAAGGGGTGAGGGCTTATGCCACTGCTAAGGGGCCTGCAATCTTTAGATTACAAGATCATACTGCGCGTTTATTTCGTTCGGCGCATATTTTAAATATGCCAATGCCTTTTAAGCCAGCCACTTTGAATGCAGTGCAATGTGAATTATTGCGTAAAAACCAATTACGCTCTGCTTATTTGCGCCCATTATGCTTTTATGGTGCGCAAGGGATGGGTTTAAGGGCAGATAATTTAAAAGTGCATGTGGCCATTGCAGCTTGGGAATGGGGAACCTATTTAGGCAAGCAAAGTTTAGAGCAAGGCATTAACGTGCGGACCTCTTCTTATACGCGACATCATGTTAATGTGACCATGTGTAAAGCCAAAGCAACGGGGAATTATTTAAATTCTATGTTGGCGTTACAAGAAGCGCTTGCCAGTGGCGTTGAGGAAGCCTTATTATTGGATGTAGAAGGTTATGTGGCAGAGGGCAGTGGCGAAAATATTTTTTTAGTTAACCAAAATCAATTAATTACTCCACAATTGACTTCATGTTTAGATGGTATTACGCGCCAAACCATTATTAGTTTTGCTAAAGAACTGGATCTTCCAGTCATAGAAAGATCGATTACGCGCGATGAAGTGTATATTGCCGATGAAGCATTTTTTACTGGAACTGCAGCGGAAGTCACCCCAATTCGATCTTTAGATAATCGTCAAATTGGTAATGGTCAACGTGGGCCCATTACTACCCAATTACAAAAATTATATTTTGATTCGGTGACTGGGTTAGCCTCACAAAGCAAGCATTGGTTGACTTATGTTAATGACTAAATTTCAAGCGCAAATTCACCATTTTTTAAAATAAGCTATGTTATACTTATTTTTTGGTTTTTTACTAAGGATTGTCTGTGACTGCTGAACAAAATCCGGCCACCGCGGCCAAACCAGTGGTGGTAACTGCTAAGGCGTTACCTTTATCTTGCCCTATGCCTAATCAGTCATTATGGAATGCACATCCTAAAGTGTATTTACCCATTGAAAAAACCGGGTATGCGGCCTGTCCTTATTGTGGCACGCACTATTTACTACAATCGTCTTTAGAACTACCCCAGCCATAATTCATTCACCCTATATCAAAAGGTTGAGTACATATTGAGTAAAAAAATTCTAGTGGTGGGGCCAGCTTGGATTGGGGATATGGTGATGGCCCAAACCTTTTTTAAGTTGTTAAATCGCTCAGCCAGGCATGAAATCGTGGTATTGGCACCCGCTTGGACACAAGCGCTGACGCTTCGTATGCCAGAAGTCACTCAAGTGATAGAGCAGCCAATAGGGCATCGTCAATTGGGGTTAGTTGCGCGCTATCAATTAGCCAAAAAATTAAAAAAACAGCAATTTGATATGGCGTATGTGCTGCCCAATTCCTTTAAATCTGCGCTGATTCCATTTTGGGCCAATATTCCACAACGGATTGGTTGGCGTGGGGAAATGCGCTATGGGCTGCTTTCTGAGCCACGCCCTTTGGATAAAACCCGTTATCCATTAATGGTAGAGCGTTTTGCTGCATTGGCCTTGGCTCCCCAAGCTCAGTTGCCCCAACAGCTCCCGTGGCCAACATTGCGGATTGATCCCCAGCATCTAGAGCAAGTATTAAAAGAGCAGCAATTAAAGCGCGCTGCGCCAATGATTGCGCTGTGTCCCGGCGCTGCCTTTGGGCCCTCTAAACAATGGCCCATGGCCTATTATGCACAACTGGCTCAACAATTATTAAACCAAGGTTATGCAGTCTGGTTATTTGGCTCAGCAGCCGATGCCGCACTTACCGCGGAGATCCAAGCCCAAACGCATCAGCAATGTATTGATTTAGCAGGCAAAACCAGTTTAGCGCAAGCCATTGATTTATTGTCCTGTAGTGCCTTGGTGGTCAGTAATGATTCGGGTTTAATGCATATTGCAGCAGCGCTGGCTAAACCGGTCATTGCTCTTTATGGCTCTACCGATCCTGGATTTACCCCGCCTTTAACTCAGCAAAGCACTATTTTGCAACAAAATTTAAGTTGCAGGCCTTGCTTTCAACGCGAGTGCCCATTACAACATCATGCTTGTCTTGAAACCATTATGCCGCAACAAGTGCTGCATGCCATTGGGCAATGGTTAAATTAATGCAAGTATTAGTGGTCAAACTGTCTTCTATGGGGGATATATTACATACCTTGCCGGCCCTTAGTGATGCTTATCAAGCTTATCCCAATCTAAAATTTGATTGGCTGATTGAACCGGCCTTTGCAGCAATTCCACGTTGGCATGGTGCAGTCAAGCAAGTGTTGCCATTGCCATTACGTCAATGGCGCAAAACCGGGTGGTGCCAGGCAGCATATCGTGGCGAAATCCAATCTTATCTACAAGCGCTGCGACAACGCCATTATGATTTAATTATTGATGCCCAAGGCTTGCTTAAAAGTGCCATGGTAGCGTGCTACGCCAAAGGCCCAACGGTTGGCTTGAATTGGCGTAGTGCGCGTGAACCGCTTGCCAGTATATTTTATCGGCAATCTATGGTGGTCTCTCAAAATCAGCATGCCATTACTCGGGTTCGAAGTTTATTTGCGCAAGCATTGGCTTATCCCTTGCCTGAGAGCTTACCCAATTATGGGGTGCAAAGGGAAAATTTGGGGCCACTGCCTCAGCCCCGTGCCCCCTATGTAGTATTTTTGCATAGCACTACTTGGGCTTCTAAACATTGGCCTGAAGTGTATTGGGTTAACTTAGCTCAAAAAGTCACTGGCCAGGGCTATCAATTATATTTACCTTGGGGCAATGCGTTAGAAAAAGCCCGTGCGCAAAGGATTGCAACTCAGCTCAATCACAAGGTTGCCAATACGGCCATCGTATTAGAAAAATTAAGTTTAAGTGACTTAGCTAAAGTTTTAATCCAAGCCCAAGCGGTGGTGGCCCTGGATACCGGATTAGGACATTTGTGTGCGGCATTAGGTGTCCCTACTTTGTCTTTATATGGTGCCACTAATCCTAAGTTAACCGGAACCTATGGCCCTAATCAGCAGCACTTGGTGGTTGATTTTGCTTGTGCACCTTGTTTGGCTAAAGACTGCGCTTTGGTGCACAGTGCCACTGAACCCAAGATTCAGCCACCTTGCTATACTACCTTGTCTCCTGCTAAAGTATGGCAAGTTTTAGCGGGAATATTGTTCCCAACATCACAATTATAGGTGCCTTTAATGACTATCTCTGTCCACGTATTGATATGACCACTCAAACTTCCCGTACTCCTGTATCCTTACCACCAACCGAGCCATTCACGCTTAGCTTAATTTGTGGTTTGGCATTTTTTATTCCAATTTCCACCTCAGTGACAGGTGGGTTGATGTTATTGATTTTGCTGTCGTGGTGTTTGGGTGGCCAGTTAAAAGCGAAGTTGGCATATTATTGGGCACATCCTTTAGCCATGGTCATCTTATCTATATTCGCGGTCTCTTTGCTCAGTATCAGCTATTCAGTGGCGAGTTGGTCAGAAATAGTGAGCCGACTTAAAGCTTTGATGCGTTTCGCCTATATTCCGATTTTAAGTTATTATTTACAGCCCAATTATGCCCCGCGATGGGTTGCTATGGCCTTTGTTAGCGCCATGTCACTTACTTTAGTGTTAGGGATGGCAAAATTGGGCTTAGATTGGCCAATTGGGCTAAAATATTCCGATGCCGCAGTCTTTAAAAGTTATATTAAAACCAATTTTTTTATGAGCATTGCCGCTTTTATGGTGTTATATGCCAGCTATCAGTGGCCGCGCTATCGTAAAGGCTTAGTGCTGTTACTGGCCCTTATGGTTTATTATATTTTATTTATGAGTGCGGGGCGAGTCGGCTATGGTGTATTGGCGATCTTGGCGATTTATAGCAGTTATTGTTGGTCAAAATGGCGTGGCTTAGGCATTGGGGTCCTGGTGATATTGGGTATTATGCTGGGGGCCTATTATGGCTCGCCCACTTTTGCCGCAAGAATTAAGGCCATGTCTTATGATTGGGTGCTTTATGAACAAGGCCATATTTTTGAATCTTCGCTTGGTTCACGCTGGCACTTTTATATAGGGAGTTTAAAGCTGATGGCTCAAGCACCGTGGTTTGGTTGGGGAATCGCCAGTTTTAAAGCAGCTTATGCCCCCTTAGTGTCCCAAGGATTTTTGGCGACTGATAATCCACACAATGAATATCTGCGTTGGGCGGTAGAGCTGGGCATCGTCGGTTTATTATTATTAGGCTATTTATTTTATCAGCAATACAGGGCGTTAAAGATGACCTGCACCGCGCAGGAATTTTTGGGTAAAGGGATATTGCTGGCATTTATGGTAGGGTGTATGGCTAATTCATGGTTAAGTGATTTTACTGAAAGTTACTTTTATATTTTAGCGACTAGCAGCCTATTGGCTTCAGTGACAATTTTAAAGCCAAAAATTTGGGTTAAGGCCACCTTACATTAATCTGGGGCTAACAAGAGTTTATGATGCTTCCTTCATTGTCGGTAATTATTACCACTTATAATTGGCCGCAAGCGCTACAGTTGGTATTAGCCTCATTAAAGGCGCAACAGTATTTTGCAAAGACCGAAATTATTATTGCAGATGATGGCTCTAGCGCTCCCACTGCGGCTTGTATTGAAAAAGCCAGATTACAAACTAAGGTTCCAATACAACATATTTGGCAACCCGACCAAGGGTTTCGTGCAGCTAAAGCGCGTAACCAAGCTATTTTTGCAGCGAGCCATGATTATATCCTCTTTTTAGATGGGGATTGTGTGGTGCCTAAAAACTTTCTATTACGACATGCGCAACTTGCAACACCACATCATTTTGTGGCAGGCAATAGAATTTTATTAAGCCAATCTATTAGTCAACAGCTTTTAGTACAACAAACCGCAATTTTTAACTGGTCTTATTTACAGTGGCTTAAATTAAGATTAAGCGGGAAGTGCAATCGTGTATTACCATTGCTTGGATTGCCCCTAGGACCATTACGCCAATGCCGTCCTTGGCGTTGGCAAGGGGTAAAAACCTGTAACTTAGGGGTTTGGCGCGCGCATTTATGGGCCATCAATGGCTTTGAGGAAAAGTATACCGGTTGGGGATTTGAAGATTCAGATTTAGTGATCCGCTTACAAAAACAGCAAATACGGCGTAAAGATGGACATTTTTCGGTCCCGGTTTGGCATTTATGGCATCCGCAACAAAGTCGAGTTAATGCTCAACAAAATTATGCAAAATTACAGTTAATTCAAAACAGTGCCCAAATTAAAGCCATGGATGGTTTAGATCAGTATGTCAGATAAATCGCTTGCTGAAATTAACAGCAAATCGCAAACTATTTATATCAATCCTCACTATGCTAACGAGGTATGGTTACAATTATGTCAAAATATCGAAGTCGCCATTGCCTCGGCGCTCACTGTATATAAAAATGATAACACGGCCTTTGTGGGTAAAATTCAAGTAGATCAACAGTTTTTTATTGTTAAGCAATTTAAGATCCGCAGCCTCGGGCATGCGTTAAAACAAGCCTTTAGGCGCTCCCGAGCGCGGCGCAATTGGCACAATGCGCAGCAATTAGCACAATATGGTATTTCAACCTTTACGCCTATTGCCTTAATTGAAAAACGTTATGGCCCATTATTAAAGGGATCTTATTTAATTACTTCCTATATTGATGGCATTTCAGCCATTGAATTATATGGTTATAATGCATTATGGTCCCCCAGTTGGGAAGTGGCGGGGCAGGCCATTGTGCTGCTGATTGAACGGTTAGCGCAACTTGGGATCTCTCATCGGGATTTAAATTTAAGTAATATCTTATTAGTCAATCAGCAGCCTTGGTTAATTGATTTAGATGGTATGCGCCAATATCAATTACCTTGTTTAAAAAGGTGGGCAGCGGCACGTGAAAAACGTCGGTTTATGCAAAATTGGTATGCTCCCCCCTCAATTTCTAAGCAAGCGGAACATATGTTTCGGCGATTATTTGAACAACATTGCTTCGAACCTGCAACGAAGGAATAAGAAAAGCTATCTAAATAAGTTAAAACTAGAGATATAAGTAAAAAACCAATTATGACAGAGCAAGATGATTTTTTTTCCCATTTATCTCAGCAGCAGTTGATGGTGGTTGGGGATGTAATGTTGGACCGCTATTGGTATGGGGATACTCATAGAATTTCTCCTGAGGCGCCAGTGCCGGTAGTGAATATTGAGCATACCCAAGACCGCGCAGGGGGCGCGGCCAATGTGGCATTAAATCTCCGTGCTTTAGGGGTTACTACCCAATTAATTGGAGCCATTGGCCAAGATACTACGGGTGAACAGCTGCAAGCTTTATTAACTGCACAACAAGTACAATGTCATTTTATTCGTGATCCGCAAATGACCACCATCACTAAATTACGCGTGCTTGGTCGTCATCAGCAACTGATTCGTTTAGATTTTGAACAACCCGATCCTGGGGTTGGCCAAGCCATTGAACAGCAAGCCATGGGTTTATTAGATCCAAACAAAGTGCTGATTCTCTCAGATTATGCCAAAGGGGCATTATTGGCGCCTCAAGGGTTAATTAAAGCGGCTAAAGCCAAGGGCATTAAAGTATTGGTCGATCCTAAAAGTCGGGATTTATCTATCTACCAAGGGGCAGATGTTATTACCCCCAATATTCATGAGTTTGAAGCGGCAGTGGGGCCTTGTAACAGCGATAGTGTATTGATTTCCCAAGGGCAAAAATTATTACAGCAATTTAATTTTGCTGCGATATTAATCACTCGTGGCAATCAAGGCATGCTGTTAATTGAACCACATTCCACCTTAGCTATCCCCGCACAAGCACGGGAAGTATTTGATATCACCGGCGCAGGAGATACGGTGATTGCAGTGATGGGCGCATTGCTTGCCAGTGGTGAAAATTTAGCCAATGCTGCTAAAGTGGCAAATTTAGCCGCAGGGATAGCGGTAGGTAAAATTGGGACGGCGCAGATCACTCAAGCGGAATTAGCCGATAGCTGGGCTTCGTTGCCGCGACAAGGCTCGCAACATAAAATTGTGACGTTACCAAAGTTATTAAATGAACTGCCTAAAGCAAAATGTTGCGGTGAGTCTATCGTTATGACCAATGGCTGTTTTGATGTGTTACATGCAGGGCATGTTCAGTATTTAGAGCAAGCGAAAGCCTTAGGCGCTCGATTAATTGTTGCCATTAATGATGATTTATCTGTGAGTCGATTAAAAGGAGCGAGCCGACCCATTAATTCCTTAGCGCAGCGTATGCAAGTTTTAGCAGGATTAGGCTGTGTTGATTGGGTTATTGCTTTTTCTCAAGATACTCCAGAGCAATTAATTGCTGAACTATTGCCTGATATATTAGTCAAGGGCGGTGATTATACCCCAGAAACGATTGCAGGTGCCCAACAGATCTTAAAGCATGGTGGTCAAGTTAAAATTTTAGATTTTATACCAGGTTGTTCTACAACTGGTATATTGCAACGTGCGCAAATGCAAGCAGTGCCGGTAACACAACACTCTATGGAGATTGAACCATGATTGTTGTGACCGGTGGGGCAGGATTTATTGGGTCTAATTTAATCCAAGGCTTAAATCAAGCAGGTTATGAAGATATTTTAGTGGTAGATGATTTAACTGATGGTCGCAAATTTACTAATTTAGTAGAGGCTAAAATCAGTGATTATATGGATAAACATCAGTTTCTAACGCAGCTGCATAATGAAAATTTACCAACCATTAGCGCCATATTCCATCAAGGTGCGTGTTCAAGTACCACCGAATGGGATGGTCGTTATATGTTGGAAAATAATTATGAATATTCTAAACAGCTGCTGCACTTTTGCGCGCGGCAGCAATGCGCTTTTATTTATGCCTCTTCTGCAGCAGTGTATGGCAATTGCCGTCAATTTACTGTAGAGCCGGCTAATGAACGTCCACTCAATGTTTATGGGTATTCAAAATTGTTATTTGACCAATATGTTAGAAAATGGTCAAAAGTCGCAAAGCATCAAGTGGTTGGTTTGCGCTATTTTAATGTTTATGGGCCTCAAGAGCAGCATAAAGCCAAGATGGCCAGCGTGGCCTTTCATCTTAACCAACAGTTATTAGATAGCGGTATAATGCAATTATTTCAAGGCTGTGATGGCTACGCCGATGGCGAGCAACAACGTGATTTTATTTATGTTGAAGATGTGGTTAAGGTTAATTTATGGTTATTAAAAAATCCACAATTGAGTGGTATTTTCAATCTAGGCACTGGACAGGCGCAGACATTTAATGCCATTGCTAATAGTGTTTTAGCTTGGCATAAACAAGGAACAATCCACTATATTCCTTTTCCTGATAAACTACGTGGCCGTTATCAAAGCTTTACGCAAGCAGATATTGGGGCATTACGAGCTGCAGGTTATAGTGAAAAATTTAAAACTGTAGAGCAAGGCGTATGGGCTTATCTACAATGGTTAAATCATACCTAATAAAAGTTAATGGATGACTTTTTAAATAAGTCTGGCATAAGGATTGTGGATGAATCATCATATTTACTCTGCTGAAGATATTCTTGCAACTTTGATTTTTGCTGAGCAATTTATTGATGTTAATACCCAAGGCATATTTAGAGAAACTGCTAATAAACCGCAATTTATGGCGCTATTAAAAAAAATCCAGGAAGTTAAAGACTTGGCATTACCTTTTGCGCAGCAAGTAACCGTACTAGATACTTGGTTACAACTTACCCAACAAGAGTCACCAATGCCAAAACAACTGGCCATTACTGATATTCATTGGGCTAATTTAATTAAAATTATGTTACAAAATGGAAGCATTATTAATAAAGATTCGCTTAAAGTTAATGCTGCATGGAGAATTTGGTTAAAAACTTTGCAACAAAATTATCAGATTTATCTGAATCTGGCACAGTATTCAACTCATGATATTTTAACCACGCAACAGGCAATCAAAAAAAACTTTAAAGATTTTTTAGGTCAATTATGCCAGATTAAAGCGTATCAAGCATTAAATATTATTCATATTTATTTACATATCAGTCATCGAGTTTGGCAAGCACAACATTTGTCGGCAAAAAATTTTTCGGTAGTCAATGCTTTACCTTTATTGGAAGGATTAGAGCTTGAGGCAAAATTATTAGATATAAGCCAACCCAAACTGGGAAATTTTTATAAATTCTTAAGTTGGATATATACCCCTATATTATGCGATGATTTTTTTAATCAAAGCTTTGAAATTAACCACTATATTAATTTTGCGCAACCACCTGAATTATTTAATTCATTGGTTGATATGCTAAATAATGAGCTTTGGAGTGGCAGTGATGCTCAATCAGCATCAGATCCTATAAACAGCCCAGATAAAAAAATAAAAAAAATAAATTCATTAAATGCAATAAATTTTCTAGGAACGCGGGGGGACAATTTTAATCTAGCGCCAGCAGATCCTGTAGCCAAGCAGTCCCCATCTAATCTTATGCGGCGTTTAAGTTTAAATAGCTTTATACCTAAAGCTAAAACCAATAAATTAGGTAGCCCCAATAGATTGAGTAATAAATCCAAAAACCCGGCTTTCAGCTATCTTTTAGATCTTAAGCAAAGCAGTGAAAGTTCTAGTTCAATGCATGATTTATCGATAAGCTTTGATGAATTATTAACCGAGCCCGATATAGGGTATTTTAGTAAGGGCACTATCTCTGAGTCTAAAGCCCAAAGAAGCTATTCTGAGAATTTATCTAGAAAAAAATCCATGGTTCCCGGATTTGTGCTTGACCAAAAACGTCGCGCAATCAGTCTTAATATTAATGAGCGCTATACTGACTTACCCATGCCTGAAGTCGCAGATCAACAGTTAAGCTCGAGTCACCATAAGAAAAAAGGTTGGTTAGCCAAAAATTTTGATGCCTCTAAAAAATTGCATCATGCTAAATAAAAAATTAACTTAACATAGTTATTAAGTTAATTTAGCTTTAGATAAATTAACTGGACCCATCGCAGAAAATGGCGCACCTGGGCATTGATTTATTATATTGTGCTTTGTAATATCAATATTAAATTTTCAGGCAATATTTGGTGTTGGTTAACTTCATGGATAATATCTAACACCACACATCCTTGTTTACAGATTAATTGTTGAGCTGATGGTAAAGTATTAAACTGAGCTGTTTTGGTTAGAAAAGGTGAAAAATAAGATTTATCTGCTAGATGATGAGTGATTTTTTATATATGAGGTTAAAGCTTCACGCATAATTTGGTAATATTGCTTATAGTTATTATTTTCTTTAGGTATTTTTTTGGATCAGCCTTATATTTTATTGGATTGCCTGGCTCAATTTCTGCATAGGTAACCGGAAATTCTAAGGGTAAATCAGTTTTTCTAAGTATAAAGTTTTGACAAAAGTGACGCTGCTTACTGGGTATATCCCAATTAACTCCATAAGTTACATGAGTAAATATGTAATGTCCTGCATTATGTAAATAGTCCATTATTGCGCCTTGTTGTGCCTCAAGGCCAGGTAGATAGAATTTATCTACCACTAATAAGCCGCCTAATTTTAACTTATCATAAGCTAAGATCAGCGCGCCTAAGGGATCATTTAAATGAAAAAAAGTATTTAAAGAAAAAATAATATCAAATTTTTTATCTTTTAACTCAACAATTTCATTTAAGAATTCACAGTTGCCAGTGATATAACATGGATTATCAGTTAATTGCTCATCCATAAAATTTTCAGTGGCAGTTAACCCATAAATTTCACTCATTGCTTCTTGTTGATGATTAAGCATAAAAGCGCCATCACAAGTGCCGATATCTAAAATACTAAGTTTACTGTTGGGGAAATATCCCTCAATAATGGTTTCACCATTGAGGTAAATATTGCGATATTTATAATCATATTCGGTATTGCCAGTTAAACTATAAGAATTTGGGTTTTTTCAATTTTAGTTAACTTTTCAATTTTAGTTAACTTTTCAAATTCTTGGTTAAGGTAAGTTGAAATTGCTTGTGGTCGGTTTTTAACTTTTTCTAAATTTAACTGTATTTTTTGCGGGTTACTAAATTGCAACGTGGTTGATTTTTTCATTAATGAGCTAAATCTTTTAATAAAAAATAAAGGGTTGCTTGTTGTAATCGATTATGGTCTTTAAAATGGTTAATGCAATAATACCTGGCTTACCATTGCAGCATTAGTCCTATTTTTAAGCCGGCTTTTACTCTATAGCAAATATGGTTAGGTACACGCTGTTTATCTTTCATTTCTAGAGTTAAGCCATATAAATTAAGGTAAGGACTCAATTGCATATTAGCGTTATGCACCACATAATTTATTTGAATATGTCCCTCAGTAATAGAAGAATTAAATAGTGGTAGGGTATGCTGGATATGTAATTGAGTGGACCAATGTGCATTCCAATGGTATTTAGCCAATAGCCCTAAATTTAAATTGGAAAAATTAAATTGACGGATACTGCCTTGTTGCGTGGTGCTAAATTGGTAGCGATATTGTACTAAATTGGTGGTCACTTGTGGACTCAGTACTAAGTTATGCTTTAATAATGGAGCATATTCTTTAGCTAAGGTTAAGTGATACCAACTAAAACGGGTATTCACCGAAAGTTCTTGGTCTGCAGCAAGGTGTTGATTATGTGAAATTAGCGGGTACGTTAAAATATGAGTAGTTGCGGGCATTAATTTTTGATGGCTTAAGTAGAGCTGATAGTCATACCATTGCCCCCCTAAACCCCAAGAATAAGTAGGGTCTTGGTAATAATCTAGCTCAGCAAAACTGGGGCGTTGAAAACTGGTAGTACCTAAAGTTCCCCCCATTGGGGTTTGCATAAACCCAGTAATTTGTTGCTGGCCTAAGTCAAAATGCCCGGTGATATGTAGCGGGTTGGCTAAGCTTAACTGGGGCAATAACCCAATTAAAGCGCTAAGCATAAATTTAAGCATTTTCATTCACTTTTATCTTTTGAATTAATGGTATATGGCGCTTGAATTATTTAAAGCGCAATCGATTGAGCCAATATTTACAAGTTAATTGATTTATCCAACCTTGAGTAATAGGTAATTGATTTTTCCAAATCGGATCAGCATCAACTCGATATAACATTGCTCGATTTTTATCCCAGCCACGGTTTAATGCCGAGCCGATACGAAACGCATAGTCATAGTGGGCAATGACATCTTGATGCAATTGGCGCGTAAATTTACCATAAGGATAAACAAAGTAAGGAATGCGTTGCTTAAGTTTTTCGGTTAATACTTGTTTGGATTGGATAATTTCTTTGACCAAATTGATTTGAGGTTGATCTAAAGCAGGATGAGAATGGCTATGTGAGGCGATTTCTACCCAAGGGCTGTCAGCCATTTGTTGCAATTCTTGCCAAGTGCAAAAAGGGACTTGGCTCCAATATAAATTTTGTTGCATGCCTTGAGGGTAGGGTACCTGTAAGCGGGTTTGGGGATCTAGTTCAGTATGATTTAAGATATATTTTACCGGAACCGCTAAAATGGCTTTGACTTGATAGGCTTGTAACAATGGATAGACGCTAGCATAAAAATCATAATAGGCATCATCAAAAGTTAAACAAATTGCTATTCCTTTTTTAGGCAGCGGATCTTGGGGGGTGATAATGGGAAAGTTTTGGGCTAAATAGGCTAAATGAGCTTCAAACTGCTGAATACGTTGGGGATGAGCCACATCAGAAATTTGGTGATACATAAGGGTTAAAATTGAAGCACTCATACTAAAATCTCATTAATTTGGGTTAGGCTTATGGTCTATTGCGTCACAATAGAAGGTTTAGCACAAAATGAAAAGCGTATAATTTTGCAACGCTTTAAAATATAAGATATAAGTATGATAAATAGCTTTCTTCAAGTAACACAATCGTATAGTGCGCTGCTTTTTAACTACTTGCCAATTGTAAAATAAAGTGTGATAAAGCGCGAGCCATTGCGCTGAATTTGCTAAGATAGCATTAATTTACAGAATTGAGTTTAAGCCATGTACTTTTTTTATTCTTTGCTTTTGACTTTATGTTTGCCGTTGCTGTTATTAAGTTTATGGCTTAAAAGTTGGCGGGTCCCGGCTTATCGTCACCGTTGGCAAGAGCGTTTGGGTTGGGTAAAATTTCCCCCATTAACCCAAAGCATTTGGATCCATGCCGTATCGGTGGGAGAAAGTGTAGCGGCAGTGCCATTGATTTTACAGCTACAAGATTGCTACCGTGATACCCCTATTGTGGTCACCACCACCACGCCAACTGGTTCCGCGCGAATTCAAGCAGCCTTTAAATCACAACTGGGGCAGCAAATTTTTCACTGTTATCTGCCCTATGATTATCCATGGGCCATTAAACGATTTATTGGCCATATTCAACCCAAATTATTGATTGTTATGGAAACCGAAATTTGGCCTAATTTATTTCGATATTGTGGTGCGCAAAATATTTTGTTAGTGATTGCAAATGCGCGTTTATCGATGCGTTCTTTGCGGGGCTATTTAAAGTTACCTCAGCGGTGGCGCGCTCAAATTTTGTCAAATATCACCTGTATTGCAGCCCAAAGTGCCTTGGATGCCGCGCGCTATCAAACATTGGGGATCCCTGATAGTCGAGTACAAAATATTGGCAATATTAAATTTGATTTATCTTTGCCGAGCGATGTGAGTAGCAAAGGGCAACAACTACGCCAACAATTAGGTCCTAACCGCCCAGTATGGATTGCGGCAAGTACGCACAGTAAAGAAGAAAGCCAAATTTTACAGGTTTTTGCTCAATTAAAACCACAATTTCCTGATTTATTATTATTTTTGGTGCCACGTCATCCGCAACGATTTGCAGAAGTGGCGCAATTATGCCAAGCCCAAGGCTGGTCTATTGTAAAGCGCAGCGCCCAACAAAATTGTCAACCCAGTGATGATATTTTTATTGGGGACAGTATGGGGGAGTTGTTATATTTTTATGCGGCCAGTGATATGGCGTTTGTAGGAGGCAGCTTAGTTCCAGTGGGAGGGCATAATATGCTAGAGCCGGCCGCCTTAAAATTACCCATTGTGTGTGGACCCCATTGCTTTAACTTTATTCGCATTAGTGAATTATTACTTGAGGCTAAAGGAATGCGCTGTATCCATCACCTTGAAGAATTAACCAGTGTTTTAACTCAGTGGTTAAGCGATCCGAGTTTAAGCAAGCAGCTTGGAGCACAAGCAGCAACGGTGGTTGAGCAAAACCAAGGCGCGCTTAAACGTCTTAGCCATTTAATTGAACATTTGCTAGAGGCCACTAATAAGCGTTAATGCATCGCTTTATGAAGTTAATAGCCTATTAATCGCCTCTAAATCTTGCACTTGTAACACGCCTGCCGCACGTTTTAAACGCATTCCTTCTAACAAATATTGGTAGCGGGCTTTGGCATGTTCGCGACGAGCATTTAATAAATTAGATTGTGCATCTAATACATCCACAATGGTTCTGGTTCCCACTTCATAAGCGGCCTTGGTGGCGTTTAATGCGCTTTGGTTAGAAATTACTGCTTGGGCAAGCGCTTTAACTTCGCTAATATTGGTTAATACGCCTCGATATTTTTGACGGGTCATGCTTTCTATATTACGTTGCTGTAATTCTAATTTTTTTAATGTTTCAGTATACCTGGCTTGAGCTTCTTTGGTTTTAGATAATACCGCCCCGCCGTTAAATAGAGGCAGTGAAGCATTTAAGCTAATGGTTTTATCATTGCCTTGATGTGAATTAAAAGTTGAGCGTGCAGTAGAATGACGCATGGTTCCTTGCAAGTGGAGACTGGGTAAATGTCCGGTTTTTTGAGTATCGAGTTCACTTTTAGCAATTTTGCTGGCCATATGCGCGCTTAAAATATCAGTATTGAATTGATTGGCGGTATTAACCCAAGTTTGTAGATTAGCAGGTCGAGGTGGGTTAAGAGAAAGCGCTTGATGTATGGGTAATCCTGCCAAGCCATCAATAGGAAACCCAATAATTTCACGTAATTTTTCATATTGATCGGCTTGCTGATTATTGGCTGCTAACTCACGGGTAATGGCATTATCATAGCGGGCTTTAGCTTCATGAACATCTGTAATGGCAATTAAGCCCACATCAAACCGTTGTTGAGTTTGCTCTAGTTGGCGGGCAAAAGCCTTACGTTGTGCTTGGGAGAAGTGTAAATCATCCATTGCGGTTAATACCGCAAAATACTGCTCGGTTACTCGTAAAATTAAGTCTTGCCCCGCTCCTAGCAATACCAGCGTAGCTTTGGTTTGAAGTTGTTTGGCTTGTTGGAAACGGGTTAAATATTCTGGTACTAAAATGGGTTGGGTTAATTCCAAACTATAACTTTGATTGCTTTGGGAAAATTGTTCTTGCCTTAAATGATTATGCTGGTAATTGGCAGATAATTGCGGGAGCAAACGTGCCATAGCTTGGGGGACACTTTGTTGGTCGGCTTGAAAAGCGGCATTGGCCGCTTGAAAACTTGAATCATGGGTGAGTGCCAATTGATAGATATCACTTAGATTATGGGCTTGTACCCCTGAGCTGCAAAATAAAATTCCTAACCCACATAAATAGCGCTTTAGCATCATGTTGCTCCGCAGTTAAAATTGAAAAGGGGTGGGGGCAGCCGATGGAAAAGGCAAGGTTACAGTTTCAAACAGCGTGCTTCGCGCCCAAGTGGTTGGTTGGCGTTGCCATAGCATGGCTTGCATTGCCGGCGCATGCCCCAAGATGATAAAACAGCGGCCTTGCATACTGAGCTGGGTTAATAGATTTTGGGGCAGGGTAGGAAAGCTGGCATGGAGCATAATGACATCAAAGGGGGCTTGCTCTATCCAACCTTGCAGGCCGTCGGCTAATTTAAGGTTGACTTGTTTATATTGGGCTCCCGCCAAATTCTTAGCGGCCCATTCATAAAGCTTACTATTAGCTTCAAGGCTATATACTGAGCCCCCCAATGCGGCCAATAACGCGGTGGTATAGCCACTTTGTGTGCCAATTTCTAATATTTTATCGGTTTTTTTAATCTTTAAAGCCTGCAGCGCACGCCCAATATTTTTGGGAGGCAGCATTTCATGCTCATCATTTAATAAAATGGGGGCATCCGCATAGGCTAAGTTTTGATAACGCTCTGGGACAAAGGGCTCACGAGCTAGCTCTGTCATGGACTTTAGCACTGCCCCATCGTTGACTTGCCAAGTTTTAATTTGGTTAGACACCATATTAAGATGGGCTGGATTAACATTGCTTAACATAAAACAGGTATTCAACTCTATAAAATTAATTAAAAATAAAATTCATTCTTATCTTAACATATTTATTAAAAAGGCGAGACCATTGTTTACAGTACTAAAACCGCTAAGTTAGACTCAGTTCAGCTTAAACCGTATAATAAGTATTTATATGACTAACCCTTTTGTTTGGAAAGCGCACTATAACGTGCAGGATATGCAGCTCAATTCCCCAATCTTGCACTATCAAGGACATTTTAGTTTACAACAATATCCATTACGCCATAAATATTTTTCTGGGCAATGGAGTCCTAAGATTTACCGTGAACAAGTGGTCGTGCCCAATTCCGTGGCGGCGGTATTATATGATCCACGACAAGATAAATTAGGGTTAGTCGAACAATTTCGCATTGGCCCATTGGGTGCCTCTTCAGCTCAGAGTCCTTGGTTATTGGAAGTGGTGGCTGGTTATATAGATGCCAATGAATTACCCATCACCGCAATTAAGCGAGAAATTCAAGAAGAGTCAGGGTATGATCCTTATCAGTTATTGCCCATTAGTCACTATTATACTTCGCCTGGCGGCAGCACCGAGCAAACTTGGGTATTTTGTGGCTTAATTAAGGCCGCAGCGCAATCTCATTTTGCTGGGTTAGCCGCCGAACATGAAGATATCAAGGTGCATATATTGCCAGCAACTCAGGTATTTGACTGGTTAAATCAAGGGTTATTAACCAGCTCTGCCACGATAATCGCGCTACAATGGCTTAACGCAAATCGCGCTGAGTTACAAGATAAGGCCCAAAGTACTTAACCCTATGCGTGCAACCAAACAAGGATAAGAATTTGACTGGTTTTAAAGATCCAAGCTTTTGGGACCATCATTTTGGATATTGTCATGCCAATTATCAAATGATCATGCAGCGGCTACCGGCAGAGTATGTTGCAGGAGACTGTTTTCAATGGGCGGTTTCACCTGCGGCTAAATTAACTCTTCAGGTGATAGAACAACATCGCTATACCACGATTTTGCAATTAAGCCAATCTTGGCAGCCACCAGTAAATTGGTTAAGCCATAAAGTGATATCGCTCATGTTATATCACGATGTACAATTAGCAGAGTCAAAATTAGACTTGACCATACCAAGCGCAAAGTCAAGCACTGATAAAAATACGTTGCAACTGCGACAGCACACCAATCATTTGGTGTGGGAATGGTTAATTTTAGGGTTAAACGATGTTACCCATCCCTGAGGTTTTTTTTAACTAAATTAATTAAAGAAGCAATGAATTTATGAGTACGGCAAAACAACCCTATAGCGCACAATCAATTGAAGTATTACGTGGTCTAGATCCGGTAAGAAAGCGCCCAGGTATGTATACAGATACCTCACGCCCCAATCATTTAGCCATGGAAGTGATTGATAACAGTGTGGATGAAGCGCTTGCTGGATTTGCAAATAGTATTGCCGTGATGCTCTATAAAGATGGCTCCCTTGCCGTGGAAGACAATGGGCGAGGAATGCCTATCGATAAACATACTAAAGAAAAAATGAGTGGGGTAGAATTAATTTTAACCCGGTTACATGCTGGGGCTAAATTTTCTGATAAAAGTTATACCTTTTCTGGCGGCTTACATGGCGTCGGAATTTCTGTAGTAAATGCATTGTCTAAGCAATTAACTGTCAATGTAAAAAGAGCAGGTAAAGAATACAGTATCAGTTTTGCTCATGGGCGCAAAACCTCAGAATTAAAAGTGGTCAATACAGTCCCTAAAAAAATTAGCGGGACTCGGGTACATTTTTGTCCAGAAGGCAGCTACTTTGATAGCCCTAAATTTTCAGTTTCTCGTTTAGAACATTTATTACGGGCTAAAGCAGTATTATGTGCTGGGTTAAAGATCTCTTTTTACCAACAAAGTACCGATGAAACTAAAACCTGGCATTATGCTGGGGGATTAAAAGATTATTTATTAGAAGCCACTGGTAATAATGAATTACTGCCCAGTACGCCATTTGAAGGCAACTTTATCGCCGATACTGAAGCGGCAAGTTGGGCATTAGCTTGGTCTATGGATGGCTCAGATGGCATTAATGAAAGCTATGTTAATTTAATTCCTACCGTCCAAGGCGGAACGCATGTTAATGGATTACGCACTGGATTGCTAGAAGCGATGCGAGAATTTTGTGATAAGCGTGGGTTATTGCCGCGAGGCATTAAATTATCCCCGGAAGATATTTGGGAGCAATGTCGCTATATCTTATCGGTTAAAATGCGTGAACCACAATTTTCTGGTCAAACTAAAGAACGATTGTCTTCGCGACAAAGTGCGGCCTTTGTTTCAGGGGTGGTTAAAGATGCATTTAGCTTATGGCTCTATCAACATGTGCCATTAGGTGAACAGCTTGCGGAATTGATGATCAATAATGCGCAAGCCAGAATGCGTAAAGGTAAAGCAGTGGCCCGAAAAAGAGTTACCGCCGGACCTGCGCTCCCTGGTAAATTAGCCGATTGCACCACCAGTCATATTGCACAAAGTGAACTATTTTTAGTGGAAGGAGATTCTGCAGGAGGGTCTGCCAAGCAAGCTAGAAATAGAGAATTTCAAGCCATTATGCCATTGCGGGGTAAAATTTTAAATACCTGGGAAGTAGACTCTGGTCAAGTATTGGGATCTCAAGAAGTCCATGATATTGCTATTGCCATTGGGTTAGAGCCAGGTAGTACAGATTTATCTAAGTTGCGTTATGGTAAAATTTGTATTTTAGCCGATGCCGATTCCGATGGCTTACATATTGCTACCTTATTATGTGCTTTATTTTTACGGCATTTTTATGCATTAGTTCAAGGTGGCCATGTTTATGTGGCCATGCCGCCGTTGTATAGAATAGATCTTGGTAAGCAGGTTTTTTATGCATTAGATGAGTCAGAAAAACAAGGTATTTTAGACCGAATTGCCGCAGAAAATAAACCCGGGAAATATAATGTGCTACGGTTTAAAGGATTAGGCGAGATGAATCCTTTACAATTACGTGAAACCACGATGGCACCGGATACGCGACGATTATTACAACTTACCGTCAACGATAGTGATAAAGATCAGGCGTTAAACGCATTAGATTTATTATTGGCCAAAAAGCGTGCCAGTGACCGGCGCTTGTGGCTAGAAGCAAATGGCGATTTAGCCGATATTGAAAGTTAATTTTTAAAAGCCTGTTACCCATTGGGGGTAGCAGTTTGCATTGAGGTAATAATGAGCAAAAATGTGGTCGCCGTTGATGGAACTGAGCAAAAAACTCTAGCTCAGTTTACTGAAGAGGCTTATTTAAATTATTCTATGTACGTTATTTTGGATCGTGCTTTGCCGCATATTGGAGATGGCTTAAAGCCAGTACAAAGACGGATTATTTATGCAATGTCAGAGCTGGGACTCTCTGCCATCTCCAAACATAAAAAATCGGCGCGAACCGTGGGGGATGTGTTAGGCAAATATCATCCCCATGGTGACTCGGCGTGTTATGAAGCCATGGTATTGATGGCCCAATCTTTTTCTTATCGCTATCCATTAGTCGATGGCCAAGGTAATTGGGGCGCGCCAGATGATCCTAAATCTTTTGCCGCTATGCGTTATACCGAAGCACGTTTGGCAAAATTTTCGGAATTATTATTAAAAGAATTAACTCAAGGCACAGTCGATTGGTCAGCAAATTTTGATGGCACTTTAATGGAGCCCAAAATGCTGCCAGCTCGGCTGCCAACCTTACTGTTAAATGGCACAACCGGCATTGCAGTGGGGATGGCCACCGATATTCCGCCGCATAATTTAGTAGAAGTGGCGCAAGCTTGTATTCATTTATTAGAATCGCCCCAAGCCACGTTAGAAGATATTATGACCTTTATCCCGGGGCCTGATTTTCCTACTGAAGCAGAAATTATTACCCCTCCAGCAGAAATTAAAGCGTTGTATCAGCGTGGTCAAGGGACCATTAAAATGCGTGCTTTAACCCATATAGAAAATGGAGAAATTGTTATCACTGCTTTGCCGCATCAAGTCTCTGGTGCCAAAGTGTTAGAGCAAATTGCACAACAAATGCAAGCAAAAAAATTACCTTGGGTTCATGATTTGCGCGATGAATCAGATCATGAAAATCCAACTCGATTTGTGATTGTGCCACGGGCAAATCGTTTAGATAATCAAGAATTATTGTCACATTTATTTGCTACCACTGATTTAGAGCGTACCTATCGGGTCAATATGAATGTGATTGGTTTAGATAACCGCCCACGGGTAAAACCACTATTGGCGCTATTGACGGAATGGTTGCAATATCGTTTTGAAGTAGTGCGCCGTCGGCTAACCTATCGCTTGGATAAAGTGAATAAAAGATTACATATTTTAGCCGGTTGGTTAGTGGCTTTTTTAAATATTGATGCAGTGATTGAAATTATTCGCTATGAAGAACAGCCCAAAGCAATATTAATTGAAAGATTTGCTATTTCAGATATTCAAGCGGAATCTATTTTAGAATTAAAGTTGCGACATTTAGCAAAATTAGAAGAAGTAAAGATTAAAGATGAGCAGCAAGCGCTTAGCAAAGAACGTGATGGCATACAAAAAACGCTTGGCTCTGAGCGACGCTTAAAAACTTTGATCCGTAAAGAAATTGAAGCGGTGATCACTCAATATGGTGATATGCGCCGCTCGCCAATTGTTGCACGCAGTGAAGCCAAATTAGTCAAAGTAGAACAGCGTTTACCTGCAGAGCCGGTGACCATTGTATTATCTGAAAAAGGCTGGGTTAGAGCAGCAAAAGGTCATGATATTGATGGTCAAAGCTTAAGTTATAAAGCTGGGGATGCCTATCTTACCCAAGTGGCCGCTCAAACTTGTGATCCGGTGATCTTTTTAGATTCTACTGGCCGTAGCTATAGTATGCCGGCGCATAGTTTTCCTTCGGCGCGTGGGTTTGGAGAGCCGCTTACCGCTAAGTTAAGCGTGCCAAGTGGGGCTAGCTTTATTTCGGTGATAAGCGCTGAGTTAACTCAAACGGTGGTATTAGCCTCGACAGCCGGCTATGGTTTTATTACGCAAAGTGAAACCCTGATCACCAAAAATCGTACCGGTAAAGCACTGTTAACCTGTCCCCCTGGAGCAAAGCCGTGGCCATTATTACCCATTTTACCCCAAGCTCAGTTGATTGCTTTAGCCAATAGTGAAGGGCGGTTATTGGTCTTTGAATTAAAACAAATTCCTTATCTTGCCAAAGGCAAAGGAACAAAATTAATTGATATTGCCCCTAAAAAAGTGGCACAAGGTTTAGTGACGGTAGTGGGGGTGGCAGTGTTGGCTGCAGGAGACAGTTTATTTATCAGTGCCGGAAAACGTAAATTAACCTTATCACCTAGAGATTTAGACCATTATTTAGGAGAAAGAGGCAGTGCCGGTAATAAATTACCCAATGGGTTACAAAAGATCACGCAATTTAAGGTATTACCCAAGGCAAGTAAAGTGAAATAACCTAATCCTTTGGGGGCTTGGGTGCCCCCAAAAAGAATTAAGGTTTAGGCTTGGTGGGCAAAGGGCTATGTCTGTTGTCTTTTTCTTGGTTATATTGTTGATTATTTTGTTGTTTGGTTAATTGCTCATTAGGACTGGGATTGAGTTCATTTTGACCAATGCGAGTTAATACACGCTCTAGATAGACTTCCATATGGGGTGAGGCAATGCGTTGGATTTTAATTAACTCTAATAAATTAGATGGCTTATCCATATTTTCTAAGGCATTTTGGTAAGCATCTTTATAGGCATTACGAAATGCCGATTGATTAAATGCATTGAGAAATTCATCACTGGGTTTATTTTTATCAAAATTGTCTGGGCAGGCATCTAGATAGCTATCCGGATAATTATTTAATTTGGCCTGGATAGGGGCTTTAGCATCATTGGTTTGATTAAAATGGGGGGTATAGCTGTCATATTCTGGGAATTGGTCGCGGCTCATATAGGGTTCCTCTTATAAAAAAGATCGATAAGAAATTATAGCAAAAAATCATTTACCTAGCTAATATATTTTAACAATAAAGTAAATTGAATAACTTACTGTTGTGAGGCAGCAGTTTTGCTTTGTGGTTCACGCATGCTTTGAAACGGCAATTCTGGATCAACATCAAGTGATAACATAAATTGGGTAAAGATTTTGGTTTTTTCACAATGCTCGGTTAATAAGCAATATTGTGTATTCCCTTCTTCGAGCATTTTAATTAAGGTATTTTCTTTAAACGGATGAATAGGGGTAATGACACTTTTTGCTTGGTCTAACACTGGATTTTCCGGTAGCATTAACACTTTAATGGGTACTTCATGGGAAGAATTATTATTCTCATCCACCATAAAAGCTTGTGCTGGCTTGGCAAAATTAGCCAATAATTTAACCCCAACTAAAATAGTATTATTTTCTTGGCTTTTAATCCATCTTACTGTACCAATATATAAAGCTTGATTGTTGGTATGTTGCTCCATATCTAAACCCAATAACTCACCGGTTTGTAATTTAAAGTCTTGGTCTTCACGTACTTCAATACAAATGCCGCCACTACTAATATTAATAAGTTCACCGGTAGTGGCGGATAATGGCTTGTTACTTGGAGGAGATTGCTCTTTAATTTTAGTGGCATTAAGTAATAAATCATCCATATCAATATTTTCATCGGCTGAGGGCTCTGGCGCTTGTTCAGTATCTAAAGGATAGGCTAAAGCATCATTGAGATTATGACATTGTGCAATAGTTGCATGGATATTGGGCAGTCCTTGGATTAAAGAAATAGTACCAGATTTAGCAATTCTTTTATGATTACGTTGAGATTTTTTTGACCAAGAAGACTTTAAAATTTCAATTAAAAACAAAGGAATATGCTCTTCTAAAACAGACATAGTATTGCGTTTAATCGTAGCAGAAGATTGCTTTAAGGTTAGTAATTTATCTAATCTATTATTAATTTTAGATAAATTTAACACCAATTGGGTTGAGTCGTTACTGATATTTTTTATGCGCCGTGGACCACAATCATGGGTTAAGTCCACAAAAAATTGGTTACTTTTAGCTTGGCTTTTATTGGTCAAGCTCAATAATGGGGCCCATTCACATAAAATTTGATGAATAAACGTAATTTCTTTTTGGTTTAAACTAAAAGGATTAGTTAAAGAAAGCAATAAGCAATGATTATAAATTTGTCTAATAGATTTATGTGGGAAATTAGAGATTGCAGTTTTAATTTTTTTATTTAATAAGTATTTTCTTTTAGCTAGATAAAATAGATGGTGTAAAGACTTCCAAACTTGTGGCAGCGGCTCTTTTTGAGTTTGAAAGCAAAGAAATAACATATCTAGATGGCCTAAGGCGGCACGCGATAAGGTGTCATGTAAAATTTTTCTATGTTTAAGGAAATAAGGATAACATTGATCAATGATCAGTTTATAATTAGCGCTCATTTCTACTATTAAAAAAATTAATAAATTAGCAATTTTATCTTTAGTTTTTCGATCATAATTATTTTTAGTTAGATATTTTTCTGACAAATTAATATGCAATTTTTGTAATATGGGTGAAAATAAATTCATTAGGTTATAACGAAATGATACTGTGAGTTTGGCTTGATTAATTTCAACTAGGGCATGATAGAGCTCACTGCACATTTTTTTAGGATCTTGCTCGGGTAATTCCTCAAGCCATAGTTTCACCTGTGACAGCGACATTTGTGAAATGGTTAAAGATTGCTCTGGTGCCATGAACTTAATTATCCTTCACTTTTATCATGCTAAACATTTAGCGCTACTTTAAGTATCGGATTTTAAGTTTATTACTTTAATTTAAGTTAAGGTTGGCAATTCAAGCGCTTGCGTGCAGCTCAAACAAGCAGGGACTTTATAAGGGGCACCGGGGATTTCACGCACCACTTTAGGGACTAAATAGCCAGGTAGATCTGTCATTAATTGCTGTAATAGCGGCTGAACCTCTTTGGTGGCTACTCCAAAATGGGCACTGCCTTGTACTGGATCTAATAGATGTAAGTAATAAGGAAGGATATTGGCATCAAATAACTTCCAGCTTAATTCACTTAGGATTTGGCTGCAGTCATTAATATTTTTTAATAACACACTTTGATTTAAAACTAATATTTGTTGGGCGCACAATTGGGCCACTTGGGTTTTGAGGGCGGTACATAATTCTTGAGGATGGTTGATATGCAATACCATAATGATTTTAAGTCGTGTCTTGGTGCACCAGCTTAATAGTTCAGGGCAAATGCGTTGCGGGATCATGACCGGTAATCGAGTATGAATTCTGATGATTTTAACATGTTCAATTTCAGCAATTCGTTCAACTAATTTAGTAAGGTAACGATCTGGTGCACTGAGTGGATCACCACCACTAAAAATCACTTCCTTAATGTTAGGATCGGCGGCAATATACTTTAAGCTATGTTCCCAATCTTTTAAACTAGGGTTATTGTCTTCGTAGGGGAAATAACGTCTAAAACAATAACGACAATGTACGGCACAAGCTTGACTGACGACCAGCAAAACACGACTGGCAAATTTATGTAATAAGCCAGGCATGGGATTTTGTTGACGTTCTTGTAATGGGTCAAGGTTAAAGCCTGGCGTTGCTTGATTTTCCAGTTGGTGTGGTAAAACTTGTAATAGCAAGGGATCATTAGGGTTATGGAGTTGCATTTTTGCTACAAATTCCAAGGGGACCCGTAATCCAAAAGCTTGCTTGCTACAATAGGCAATGGCCTGAGGCGATAAGTGTAGGCGTTCTAATAAATGCACAGGATCGGTGATGGCTAAGCTAAGGGCAGTTTGCCAACAACGCCTTTGCGGTTTTTTCAATGGTTGGGTTATCATAGGGGTTCAACGTATCACCATAATTATTGCACACAGCATACACAACTTTTAGGTAATTGCCGATGGCCACTTATAATACCAGTGAATTTAAGTCCGGATTAAAGGTTATGTTAGAAAACGAACCTTTTTCTATTATTGAAAATGAATTTGTTAAGCCTGGAAAAGGTCAAGCTTTTAACCGGGTTAAGCTTAGAAACTTAAAAACCGATCGTGTACTAGAAAAAACCTTTAAATCAGGAGAAAGCCTTACTGCTGCCGATGTGGTAGAAACAGAAATGCAATTTTTGTATTTTGATGGCGTAGTGTGGCATTTTATGGCACCAGAGAGTTTTGAACAATTTGAACTCACTAAAGAAGTCATCAAAGATCAAGCCCAGTGGTTAAAAGAACAAGACCATTGTATTGTCACCCTTTGGAATAACTTGCCATTAGCGATTTCGCCGCCTAATTTTGTGGAGTTAACAGTCACCGAAACCGATCCTGGACTTAAAGGAGATACCAGTGGAGGTGGCAGTAAAGCAGCCACTTTGGAAAGTGGCGCAGTCGTCAAAGTGCCATTATTTGTACAAATTGGTGATATGTTAAAAATTGATACCCGTACTGGTGATTATGTTTCACGGACCAAAGGCTAATGTCCAGCTTAAGTGATTTTGGCCCTTCTGCAACTCTAGCAAATTTACGGGAGCGTGCTAGGGTTATTGAACAGATCCGTAGTTTTTTTAAGGCGCGGCAGATCTTAGAAGTGGAAACCCCGTTATTAGGCACTACGGTAGCGCCAGATAGACAACTAGAGCCGTTTAAAACTCGCTATTGTCTGGGCACGCAAAGTTGGGACCGTTTTTTACAAACTTCGCCGGAATTTGCCATGAAACGATTATTGGCAGCAGGGGCCGGGCCCATTTATCAAATCTGCAAGGCGTTTAGAAATGGCGAGCAGGGGAAACGGCATAATCCAGAATTTACTTTATTGGAATGGTACCGTCCAGATTGGCCTTTAGCTAAATTGATAGCAGAAGTTAATGCATTACTGCAAACCATTTTAACCACGCCTACAGCGCAATATGAAACCTATCAAGGGATATTTGAACGCTATTGCGGCTTTGATCCACATGCCATCACTTTAACCGCACTGATCCAAGAAGTTAAAACTCAAGGTTGGGGCAACCCCAGTGAATTATCTTTAGATAAGGATGGTTGGTTAGATTATTTATTTAGTTTTATGATTCAACCCCAATTAGGCTGGGACGCGCCATTGGTGGTGCAAGATTTTCCAGCGAGCCAAGCTGCACTGGCACAACTGAAACCATATCGTTCTGGTTATTGGGTCGCACAAAGATTTGAAGTATTTATCCAAGGCTTAGAACTGGCTAATGGTTATTATGAGCTACAAGATAATGTAGAACAAACTCAGCGCTTTGAAGCCAGCTTAGCAGAACGACTGGCCCAAGGGAAAATGGGGTTTCCATTGGATCAGCGTTTATTGGCCGCCCTAGCCTATGGCTTACCTGCTTGCAGTGGTGTCGCTTTAGGCTTAGATCGGTTATTAATGCTCGCCCTAGGGGCCTCCACCATTGCTGAAGTCATCAGTTTTGATGCCCAGCATTTATAATGATTAATGCCTTTATTGCATAACGCCAATGGCTTCGCCCATTTGCAAGGGTTGGCCTGTGGTTAAATGGTCTTGCCATTGGATTTTGTGTTTAGGGAACAATAAAATAATGGTAGAGCCCAAATTAAAGTGCGCGCAATATTCCCCTTTATTAAAGGTTAAATGTTGAGTTGGCGTATTGGGATAATTATAATCTTGTATTGCACCGCGCTTAGCTTGGATTTTTCCTCCCCAAAGCGTATAAAGCCCTGAGACCAGCATGGCGCCCACTAAAATCATGATAAAGGGCCCAGCTTGACTTTCACAAAATAAAATTAGGCGTTCATTTTTGGTAAATAATGCCGGTAAATGTTGCGTGGTTTGTTGATTCACCGAAAATAATCGTCCAGGGATATAACGCATCCCCACAATACTGGCGTGATAAGGCATATGAATTCGATGATAGTCCTTAGGCGCTAAGTAAACCGTACAAAATGTGCCATGGCGATAGCGTTGTACTTGAAGATGAGATTCTGGATAACCCAATAAGTTAGGCAAAGTATAAGTTTGGCCTTTAGCTTGCAAAAGTTGAGTTTGCTCAATGGTCCCCATGGCACTAATAGTACCATCACAGGGGGAGACCAAGGCATTAGGCGCCGTGGCAATAGGGCGCAATGCAGGTTTTAAGGCACGGGTAAAAAATGCATTAAAATGCGCATAGGCTTTGGGATCACTATACAGCGCTTGTTGCATATCTACTCCAAAGCGCAAAATAAAGCGATCAATCATGGCTTGTTTTAGCCAAGGCCATTGGCAATTAGCAGCATAGCCCATAATTTTCGATAAATAATGTTGAGGCAGACAATATTGCCACCATATTGGAGAAAAGAACCGTTGTTTCATCTTTATTCATCTTTATCAAATTTTATCAGTTTAAAGGGAGGTTGAGACTTTGCCAAGTCAAACCAGGCGAAATTCACGTGATTGTTGCACTAGGGTTTTAAAAATCGCATAACGTCGCGAGCTAATATTGCCTTGATTAAGCGCAGCAAGTAAGGCACATCCCAGATCTTGTTCATGTAAACAATTGCGAAATTTACATTGCCCCAAAAAAGGACGAAATTCTTTAAAACCATAGGCAATTTGCGTGGCATTAAGATGGTTGACGTCAAATTGACGGATCCCAGGCGAATCAATAAGATAGCCCCCATTAGGTAAGTAATAAAGCCGGGTCACGGTGGTCGTATGGCGACCAAGGTGGGTATTTTGGTTAATGGCTCCAATTTGGACTTCAATATTGGGAATTAATTGGCGAATTAACGAAGATTTGCCCACCCCGGATTGACCAACCAGTAGCGTACTTTGCTGTTTTAATAACTTAATCAGTGCTGCACTGGGTGGACCATCCGTGGTATTAAATACCCAAGCATAACCCAGTTGTTGATAGAGTTGAAAAATGGCCAACCAATTAGGATGTTGCGCTAGGAGATCGGATTTATTAAAAATTAAAATGGGCTTAATGGCTAAGGTTTCCGCCATCACTAAGTAACGGTCAATCGTGGTAGTAGAAGGGGCTGGTTCACAGCAAACAACAATGGCTAATTGGTCTAAATTGGCCGCAACCGGTTGCAATGGTTTTTTTAAATGTGGTCTAGCTAACACATTTTTTCTAGGTAAAGCCTCAATAATGACTTTGGTATCTGGCGGTACTATTTGCCACGATACTTGGTCTCCAGCCACCAACGATGCTGCATTTTGCCGAGTTTTGCAGACATGATAGTGCTGCTGCTGATCTGCAATTAATACTTGTTGACCAAATCGAGCAATGACAATGGCGGGTTGAGGCACGAAATGCGCTATATTAGGCTCCCTATACTTATTTAATATGATAATTAATAGGCCGTTAACTTTCCCACTATTATAAAGATTAACTGTCTTGGGTCAATGCCTTGCCACCCGATCTGCGGCATACTTTATGCTTAGCAGCGATTGCCCCTGGTGTTCCTGGACGGATGCTTTTATGCTATTAACTTAACCAAAATCAATCACTGCGCTTAACTATAGACGAAAACAAGGACTTGCTAAATGAAAGCCACGGCCGATAACTTAATTTGGATAGATTTAGAAATGACTGGACTGGATCCGGAGCAAGAAAGAATTATAGAAATTGCGACTTTGATCACAGATAGTCAGTTAAATATCCTGGATGAAGGGCCCAATTTGGCGATTTACCAGCCTGAAACATTATTGGCCAAGATGGATGCTTGGAATGTAAAGCAGCATACCCAATCTGGGCTATTGACTCGGGTACGTAATAGCCATATCACTGAACAAGAGGCCGCAGTGCAGACTTTAGCGTTTATGGCCCAATATGTTGGCCCCCAACAATCACCGTTGTGTGGCAATACCGTCAGTCAAGATCGCCGTTTTTTACGCCGTTATATGCCCGAGTGTGAACGTTATTTTCATTATCGCCATTTAGATGTCAGTACAGTTAAGGAATTAGCCAAACGTTGGCATCCTAAGTTGTATCAAGGACATCAAAAATCCAGTAATCATCTTGCTTTAGATGATATTAGAGATTCGGTGGCTGAGTTAAAATATTATCGCGAACATTTTTTCCAGCTGCCCGCAACGGAGGAATAATTGATGTCGGTGCAAGCACTGTATTTTGCGCCAAGTCTGCAACGCTTAACTCAATTGGCCCGCCAACGTCCTGAGATCAAAGCCCATACTTTAATGCTGCGCGCAGGTCAGGCGGCACTACAAGCGTTGCAGCAGCATTGGCCTAAAGCACAAAAAATCATCGTGGTATGTGGATTGGGCAATAATGCGGGAGATGGCTATGTCCTGGCGCGCTTAGCCGTGGCTCAAGGCCTGCAAGTTGAGCTCTTTCAAATAGGCAACCCTCAAGCCGCGCTTAAGGCAGAGCAGGCCAATCATGCCAAACAAGCCTTTTTGGCATTGGGCCAAAAAGTCCAGCCGTTGCCCAAGCAATTACCTAGTTGTGAGGTCGTGGTCGATGCGTTATTGGGAATAGGGTATCGTGGGCCATTAACGCCCCAAGCAAAGCAAGCCATTACCTTGATTAATGCAAGTTCCAGCCCGGTATTAGCCTTAGATCTGCCTTCAGGGATTGATGCGTATTCTGGTGCTATTGCGGAGTTGGTAGTGGAGGCAGAAGTCACCATTACTTTTTTAGCTCAAAAAATTGCCTTGTTGACGGGGTTGGCACCAAATTATAGCAAAGAGGTGGTATTTGCTGATTTACAGATCCCCGCCAGTACGTTTGAAAGCGTGGCCTGGGATGCTGCGATTTTAACCTTAAATGACAGCATTGCGTGCTTACCCGCAAGAAAACGTTGTGCGCATAAAGGCAATACTGGGCAACTATTAATTGTGGGGGCAGGAACTCCTGGGTTTTGTGGCGCAGTAGGTTTGGCAGGCTGTGCTGCCTTGTATAGTGGTACAGGGGCGGTGACGGCGTTAATGCCTGAAAAAAGTGCCCAACAATTACGTCAAATTCCTTTAGAATTGATGTGTCATCCTTTTAGCCATATGGCTCAAGTGGCAAATTTATGTCAAGCTGCCACGGCTTTGGTGCTAGGACCTGGATTGGGTCAATCTCGTTGGGCTTATAAAATGTTTGTTACCATTACTGCCACTCAATTGCCCATGGTGGTTGATGCGGATGGGCTCAATTGGTTGGCTCAATATCCCCAACAAAATCCCAATTGGGTATTAACCCCACATCCTAAAGAAGCGGCGCGTTTATTAAATTGTTCCGTCGAGGAGATCCAAGCAGACCGAGTGCAAGCTGTGCGGCGTTTACAGCAAAAATATCTAGGAGTGATTGTATTAAAGGGGGCAGGGACTCTTATTTATGCCCCAGACACCATACCATGGCTGTGTACCGCGGGGAATCCCGGGATGGCGGTGGCAGGAATGGGAGATATATTAGCGGGCCTAATTGGCAGTTTAATGGCCCAAGGGCTACCCTTATTGGCTTCAGCTAAACTAGGGGTGATAATCCATGCTCAAGCGGGAGATTTAGCCCAACTTAATGGCCAGCGGGGAATGCTAGCCAGTGATTTACTGCCCTACTTTCGTTCTTTATTTCATCAGTTTGCGAGGTAAAAATTGCAACAGCAATGTCAACTTAATACCGAGGCTCAATTACAAGCTTTAGGTCAGCAATTAGCTCAGTGCTTACAAGCACAAGCAAAAACCGACTGTATTATCACTTTATCCGGAGATTTAGGGGCAGGTAAATCGACATTAATTCGTGCCCTGATTCAGCAATTGGGTCATTTAGGGAAAGTAAAAAGTCCCACTTATACTTTAGTTGAACCATATTGCATTGAACAACAAACCATTTATCATTATGATTTTTATCGCATTCATGAGCCAGAAGCATTAGAAGCGATGGGGATCCGTGATTATTTTAGTAAACCAGCCTACCATTTAATAGAATGGCCTGAACAAGGCATAGGGTTTTTACCTGAGGCAGATATTTCGATTACTATTATTATACAAGAAGGGTGGCGTGAAATTTATTTATTGGCACAAAGCATTTCAGGTAAAGAAATCTTGCAAGATTTCACCTGCCCAGTGGGGGCGACATAAAGTATTTGCAATATGCTTTAGCCTAAGCTTAATTTGGTTGCTGCCATGTTTATGCCAAGCACAATCAAAAGTGGAGATGAAACAGTTAAGAGTTTGGACTTCGCCAGATAGCACCCGTGTGGTGCTTGATATTTCGCAACCAACGCCATTTAAAGTCTTTACCCTTGACCACCCACAACGGGTGGTGATCGATCTTAAAGATACTCAACTTACAACTTCTCTAGATAAACCGTTACCTACCGATTCAGGCATTTTGCGGATCCGTCAAGGTAAACAAGGTAAAGATCTGCGGTTAGTTTTAGATGTGGAGGCATTGCAAGAGCCTCAGGTATTTAATTTAGCGCCTAATGAAAACTATGGGCCACGCTTGGTTATCGATTTATCGCGTGAGTTGAAGTTGCCGCCAGCAACTAACTTAAGTAAACCTATTTTAGCCCCATTGTTTGCCGCGCGCGATGTTATTGTGGCCATTGATGCCGGTCATGGGGGAGAAGATCCTGGCGCCATTGGGCGTCATTATGGCACGCAAGAAAAAGATGTGGTGTTAGCGGTAGCCAAAAAATTAGCCAACTTAATTAATCAACAAGCTGGAATGCAAGCGGTATTAATCCGTAAAGGCGATTATTATATTGGATTGCGTCAAAGAATTGCCTTAGCTCGGCAATATGGCACTGATTTATTTATTTCATTACATGCCGATAGTTTTACGCATTATGGCGCCAATGGCGCTTCAGCGTTTATTTTATCTCAACAAGGGGCCAGTTCAGAGGCAGCACGTTGGTTAGCTGAGAAAGAAAATCGAGCCGATTTAATTGGTGGGGTTAGTTTAGATAATAAAGGGGATTTATTGGCTTCAGTTTTGTTAGATTTATCCCAAACTGCCAATTCAGCCGCCAGTGAAACGTTAGCTAACAAAGTATTGAAAAATTTAACCCAAGTGGTCACTTTACATCAGTCACAGATCCAACAAGCAGGATTTGCGGTATTAAAATCCCCAGATGTGCCTTCTATTTTGGTAGAATTGGGTTTTTTATCCAATCGTGAAGGTGAGCGGCAATTGCGTCAAGCCAGCCATCAATGGATTTTAGCCAAAGCGTTGGCTGCAGGGATCAAAGAATATCTGGTTGATCGCCCGCCCATGCTCACTCCTATCATGCCACGTTCACATCAGGTAACTAGTGGTGAAACTTTAGGTAAAATTGCACAGCAGTATCAAGTCACGATTGCTGGGATTAAACAGATGAATCATTTACTTAGTGATCAGATCCGAGTGGGTCAAATTTTAAATATTCCAGTGCAACATCAAGGCTAAAGCTTAGTATGACCCATTCTAGAATTGAAGTATTACCGTTAATGGTAGCCAATCAAATTGCAGCAGGAGAGGTGGTAGAGCGACCTGCGTCGGTTATTAAAGAACTATTAGAAAATAGTATCGATGCCGGGGCCACTGAAATTGACATTGAAGTGATTAATGGCGGTCTATCTTTATTAAAAGTTCGCGATAATGGGCATGGGATCGTTAAAGAAGATTTACCCAATGCGTTACATCGACATGCCACCAGTAAAATTAAACAAACCCAAGATTTAGAAAATATTGCCAGCTTAGGTTTTCGCGGAGAGGCCTTAGCCAGTATTGCTTCAGTGGCTAAAGTGCAGTTGGCCTCAAAAAGTCGTACACAAAGTGAAGCATGGCAATGTGAATTGCAAGGGCAGGGCCTAACTCCTTGGGTCACGCCTGTGGCACATCCACCAGGTACCACGGTAGCAGTACGCGATATTTTTTATAATACCCCAGTGCGTCGTAAGTTTATGAAAAGTCCGCGTACCGAATGGGCGCAAATAGAAGAAATGATTAAACGCTTAGCGTTAGGGAATTATCCGGTTAAGTTTACCTTAACTCATAACCATAAATTAGTGCGTTGCTATCCGCAAAGTCATACTTTGGCGCAACAACAACAACGCTTAGCCAAAGTATATGGTAATGCTTTTTTGCATCATGCCACCTATTTAGATTTTAATGGCATTGGGTTAAAACTTTGGGGGTGGGTACTACCGCCAGCCTATTCACGTCGGCAAGCGGATTGCCAATGTTTATTTGTGAATCATCGATTAGTACGAGCTAAATTAGTCACTCATGCCATTCAAAATGTGTTTTATAGCGATGCTGCTTGGCAAGCAGGAACTTATCCTGCTTATGTGTTGTATTTGGAATTACCTGCCAGTGATATTGATGTTAATGTGCATCCAACTAAACATGAAGTGCGTTTCCATTCCCAACGCTTAATTCACGATTTTGTGACGCAATGCTTACAAAAAGCGTTGGCTGAAACTACCCCCTTAGCGCCTAAGCATGATATTGTTACTGAGCCGAGTAGTCCCACTAAGGCACCGAATAACCCAGCACTCCCCCCCTATAGTGATGCCTGTGTCCCAAAAACAAAGTTTGCTGCTACTGATTGTACTATAACGCCGTCATTAATGTGGCATCGAGATTTATTATTGGTTAGCATGGAGGAACAGCTACTGGTGGTTAACTGGCCATTAGCCAAAGAACCTTGTGGTAGCATTATGCTAAAACAGTGTTTAATAGAAAAACCACCACAGTTAGCGCCATTGTTATTTCCTTTGCTGCTTTCAGCGCAAAGTCATAATTTTTTTACCCAGCATCCTCAATTAACCCAAGGATTTAGTTTACAAAAGAATTTAATGGAGCAGTGGGTCGTCACCCATATCCCTGAATTTTTGGCGCAATCTGCAGCGATGGTGGCGGAGTTAAAAGATTTTTTTCTAAGCACTAAACCATTTAATGAAGCGATGCTCTTAGCGCATTTAGCAGCTAAAGCTCCAGAAAAGCTATGGGTGGCGTGTTCGATGAGTCATTGGCACAAGGCATTAACTACTTTTATGCAAACTTTACCTGAGCATCCCAGTTGGCAATGGTTACGCTTACCCCAATTTGAAAGCAAAGCTAAATCAAAGCAATAGCGCAACAAGATTGATATATTCCGTTGCATAAGTCTTCTACTTGTTTGGTCACGCGCTACTTGATGGTTTTTTTTAAAAAAATTACACTTAATTTAAGAGGTGATCTAATTAATTTCTGATCGATGGCGTATTAAGGAGTGTGATTGATGTGGTTAGGGTCACAGATTTATGCGCTTTACCAGCCTATTTTTGCCTTACCTAGTAACCGTTATTATATTTACTTAATGGGCTCTGGTTTGCTGTTATCCAATTTTTTTGAAGCATGGATGTTAATGGTAGTGAATGCCTGGTTTGCTAGTTTGTTAGGAATTTTTGCGCTACCTAGTTTAAGTTATACCATATTTTTTCAACAATTGATGCAATTTTTAGCAGCCGTATTGGTTTTGCAAATCAATGGAAATTTACGGTTAATTTTATCAAATCGGTTGATTAATTTTTTGCACCAACAATTAAGCCGTCATTTTGTTGCCAATTGGTTACGTAATTATCATTTTTATCTATTCACTTTTCATCCCAATCAACAGGCAACCATTAATTTAGCGCAGAATTTTTTTACACATAGCCATGATTTAGGTTACCTCAGTCTTCAGGTAATTTCCAATTGGCTAAAGCTAAGTATAAATTTTATGTTAGGTGCTTATGTACTGTGGTATTTTTCTTTGCCGCTGAGTATTACCGTGGGACATTGGACCTTAGTGATGCCCAGCTTTATGTTAATAAGTACGATGATTTATGCTATTGCGCATAATCAAGGGGTGCGGTATTTAACTAAGAACTGGTTATATCTTGAACAACAAAAAAATCAAGTTAAGCAAGCTTTATTCGGGCAGGTGATGCATATTGAACACTATGCAGAAAATATTGCAGTATTAAATGGTGCTGCTAAAGAACAAGCGTACTTATCTCAATTACTTGATGGCTTTATTAATTTAAAAAAGCAATTAACTTTGCAAGGGGTTAAGTTGCAAAGTCTTGAGTTGTTTAAGGTTCAATTTACTCAAGTTATGGCATTGCTGCTTGCAGTCCCTAGTTTGATGGCCCAAACCATTGCACCCTATGAAATCTTGCGTATTGCAGGGGCGATGCAGCAAATCATTGATTTTTTTAGTCTCAGTCATTGGCATAATGAAGAGTATCATGAAGTGAATACTACGGTGCACCAGCTGCAAGCGTTGGTTGAAAAATTAAAAGATTGTGAGCAATTAACTCAGCAGCGTATTAGCGAGCTTAACCTTCAATCAAGTAATGCTTTTACCTTGCATAATCTCAGGGTTAATAAGCCCAATGGACAGCCGTTGTTAAATCAGGTGAACTTAGCATTATCCCCGGGTAAAATTGGTTTATTAGCTGGGGCCTCAGGCAGTGGTAAGACCACATTATTACGTACTTTAGCTGGTTTGTGGCCTTTTGCTAAAGGCCATATTGAGTTACCGGTATCTAATACCCTAGGTGATGTATTTTTTTTAGCGCAAGAGCCTTATTTGCCGTTAAACCATTCATTATTGGGGGTGATAACTTATCCACAGCCAGTGCCCACAGAGGTGGGCAAGTTAAATCAGATCCAAGCATGGCTAAAGACGCTAAATTTGGCAGAGTTAATCCCTAATTTACAGCAGATAAAGCCTTGGCAAAACAGTTTAAGTCGCGGTGAACGGCAACGTATCGCATTAATTGCTGCCCTTTATTACCAGCCGAAATGTTTATTTATGGATGAAGCATTATCCGCATTAGATCCCTACACTCAAGCTCAAGCACAGCAATTAATTAAACAAGTTTTGCCTAATGTTACTTTGTTATCTGTGGAACACCAAATTCCAGCAACTACGACTTCATTGCTTGGCCCAGTCCTCCCTTTTCATGATTATCAATTGACGCTTGATCCACATACGCAATCCGTTGCCGCAACAGCATCGCATGCTCATTTGGCCAGCGCGCCGTGGTTAATTCACAAATAAGCTGTACAGCTAATGATAACCATGTACAATACCCATAATTTTATATCTACAGCAAGGGGAGTGATATCCACCATGTCTACAGTTATTTGCTTAATGGGGCCTACCGCGTCGGGTAAGACGGCCTTAGCTTTGGCGCTTTATAAAAAACTGCCCATAGAAATTATTAGTGTAGATGCGACCCAAGTTTATCAAGGGTTAGATATAGGCTCAGGTAAGCCAAGTGCCGCAGTCTTAGCCCAAGTGCCTCATCGCTTAATTAATATTTGTGAGCCCAATACGCCATATAGTGCAGCGCAGTTTTGCGAAGATGCGTTACAAGCAATTAAAGAAATTCATACTTGTGGGCGCATTCCATTATTAGTGGGTGGGACCATGCTTTATTTTCAAGCTTTGCTCAATGGCTTGTCCCAGTTGCCTGCGGCAGATCCTAAAATTCGGGCGCAACTGAATGCTCAAGCTTATGCCCATGGTTGGCCAGCGTTACATCGGCAATTAGCTAAAATCGACCCGGTAAGTGCCGCGCGCCTGCGACCTAATGATTCACAACGGGTGCAACGTGCTTTGGAAATTTATCAAATTACCCAACGTCCAATGTCTACTTTATTTGAAGAGCAACAAGCCGAACCTTTTCCTTATGAAGTGCTTTGTATAGGGTTAATGCCACGCGAAGATGAACGGCATAAGTTACATCATAATATTATTACGCGTTTTCAAACTATGTTAGAACAGGGGTTTATTGCGGAAGTTAAACAGTTAATTGGTGAAGTAGAATCAAATCAAGCTTTACCGGCACTACGAGCGGTGGGGTATCGGCAAATCATTGAGTATTTAGCGGGCACCACAACCTATTCAATAATGCAAGAAAAGGCGGTAGCGGCAACTCGGCAATTAGCTAAACGTCAACTTACCTGGTTAAGAAGTTGGCCGGGGTTGCAACGCCTTAATTGTTTTGATCCCAATTTGTTAGAAACTGCATCCCAACTTTGCTATCAAGCTTGTTTAAGTGAAGCACCTTTAGGTTAGCAATTTCGCCGTAAACTCTCGCCCGATGAGGGGGGGGGGAGATAAGGCGTAAGCCGCGAAAGCGGCTTAATCTGGCGTTGCTTGCTTCTCTCGTAAGCTTTTAAAGTTTCAATTGCTGCACCTCAGCAGTGCAAGCGAAGTATGAGCGTGACCATAAGGCAGCGCTTTTACTCTGTCTGGTAAGGTGTGTGTTTTGAAGTCGCAATAGGAGATGAAACGGCTTTCAAATTATTAACCATGACGCTGATTGATAATTTTTAAGGGTACAAAATAAGCAAATGAACATGGTCTGGTTTGCCATCCATCGCTACCCATTCACCCTCTAGTTTTATGCAAGCAGGTTCAAACGCCTCTCTCAACTGCTCAATCATTACACCAGTAAAAATCTTTCTTTGATACTTTGTAGTGAATACTCAATGTACCACTAACTTGCTCACACTCTGTCTTTTACGGAGGTGATCTTGAAGTCACTCTTTATTATGCGCACTCAATTTACCAAACCCATATAAACTAATAATATAAATGCATTACAGTAGGCAAGGTAGTAGGCATTGACCTAGGCCTGTCTCATTACGCCATTGGATCTAATGGTGGCAAAACAGCCAATCCACGATTTGTAAAACGTGCCGAGAAAAACCTCAGACGTAAGCAGTATCAGCTATCTAAAAAGGCAAAAGGCAGTGCCAATCGAGCCAAGGCTCGATTAATGGTTACTAAATGCC
>Ga0306912_1000102_pt1 | contig 51328 bp, 37 predicted proteins | sample AntRauFillE10628_FD_190443 | JGI IMG/M metagenome (GOLD analysis project Ga0306912, IMG submission 190443) | Saline lake microbial communities from Rauer Islands, Antarctica - Metagenome Filla E10 #628 (v2) (version 2) | ecosystem: Environmental > Aquatic > Non-marine Saline and Alkaline >...
CCGCTTGAACAGTATAGTTGTATGGAGGCTGTCCTCCAACAAAACTTGCATCTCCATTAAATTCTACTGAACCCATGGTCGCAACCGCTGTTGGGATTCCTTGCATATCTATATCACCATCTGTATCACAAGCCACTGTCGGCGAAGTGATAGACAATTGTGGATAGAAACACACATTCGATACGTTAAGTATTGCATTATCTAAATCACCCGGTGCATTCGGTCCTTCTACATCCATCGTATAGCCTTCCTCATCTACATGAGCAAAGGATAAATAATACGAACCGAAAGGAGCTTCTAGCTGAGTTCCAGCGGCACTATTATATACTATACATCCACCAGGATTATTACAATATCCAAATCCCTGACCCGGGGCCAAAGGTGTGCCCTGAGGGCCTGGTGTCGTCTCTTCATTTGCAGGACTCGCTGAATAAGCACCATCTACAGATTGAAGCGTCCACGTTTGTCCACTTGGCAATACCGCACCATTCGGTCCAGTAATCACCACCAATTCCATAAATGTACCGTTATCAGCATTCACCTGTGCATCATTATTACACACACAAGGGTCACCGATAGTAAATTCGTAATCACAGTCATCCGGCACATTAATCGTAGCTACATCCGTAGCCGTGCAGCCATTGGCATCAGTAACTTCTATCGTGATCTCTAATGGACCTGCTTGTTCCGCTGTCAATTCGGGATTCTCAATGGTCGGATCGTCAAAAGAACCACCCATTGCCGGATCTAAACTCCAGTTAATTGTGTAGGGTCCAGATCCACCCATTACATTTCCTGTCAAGGGAAGCGTAGAGCCGATACAAACCGATGCAAGGCCACCAATTGATGTTTCTAAAGTATTGTCAGGAACAGTGAAAGTTGCCGTACAAACAGAACTTCCTCCACATTGTGGATCGTTAGCCGTAAATTCAACAGTCACAGAACCCCCACATCGAGGCGGTGCCATGCCGGCGTCATTACCGACATTCACACTACATCCACCTGTTACAGAACTTTGAATACCAGAAATCCAATCTGAAAACTGAACATCTATCGTGGGTTGAGTAAGGTTTGCCGCTGTTGTCATATCAGCACAGCCCGCAAAGCTTACTGGTTCGGGGCTTGAAACTGTAAAGGTAGCCGTGCAAACATCCATTCCGCCGCACTCTAAATCAGTCGCCGTAAATTCAACGGTAACAGCATCGCCACAGGCAGCGGGATAAACCTTATCCCGATCATTCGAAATAGAAAGATCGCAGCCACCTGTTGCACCAACACTTGCTATCCAGGTATCAAAAGCACTTTCAATCGCTGTTTGATCTTGGCAAGACATTTCGGTCTGATCGCCAGGACAAGTAATAACGACTGTATCAGGACTTTCTACTATGAAAGTCGCTGTACAAACATCTGTACCACCACAAGCAGCATCTGTTGCTGTGAATTCAACAGTAACTGTATCTCCACAGGCAGCGGGATAAACCATATCCCAATCATCTGAAATAGATACATTACAACCTCCAGTAGCACTTACGCTAGCTATCCAGGTATCAAAAGCACTTTCAATCGATGCTTGATCTTGGCAAGACATTTCTGTCTGGTCGCCGGGACAAGTGATAGCCACTAGATCCGGACTTTCTACAGTGAAAGTCGATGTACAAACATCTGTACCGCCACAGTCAGCATCTGTCGCCGTAAATTCAACGGTAACAGCATCGCCACAGGCAGCGGGATAAACCATATCCCAATCATTCGAAATAGAAACATCGCAGCCTCCGCTAGCACTTACATTTGCTATCCAGGTATCAAAAGCACTTTCAATCGATGCTTGATCTTGGCAAGACATTTCTGTCTGGTCGCCGGGACAAGTGATAGCCACTAGATCCGGACTTTCTACAGTGAAAGTTGATGTACAAACATCCGTACCGCCACAGTCAGCATCTGTCGCCGTAAATTCAACGGTAACAGCATCGCCACAGGCAGCGGGATAAACCATATCCCAATCATTCGAAATAGAAACATCGCAGCCTCCGCTGGCACTTACATTTGCTATCCAGGTATCAAAAGCACTTTCAATCGCTGCTTGATCTTGGCAAGACATTTCTGTCTGATCGCCGGGACAAGTGATAGCCACTGGATCCGGACTTTCTACAGTGAAAACATATGATTGAGTAACTGTTTCACAGTCAGATTCCACAAGAAATTCAACGGTGACTGTTTCACCACAAGCATCTACAGAGGCTGGGCCATCATTCGTTACGGAAGCATTACATCCTCCGGTTTGCGTGAAATTATTTAACCAATTATTATATGCAATATCGACATCCCCTTGATCGGCACAACTCATCACTGTTTTATCCGCATGACTGAAAGAAATATCAGGCGGCGTGATTGTGAAATTCCGGAAATTAGAATCGGAATTCCCACATTCATCCGTCACTGTATATACCCGTTCTCCCCCAATAGGACATTCCGGGTTAAGTACATTGTCTACACTGGTAATTGTAACATCAGCATCATCCGTGCAATTATCCGAATCAAAGCTAAACCCTTCGTTGACTAACCCCATTATCGTGGTTTGTGGTGCAGGAAGAGCAGATAAATCGCAACCCTCCTCGATTAAATCAGAAGGCTCCCCGAATAATTCCGGTGGAGAGGTGTCACCGCCAGATCTCGACACTTCACAAGTTGCTGTATTCCCACAACCATCGTCGATAATAAATTCATAAGTAAAACTCCATATACAATCTGTATTCGATGGACCTGCTGTTGTATTGTTTAAGGTCGCGGTAACAGAATTCGCACAGTTATCTTCATATAATGCTGCTACATCAGATTCCAAAACTGTAGCATCGTAGCCACTTGCATCGCTCAAACACTCATTAACATTTCCCATGTCCAAAGAAGAACAATTCATGGACGGATCAACTAGAGATGGGAATTCTGTATCGGCTCCCGTATATTCTACTACTGCTGTTGTGGTATTCGCGCATTCGTCAGACACTATATATGTATATGTTAATGTCCAACCGCAATCAGTGCCGCTGGGGGTTGTTGCATCTAATGTAGCACTGACTACTCCACAATTGTCACTGAATTCAGCAGCAATCACACTTCCGTCCGGCGCTCCCGGAGCGTCTGCCAAACAAACATTGCCTACATCTTCTCCAGGTAAAGTGCCTGCTAATATAGGTGATTCTGTATCTCCTCCCGTATATTCTACTACTGCTGTTGTTGTATTATCGCAGCCGTCAGACACTATATATGTATATGTTAATGTCCAACCGCAATCAGTACCGCTGGGGGTTGTTGCATCTAATGTAGCACTGACTACTCCACAATTATCGCTGAATGCATCAGCAATTGCACTTACGTCCGGCGCTCCCGGAGCGTCTGCCAAACAAACATTGCCTACATCTTCTCCCGGCAAGGTGCCAGTAAGTGTTGGTGCTTCGGTGTCTGCTCCAGTGTATTCCAATTGAATGGTTGTTGTATTGTCACAGTCATCAGAAACAATATAGGTGTAAGTTACGGTCCATCCGCAATCATCACCTGTTGTTTCGGTATTATCTAAAGTTGCATTTATCGTTCCACAGTTATCAGTAAAAGCAATCTCAATATCCGATTCCGAGGGGGCATCCGGAGCATCACTCAAGCAAACATTGCCTTGATCACCATCTAGAGGCAACTTACCCGTCACTAAAGGAGGAGATGTATCTCCACCCGATCTTGACACTTCACAAAGTACTGAATTACCGCAAGCGTCCTCAATGGTAAACTCATAGGTGAAACTCCATGCACAATCTATATTGGATGGATCTGCTGTCGTATTGGTAAGACTCGCGGTAACAGATGCCGCGCAGTTATCTTCATATAATGCTGCTACATCAGACTCCAAAATAGTAGCATCGTAGCCATTGGCATCACTCAAGCACTCATTAACATTCTCTATATCTAATGAAGAGCAATCCGTCCCCGGATCAATTAATGTTGGTGCTTCAGAATCTTCACCTGTATATGTTATAGTTGCTGTAGTCGTATTACTGCAGTCGTCAGATACTTCATAGACATATGCAATACTCCAGCCACAATCATCACCTGAAGGTGTAGTAAGGGCTAAATTTGCAGTAACCGTTCCACCACAAAGGTCGGAATAAGCCGCAGCGACATCTGCTGCAACTGGAACCGGTGCATCGTCCAAACAAGTGTTCGGGAAGTTTTCATCGGCAGGAAGGGTTCCTGACAATTCAGGAGGAGTGTCATCACCGCCTGATCTTACCACCTGACATGTTATAGTATTACCACAATTGTCATCGATTTCGTATTCGTAAGTAAAAGTCCATGAGCAGTCATCATTCATCGCACCAGGAGTGGTGCCGGTTAATGTTGCATCTACAGTTCCACAGTTGTCGGTGTACAAAGCCGCAACATCGGACTCTAAAGATGCGCCATCAAAACTTTCCGCGTCTGATAAACATTCATCTACATTACTTTGGTTTAATGAACTGCAGTCATCCATTCCTGCCAGAGTAGGCGCTTGATTATCGACGAGTGTTAATGTTACTTCACATGAGGTGTCTACAACACAACCATCATCTGTAGCAGTAATAGTAACAATCTGCTCATCACCGCAAGCAGAACCAAAACTTGATCCCGCGGTGGGTGACTGAGTAATAGTAACTGTTCCACAATTCCCTTCGGCAACTATAGAGGAGGTCAAATCCGGAACTATCCCAGAACACATGCCTGGTTCTGTATCCACATCCTGATCCGAAGGGCAATTTGTAATAACTAATGGACCAGAGACGGTGTAGGGAAATGGAGTATTGGCAATAACTTGACCTATACCTCCAGGATTACTCACTACGGAAGATATACTCACCGTGCCCGGATCAGCTGCATCGGTAACTGTCGGGAAAGGTACCATGACTGAACCCGATGGATCTCCGGGAACACCTGCAACACTCGCAAAACCCGTACCGCTTGGATCCTGGGAATATAATATTGACACATCATATACTGTGCCAGGGTCCGTTGGCCAATCACCAAAGGTTACGGTCAAGGCTACATTGCCGTTGCCATCATCGCAAGCACAAACATCTTCAATGGAAATTGTTTGGGCCGAGAGGCTCGAAGCGAGTGCAGTGAAAATCAATACACTCAAGAAAGTTTTAATTTGAAGTAAATAACTCGTCATGGTTTATAAGTTTTCGTACCCTGCAAATCTAGAAAGATTAATCCGTATAAAAAAGCAACTTTCCCAAGTAAGGCCGTGGGAAAAGTACTGATGTCTATACAACTAAAGACCAAATTCTATGCCAAGTCTAAATATATTGCTTTTTTTATGTATAGTTTACTCATTATCATATATTTATAGATATCTTTCTAAAGCTATGCATTAAGTAATGGGTGAAATTGAAGCAAATGTCGGCTTCTAAATATTTCTTAAATTTTCTTAAAATAATTTTCAAGACGACCGGTTTTTTCTCCTAAAAAGCAATTTATGTGAAAAATAGCTCTGTTATTTGGTTTGGTTGGGACATACAAAAACAGCTACATTTTCATCAGTTCGGGCTATCGATTGGGACGAAGAATGCATCTCAACTTATTTATATAAATAATAAACTAATTTGTTATTTAAGGATATATATTTTAATCACTTTTAGTATGTTACAGATGTCATGTAAACTTATATTTTTATAACGTAATATATAACACAATCAAAGTGCTGGCTATTAAAAGCAAAATAGTGATCCTCTAATCGGGGAATCATTGCTAGTAAATAGCTATTGGCTTTTGGCTATTGGTCGTTAGTTATTTTTGAATTTTCCTAGGGGTAGACTTGTTAATATTTTTTGTTCGAAGCATGATTTATAGGATGAAAGGATGGGCAGGAATAGGGACGGTGATGTTGAGAAGGGGTGGTTACTTTTTATTTGATTGGTGGTGTATTTGTTATTTACGAAAGAGACAGGGCGTGCCCTGTCTCTACAAGGGCTAGCGCGCAGGGCCTAAATGTCTGAACACGATTTATGGGATGAAAAGATGTGGAGGATTAGGGACAGAATTTTTGAGAGGGAACGGTCTGTTATTGTCTCTTTATTTTGGGTTGTTTTTTTGAGGTGTATGAATCACAGAAACCACGGATTTTATGGATTACACGGATTGCCCCTGCTTCCTTCGACTGCGCTCAGTAAGCAGGGGCTTGCAATGTCACTTGTGAATGAATTTGTTGATCTTCTTTTGTCTGAACCACTGATTTTTTTGATTCAATGATGGGCAGGAGTAGAGGCGGTGATGTTGAGAAGGGATGGTTACTTTTTATTTGATTGGTGGTGTATTTGTTATTTACGAAAGAGACAGGGCGTGCACTGTCTCTGCAAAGGCTAGCGCGCAGGGCCTAATTGTCTGAACACGATTTATGGGAAGAAAGGATGGGTAGGATTAGGGAAAGTGTTATTGAGAAGGGGTGACATTCCCAACCGCAATATTCCTCCCGCCCATCGATTGCGGTAGCGATGGGAAGGGAGCCACGCCGCAGGCGGTGGCTGTCCGAGGGGGCGCCATCGGCGACTTCGAGGACGGAACCCCTGGACGTAGCGACCTCGAGAGCCGATCAGGCGACTCGAGGGACCGCCCAAAACATTCATAAAAACTATAACCTACTTATCATCAGGTGATTCGGAACTGCCGGATGTAGGGGACGTCTGTTTTTTGGCGAGATACTCAGGGAGAGAGAGGCCGGCCTGATCCATGAAGTCACTCAGGGGGGGAATGGACTTAAACATGCCATTGACGAAGCCACTAATATTCGAGCCGTCGCCGCCATCGAAAACGGTGACCTTATCAAACTTGACATTTTTAATAGCTTCGGCCTGAATGCGGGCCAGCTCCTGGATCTTATCGACCATGAGGAGTCCGACAGCGGCCTGCGCATCGTTATTGGCTGCAGCGACAATTTCGGCAAAGCCCTTTGCCTGAGCGTCGAGGACTTTCTTGACCCCCTCTGCCTCGGCATTATAGTGAAAAAGTATGGCGTCCGCCTCTCCTTGCGCTACCTTGCGCTGGCTTTCTGCCTCTGCTTCCGCTTCCAAAATTCGCTTCTCTTTCTCAATTTTGGCCTGAACCACTTCTTCGGCCCGACGCGCGGCTAGCTCTCGCTCTGCTCTTGCTAATTCGGCTTGTTTTTGTGCAATATAGGCTTCTCGCTCCGCCTCGGCTTTGGTCGTCTGCTCCGCAACATCGGCGCGCTTATTCGCATTGGCCTGTCGCTCTCGTCGCTCGGCATCGGAATCCGCAATTTCTATATCTGCCAGGTTCTTTCCCTTGATCGCCTGACTGCGCGCATTGGCTTCTCCAATCTCTGCCTTAGAATTCTCATCGGCAACGGACGTCCGCTTCTCCTGATCAGCTCTCGCCTGACCGATGGCCCCTTTGCGCTCTTCATCTGCCACTTCCACTTTGGCCGCATTGATGGCCTCGGAAGAAGCTTTTTTACCCAGCGCCTCAATGTATCCCGAGTCATCTTGAATATCCGTGACATTGACATTAATCAGCGTCAAACCAATCTTTTTCAATTCCGTCTCCACATTATTCATTACGGAACTCAAAAATTTGTCGCGATCCGCATTGATTTCTTCGATATCCATGGTCGCTACGACTAAGCGCAACTGCCCAAAAATAATATCCTTGGCAATATCTTTAATCTCAGCTTCTGATTTTCCCAGCAAGCGCTCGGCCGCGGTCTGCATCGTACCTTCGTGATTGGATATCGCAATGGTAAAGCGAGAGGGCACATTCACTCGAATGTTTTGCTTACTCAAGGCATTTTCTAGATTCACATCTATATTGATGGGCGACAGGTCCATATATTGGTAGTCCTGTAATACCGGTATGATAAAGGCCGCTCCCCCGTGAATACATCGCGCACTTCCTTTCCCGGTATTCCCGTAGATGACGAGCACCTGATCGGAGGGGCATCGCTTGTATCGAGAGATAAAAAACAGAAGGAGTAAAACGAAGAGCACGATAATCAATAGTGCCGGCAAAAATATCGACCCGCTATCGCCCGAGAGCCACCCACCGGACTGCGCCGAGAGCTGCAAGGGGGTAAAAAAGATAGCGAGGAGTGAACTCAGGGACCAAAACTTATACCGTTTCTTCATGTTGGGAGGGTTTTAATGCTTGTAATGGGCGGACGACGACGTGGTCTTCCTTATAATCTACGACTTCTATATCTTCTAAAAATGGCAGGGCTTCCCCGGTGGCGGAAATCGCATTCACTTCTCTATCTCTACCCTCAATAGGCAAAATCACTCGCCCACTTCCTCCGGCCGGTATGGGCACATACACATATCCTTTTTGATCTTGAGTTTCACTCATATACCAGTTGCCCTCCTCCTGCTGCTTCCACAGAAAATTCAAGGCCGCCGACATCAGCCACACAGCAATCAGTCCCGCCAATAAGCCCATCGCCACCGCCCATATCCAGGTCCAGGGGCTATTGATCGCAACGGCTCGCACCGTCCAGGCAGCCACCGCTACAAAAATCAAAATCGACTTCACCACACCCAGCCCTCCGCTATCCACATCAGCATCCACCTCTGCATCACCTCCCAGCGTAATCGACAGGACAAGCAGGATGACCACTATACTCGCACAGATGGCTCCCAGCCAAAATAAATAAGGAAGATAATACTCCATAAAATGTAGATCTCGATAGTAACAACCTCTTCCGGGAAAGATTAGTTTCTTTTTTCCTTAGAATTCCGCATTTTTTTGGGGCCTCCCATCCGCCGTTTGGCGGATGGGCGCTACGCTTCGCCACTCGTTCAGGTATTCCCCTCCATCCCCTCCAACGAGTTGGGGGGATTCCGGGGCTTCACTCGGCCCCGCCCCTGCTCGGTGCGGGTCGCCCTCTCTTCGTTCGGGCCGGCTGCGCATCGCTAGTCCAATTTTTTTCTTCCATTTGGTTTCGATCAGAGAGAATGATTTTTCAGTTTCTTTTCTTCGTGATTGTTTTTTAATCATTATTTTCTATATTTGATTAAATTTTAGTCACATGTATCTGAATACACATTCGTACTTTTCACTGGGACATGGAACGCAATCGCCGGAAGAGCTGGTGGCGGCGGCGGCGCGGCAGGGCATCCGGCGGCTGGCACTCACGGACATCAATAATACATCGGGGGCCTATCCCTTTTACAGGGCGTGTCGGGCGGCGGGGATAGAGCCGGTGTTAGGCATTGAATTTCGGCAAAAGGAGCAGTTCTATTACGTGGGGCTGGCGGAAAATGAGGAGGGCTGGCGGGCCTTGTGTGCGTTGGCGACAGAGCATTCGGCCTCGGGTACTCTGCCGCGCATTGCCCCGGCAATGGATCACGTATATTTTATCTACCGCGAGACGGTAAAAGCACCGGAAGCGTTTAGAAACAATGAGTTTCTCGGTCTGCGGCCCGCAGAAGTGCATCGGGTCCTCCGGACAGAATGGAAGCACCACAAGGATCGACTCATTGCCTTTGAGTCTATTTTCTTTGCCACGGAAGCGGACTACCGCCTACACCGCTTGTTGCGCTGCGTAGATCAGAATCTCATCATCAGCCGGCTACGGGCGGAACAGTGCGCGCCCGCCAGCTCGCATTGGCGCAGTGCTGCTCAGGTCCAGCAGCACTGGATCACCTATCCGCAACTTTTGCTGCGCGCAGAGGCACTGCTGGAGAGCTGTGAAATCGATCTGAGCGTCGGCAAGCACAACAATCGGCAATGTTTTACGCAGAGCACAACGGAAGACATTCAATTACTGCGCAAATTGGCCTACAGCGGCTGTATGCGTCGCTACGGCGGGGAGGACACCAAAGCCTGGGCGCGCTTAGAGCAAGAGTTGGCCGTCATCGAGCGCATGGAGTTTCCGGCGTATTTTCTCATCACCTGGGATATCGTGCGCTACGCGCAGTCGATGGGATATCACCACGTCGGGCGGGGCAGCGGAGCCAATTCCCTCGTGGCGTATTGTATGTATATCACCGATGTAGATCCCATGGCTTTGGACTTGTACTTCGAACGATTCATCAACCCCCACCGGGCGTCTCCGCCCGACTTTGACATTGATTTTTCGTGGGACGAGCGCGACGATGTGACGGACTATATCTTCAAGCGGTACGGCGCGGAATACACGGCGCTACTCGCCACCTACAACACCTATAAAGGGCGATCTATCATTCGGGAGTTAGGTAAAGTAGTCGGCCTGCCCAAAGCCGACATCGACCGTATTATAGCTCATCCGCGGGACAAGGGGCACCATCCCTATGCACAAATTATTCAGAGCTATGGGCAGCGACTCGAGGGCATGCCGCACTATTTGTCGATTCACGCCGGGGGGATTCTCATTGGAGAGCGATCGCTGCACCATCATACGGCACTCAAACACATGCCCAAGGGCTTCCCCATCACGCATTTCGATATGTACACAGCGGAGGATTTGGCCTTTCACAAATTCGATATTTTGAGTCAGCGTGGTCTGGGACACATCAAATCGGCCGTACAGTTGGTGCGAGAAACTCAGGGCAAAGCCATTGACATTCACAATATTAGCCGCATCGTAGAAGATCCTCAGGTCAAGGCGCAATTGGCCGGTGGATCATGTATCGGCTGTTTTTACATCGAATCGCCGGCCATGCGCGGCTTGTTGCACAAATTATCCTGTGACAACTACAAGCATCTGGTAGCGGCGAGCTCGATCATACGTCCGGGCGTGGCGCAGTCGGGCATGATGCGCGCTTACATAGAGCGGACGCATCAGCCGGAAGATGTCGAGTATATCCATCCGGTATTTGAACAGCACCTTCAGGAGACTTACGGCATCATGGTGTATCAGGAAGACGTGATGAAAATTGTACATCACTTTGCCGGTCTGGATCTGGACGAGTCCGACATACTGCGCCGCATCATGAGTGGGAAGCGGAAGTCGGGCGACACTTTTCAGCAATTGCGCGAAAAGTACTTTCGCAATTGTACTGCCCGCGGCTATTCGAAAGAATTGAGCGAAGAGGTGTGGCGACAAATCGAGAGTTTTAGCGGCTATTCATTTTGCAAGGCGCACTCGGCGAGTTTTGCTGTGGAGTCCTTCCAAAGTTTGTATTTGAAAGCACACTATCCGCTGGAGTTTATCGTCGGAGTGATCAATAATTTTGGCGGATTTTATCGCACGGAGATTTACGTCCACGAAGCGCGCACAATGGGCGCCGAGATTCACGCGCCCTGTGTCAATCACAGCAAACTACTCACTCATCTTTACGGAAAAGAGATCTACCTTGGATTTATTCATCTCAAGAGCTTGGATCGCGCGGCGGCACAGCGAATTGAGAAGGAGCGCGAGCGAGGCGGTGAATATAAAGATTTGGCTGACTTTTTGCATCGCGTAGAGATCGGAAAAGAGTCCGCTCAGATCTTAGTTCGGATTGGAGCTTTTCGCTACACGGGCAAAACCAAATGCGCTTTATTGTGGGAATTGCAGGGGATCTATCAGACGCAGCGAGCGACGCGCGGGCAGCCGCTGCTTTTTCAGTCTCCGGTAGGCGAGTATCAACTGCCCGATCTTCAACAGACCGCTTATGAAGAGGCCATGGACGAGATAGAGTTGCTGGGATTCCCGCTTTGTTCGCCCTTTGAACTCGTAAGTGCAAAGATGCCCGCCTTGAGTGCTGATCGTTTAGAGTCCCATTTGGGCAAACGCGTTCGGATCGCCGGATACTTTGTCACGACGAAACCCGTACGCACCGTAAATGGAAAGCGCATGAGTTTCGGCTGCTGGTTGGATCGCGCCGGTGCCTTTTTCGATACCGTACATTTTCCCGAGGTGCATCACCGCTATCCGATTCGCGGGCTAGGGTGCTATCTCATTGAGGGGAAAGTGGTAGAAGATTTTGGGCTGTATAGCATTGAAGTGAGCTATGTGCGACCACTGGCTCGGGTGAAGGAATACAAAGCTGAAGTGAAAAGCAGAAAGGCTGAGGTCTGAGAATAGCCACCACTAAGTTCGGCACAAAATATGTTTGCACCGCAGAGACGCTGAGAACGCAGAGTTACAGCTAAAAATAGTGCCCAGACGTCATTGATCTACCGCAAGAGAAGACAACCAAGGCGTTTCCTTAACGCGGCACAGCCGCAGGAAGAAGGAAGACAATCACTCTAATTCAAGCAAAATATTTTTAAGTTTATCCACGCTATGTCCGGACCCCGTGAGTCGCTCTCGTTCTTCGCCGTCCTTGTAGATGACAATGTAGGAAATCCCTGCACAACCCCGTAAAGCTCACCACTTCGCTTACTTGTGCGTAATCGACCTCTCCGCAAAATACCTCCGACAAGTCCTCTTCACCAGGCAGCCCTTCGATAGCTGGTCGTTGACTCGCGCATCGACTGCACCAGGTAGCATGGAAGAAAAAGAGAGAAACCCCTTCGGCGATTTCAGTTTCGAATTCATATAACGACTGGATGTCGACCAAAGTATTGATGTCGATATTGTCCATCACCACCTCCTTGTCATCGCAGGCAGCGAAAAAAAATAGAGAAAAAAACGAAAAGAAAAGGAAGAGTTGATCAAAAGAACATAGCCGCATATTTATTTGTGTAGTAAAAAAAGAAAAAGGATTTAGTTTGGTCCTCAACACTTGTGCATATCGTCGGCAGATGCTAAAATTAGCCAGATAGAAAAGGGATTATTTCTTATTTTTACTCGCAATCTTTTTTCATCCGATTCAAAAACTATGCAATGAAGTACTTCGTATGGATTCTCTTTGTCAAGCTCATGGTCCTTCTCCCTTTAATTTCCTCTGCGCAAGATGAATTAGCAACAGGACAAGTTCGGGCAAACTTGATGGGTGTGGGTGTCTCCGAACCTGGATTTTTTGTCCTCGGTGGAGGCGTAGGTGCTTCTGCTCGCATGGGAAAATATTTTAGTTTGAACGGGGATATAAGCTATGGAAGAAGGGACTTCCCTATTGGAGGAGGGATATTAGAGCGTCGCCTAACGCACCTCCACCTGTCTACTGACGTATATCCTGCCAAGGCCTACCGAGGATTTTTCGCAGGAATGTTTTTATCGTATACCCAAGTTGGAAAAGAAGCTAAAATTGGGCTGAATCGGGCTATTTTGGAGTCTGAGCCTGACACTTACATCTCGCTAGGCGCGCAGATAGGCTTTTCGGCTCAAATAAATGATTATCTGCACTTATTAACTCGTGCCTCCTTGGGAATTAATCCTGATGGTGTGGGGTATACCGGTACTATTGGTGTAGGGTATACCTTTTGGCCGATGACTGCGACAGTTATGGAGTAAAAGTACTCAAGACGGCTGAAAGAATTTTCAGCTTAGATATATCCAGGTAAAACGACCTTAAGTTGATTTCATCGTTCCCCAGAGTGATCTAATACTATACTCATGAGATCTATTACCCGGCAGAAACGGAAAGTATGAATCTTTCCACACGCCTATTCTTTTGTGTTTCAATATTTTGAATTTCCATTTGGAAGAAATGGAAGGCGTCAGTAAAAAAAGAACCCTTAAGATAGATTTCAATCTTGAACCAATTTGACTACATTGAAGTATTCAAAGGGAATAAAAAAACTACTTCACCGATTTACCATTTTCATTCAATTCAAAGCCATATTGTAAATCCCCAAGTTTCACTACAAATTCGTATCTTTAAAGAACAAATAATTGATCATGAAAACGGAACACTTAATAAAAGAAATACAAAAACTTCCCGTAAAAACCCGAATGTATGTGATTGAACGTTCAATGTACATCATACGGAAAGAAGAAGAAAAAGACCAAATGAAAAAGGCCGTAAACGAATTATACGAAGACTATATCACAGACAAAGAGCTGACTATATTTACAACGCTTGATCTTGAAAACTTCTATGAGACAAAGTGAAATCTGGTTAATTAACCTTGATCCAACTGTTGGTGCCGAAATTAGAAAAACAAGACCAGCGGTGGTAGTAAACGATGATGCATTGGGACGGTTACCCCTAAAAATCATCGTTCCTATTACCGAGTGGAAAGACAGATACTTAGTTGCCCCGTACTGCCATTACCACTAAATCCAAAAAAACCAAGTCTTGATCTTTTTGCTCATATCTACGTTGCTCCTCAGTCGCGTAGCTAAGGCTATGCTTCTTCCTCGCGCCTTGATCTGAACAAAAATCTGCTACGACTTTTCCATAGTTATTTAGTGGTAATAGCACTGGATGACAAAACTAGAAGCTAATAAAAAAACTGGCTTGACTAAGGCTTCAGCAGCTGATAGCTTTCAAATCCGATCAGTGTCACAGGAGAGGTTCGTGAAAAAAATAGGAACTGTCCCCGATGAAACCATGAATAAAGTTAGAATTGGCCTCTCAAAGGTATTCTCCCTTAATGATTATTAATAAGCCACCTCGCATTCTTAAACCAATAGAGTTTGCAGCGGGGGGATATTTACTCTGAATAAAACTAAAAATATAAAAGGCTGTAAACCTACATCCACGACTTCTTCGTCGACTCGGCTTTGTAGAGAATGAGGTTTTGGAGTTTGTAGGCATCCTCAATTCTCAAGTAGGGAATCATGAGGTTTCCGCCGGCCGTGTAGAGCCAAAGATTGCCGAGATTGCGCCGATGCTGAAAGCGCGATTGCTTAAATTCGATGGATTGAATTTTAAACCAGGGCATGATGGAGACCGAGTAGGTCCAAAGTCCCCGATTGATCCCAATGTGATTACGATCCCAGGAAATGCTCCAGCTTTGGTACACTTTCCAATTGATCCAATAAGAAAGGGGAACCCAAAGAAGAAAAAAGAGAGCATACCAGCCAAAAAGATTATAGGAAGCCAAACCGGCAATCAGCGCCGGAATCAAGCCCCGAAACAGCGTATATCGCCAAATCATAGAAGGGTGCAAACGGAGGCCGGAAGGCTGTAGATCGATATCTTCAAATACCGATTGAATGAGTGCTTCTTTATACCTCTCAGCACAACCTGGAATGTACAGCGTATTCTGACCTCCTTCAGAGCTGCTGCTGGCTTGTTGTAGAACAACGGTAACGAAATTCATGGCTTTTCGAACGGGGTTGGTGCTCCAGTCCAGAATTTGAATTTTTCGCAACTGGGCAGTTTGTTCCTTTCTGCGAATGAACCCTTGTTTGAGGCGAATTTGTCGAAAGCCCATTTCCACTCTCAGCTGGAAATAATTGAGAAAAACAGAGCTCATGCTGATGATCATAGCAATGAGAAAAACAATGAGAACCAGAAGAAAAATAATCAGGTAGTCTGCCTGATTCGTCCACCCTACCAGAGTGTAAGCCCATTCAAAAATATCCTCTCGGAAAATTTCCTGGGCCTGAGAAAGCAAATAGGCCGCGGCACCCATAATGATACCAATAGCGCGAAAGTGGTTTTGGCTTAGTCCCACTTTCAGTAATTGGCCCAAAGTCAACTGGAACAAAGGAGAAAAAGCTTCTTTCTCTCCCTCCTGCCCTTCTGCTTGCTGAGCCGTCGGCTGCAGCGAACGCTTGAGTTCCATGATGTACTCGCGCAAGAGACTTGCCTCTTCCCGATCCATTGAGCTGATCACAAATTCGCTATCCTTGGAACCTGCGGTCGTGACAGAAACGGAAACGGTTTTAAAAAATCGGTGAATAAGATTGTCTTCTGTTTGTACATTTTGTATTCGCTCAAGAGCCACGCTGCTGTGTGAGCGGCGGAAGACTCCCTGTTCAATGTGCAATTTATTTTCAGCAATATAAAAGTAAAAGCGAAAATATGAGATCACCGAAGTAATCAAAACTACGGAGGAAATAATCACCGTAATTAAAATATAGAACAAGGAACCATAATCCGGATTACTAAAGAGAACAATGAGCAAGAAAGGCCAAAGCTGACTCAGCAGACGAGAAAGTGTCTTCAAAAGAATGAAGATCAGTGCATTCTTGGCCTGGCGGCGAGGCTCCCGAAAGATCTCCGTTCTACTCTTCTTCATCCAGCCCTGTTTTCACGGAAATAAACAAGCGCAATTGTTCTGCTTGATCCGGAGCGAGACCCGAAATATTCAGATCGGAAGAAGCTCCTCCGGCTGTAAATATCTGTAGTTTTCTCAGATCTAACATTTCTTCCAGGGGCCCTCGGCGAATTTCCACGTGTTGAATGCGATTATAAGGTACAGCTACCCATCGCTTCCAGATCCAGCCCGATTTGTAAAGGATATCGTGCTCGCGCAATGCATATCCCTTGTACTCATATAATTTCCAGGCCCTCAAGAGTAAAAAAGCAGTCAGCGACACCCAAATGACTATCGCTAAAAGGAGGTAGAAAAACTCCCATAACTGAATGAAAATAATACTCAATAAAATCACCAATGCCCAGAACAAACTACTAAATCCGGCGCTAATCATGGAAAGTAGGCGGTAATTTGTAGCCAGAGGCTTGAAGCTTACCTCCTGCACCTGCGGTAAACTATCCCAATCAATCAATTCATTATTAAAATCCATAATTTAGGTTTTTGGCAAACTCTCCTTTTCCTTCAAAACATCTGTCGCAATACGTTCTAATAGTTTTCTCGCTGTATTGATGTTCATAATATCATCTTTGATCATGATAAGATTTTTGCGGCTCTGTTTAAGGTTAAGGCTAAGTGCTCTTCCTTCAGTAGAAATGTAAGTTAACATTTTTTGAAAATGATCGGTTTCATAAAAAGAAGATTGTGGGTTCATGACAAAATAACATCTCAATTTTCGCTTTTTCAAACTCAGTCGCTCAAAGCCGAGTTTTTTACAAAGCCAGCGCAGCCGCAATCCCTCGAAGAGCCTGTCCACCGTTTTGGGAACGGGGCCAAAGCGGTCGTGGAGTTCCTCGCGAAAGCGCCCAATGCCCGCCTCACTTTCGATCGCATCCAATTGGGTATATAAGTTTAGCCGTTCTTGAATACTGGTGACATACTCGTCCGGAATAAGCATTTCTTCGTCAGCTTCCAGTGTCACATCGTCAATATAATCCGTTCGTTCCTCGTTTTCTTTTTTGAACACCTCTTTGAACTCCCCTTCTTTTAACTCCTGTATCGCCTCTTTAAGGATTTTTTGATAGGTGGTGTATCCTATGTCGTTAATAAAGCCGCTTTGTTCGGCACCCAGCAAATTACCCGCCCCGCGAATATCCAGATCCCTCATAGCGATATTGATTCCATCCCCCAGATCTGAGAACTCCTCCAGGGTCTGTAGTCTTTTTCGAGATTCTGTGGTCAGCGTTGACATGGGAGGGCAGAATAAATAGCAAAAAGCCTTTTTATTCGATCGGCCTACCCTGCCGCGTAGTTGGTGCAAATCACTTAATCCAAATTGATGAGCATTATTAATAATAATCGTATTGGCATTGGGAATATCTAGGCCCGTTTCAATGATATTAGTACAAACCAGTACATCGAATTTAAAATCGATAAAGTCCGCCAATGTCTTTTCGAGGTTTCTCGACTCCATTTGGCCATGTGCCATTGCGACACTCACATCCGGGCAACTTCGTTTCACCATTTCGGTTATTTCCAGCAAGGACTTCACCCGATTGTGAACGAAAAAGACCTGTCCACCCCGATTTATTTCGTAGTAAATTGAATCTTTGATGAGTTCTTCATTAAAGATTCGAATTTCCGTGTGAATCGATTGCCGGTTGGGTGGTGCTGTTCGCAATATCGACATGTCCCGCGCGGCCATTAAGGAAAAGGAAAGCGTGCGCGGGATGGGAGTTGCTGTGAGTGTCAAAGTATCTACATTCACCTTCAAGTTGCGCAGTTTTTCTTTTGCAGTCACACCAAATTTTTGCTCTTCATCAATAATGAGCAGGCCCAGATCTTTAAATCCAGATTTTTTATTGAGTAGGGCATGTGTTCCGATAAGGATATCTACCTTTCCCGCTTTGGCCTCTTCAAAAACCTTATTGCGTTCTGCGGTGGTACGGAATCGATTAACATAATCCACGGTCACCCCAAATTCATCCAACCTTTCCTGAAAAGTCTTGTAGTGCTGGAGAGCCAAAATTGTGGTGGGGACCAAAAGGGCCACTTGCTTTCCACCTACAACGGCTTTAAATGCCGCCCGAATAGCCACTTCCGTCTTTCCAAAACCAACGTCTCCACAAACCAATCGATCCATGGGGTGTGGTTGTTCCATATCTTCTTTGACCTCCTGCGTAGCCTTGAATTGATCCGGTGTATCTTCATAAATAAAAGACGCTTCGAGTTCATTTTGCAGGTATCCATCCTTTTGATAAGGGAATCCCGGCTTTGACATGCGTTTTGCATAGAGTTTGATCAATTGCCCGGCGATATCTTTTACCTTTTTCTTCGTTTTTCGCTTGACTCTGGCCCAGGCATCCGACCCCAATTTATTGAGCTTTGGGCTCACTCCCTCTTTTCCTGTATACTTTGAAATTTTGTGCAAGGACTGAATCCCCACATAAAGAACATCGTTGTTTTTGTACAATAATCGAACAGACTCTTGAATTTGTCCCGAGATATCAATTTTTTCCAATCCGGAGAACCGCCCCACCCCGTGATCGATATGAACCACGAAGTCGCCCGGTTTGAGCTCTCGAATCATTTTCAGATTCAGCGCCTTATCCTTTGTAAATCCTTTCCTCATCCGGTACTGATGGTATCGCTGAAAGATTTGATGGTCAGTATAGCAAGCTATTTTTACTTTGTGATCGCTGAATCCTGAACTTAATGCGAAAGGCAGCACTTCAAACTGGATGTTAGCTTCAAGATCTTTAAAAATCGTTTGAATTCTTTCAGCTTGTCGCAAATTTTCAGTTGCGATGATATTAGATAAGCCGTCGGCTTTGTTTCTCTTGAACTGATCAATCAAAAGTTTAAAATTCTTATTAAAATCGGGCTGAGGCTTCCCTTCAAAGGTAAATTGGTAGTCTGTGTCAAAAAGATGTTGCGCTTCTTTGAGGTATAAGATGTGAAAGCGCTCCAATTGCTCGACCAGATCAACAGATCCGGTAAATGAATCTGAAAGAATCAGCCGGCGCAATTCTTCCGGACTTTCCGGCGTGAGATTGTTCCTGTAAGTGAACAGGCGTTGTTCGGCCTCCTGCAACTTGTCTTTCAGCATGCCGGGCTGCTGAATCCAAATCACTGAATTCTTAGGTAAAACTGAGAAAAGGTCAACCTTTTCATCCGTCCGAAACTCAGTATTAACATTGGGAATGATAGAAAAAGCTTTTAGCTCTTTTTTGGACAATTGTGTGCTGGGATCAAAGGCGCGAATACTCTCTACCTCATCGTCAAATAGTTCAATGCGATAGGGCCATTCATTCCCATGACTAAAAATGTCGATAATGCCCCCTCGAATGGAAAATTGACCCGGCTCGTAAACGAAATCAGTGCGCTCGAAGCCATAGTCCGCAAGGATTTCAATTACCGTGTCCACATCGAGTCGCTCGCCCTTTTTAATATTAAGCCTATTTCCAGCAAGAGAGTCAGGGGATACAACTTTCTCAAACAGACTCTCCGGGTAGGTAACGAGAATTTGCTTTTTCTCCCAATCGTAAGAAATTCGATTGATCACCTCAGTTCGCTGAAGTACTTGAGTAGAATTTAGGCGACTGAAGTTTTGTGGTTGGCGAAAAGAATCCGGAAAAAACCAGACTTTACCGTCATTGAGGACATCAATATCATTTTGCAAATAGGCTGCGGCTTCTTTGTCTTCAGCTACAATAACAAAAAGTTGATCTGACAATTCAAAAGCAGCCTGAATAATAAAGGCTATTTGAGATCCAGCCCAGCCATCCACCATCATACGCCGGGGCTGTGGCGCCTGTATCTTTTTCACTAAAGACTGAACCAGCGCATCGTCTTTATAATTTTGTAGGATACTACCTTGAATTGCGGTCATAAGAGCAAAGATATTAATTCTACGACTCGATTTTGAAGAGCGTGTAGAGAATAAGTCAGAATGAGTGGAGAATCTATATGTCGAAAACGCGCGCGATTTTTATTTTCCTTGAAATAGCACTACATTGCAATTACAAACTTCACCCTATTGAATTAACCTCTCAATTGCGTTATAGTTTGAAATGATTAAGAATTAGCTATGAAAAAATTCCCGGCGAAAGTATTACTATTTGGAGAGTATGCAGTATTGGAAGGCAGTGAGGCTTTGGCTTCTCCACTTAATGATTTTTATGGAGAGTGGAGTAAAGACCCAGACCCCGACGCAATTCCAGAGGTAGATGTCGATGCTTTAATCGAGCATATCGAAAAGTTGATCGATAATAAAATTCTGACCTTTGATATAGAACAAATGCAAGAGGACTGGGATGATGGATGGAGACTCAGTTCCAATATACCCGTGGGGTATGGCTTGGGAAGTTCCGGTGCTTTTACTGCTGCGTTATACTACAAGTATGGAGTAGGAGATTTTAAGACTATGGCTCCTAATAAGGTGAAGCGACATTCGGCTTTAATAGAAAGTTTTTTTCATGGAGAAAGCTCTGGTCTAGATCCGACCATCTCTATATACAACAAAGCCATTCACAACAAATATGAATGGGAATTCGTAGATGGAAATATTTTTGACCCCATCAAAGACGAAGGGCTGAGGTTTTTCCTACTAGACAGTGAACAGTCCAGATCTTCGAGATCGATGATCGCTCATTTCAAGACACAAACTACCAGCCCAAAATTTAGAGCCGAAGTGCTTCAGCCATTGATTGAAAAAAATCAAAAAGCCATTGAGTACACCCTAGAGGGCAGCCGAAAATTATGGGATGAATTTCAGGCCATCAGTCAATTGGAGTTTTCACATTTTGAGCCTATGATTATAGATGGTATCAAAGAAATATGGGCTGAAATGTTGGTAGAGGACGCGCCCCATTTACTCAAACTCTGTGGCGCCGGTGGTGGTGGATACTATTTAGGACTCACCAAGGACATCGACCACAGCATGCGGTACCTGGGCATCGACAAGGTTATCATGCTGTAATATCATCTTCAAAACCGCTTCATCTCATTCGGTGCAGACCATTATAATTTGTGATGACCATTTACCTGGCTCGTCAAAACAAATGCCGGGGGAAGATTGAGTGGAATAAATTTCGTTTTGACATTCCCAAACAACTCTCTATACATCTTTCTGGCTACCAGGCTATAATGCACCTGAATGTATGATGCGCCAGTTTTCATGTTATCTCGACAAAGAGAAATAATCTTACGTGCCTCCTCCTCGGAAAAAAGGACAAATGGTATGGCCGAGACGACAGCATCAATTTTGCCGAAATCGTGTTTTTCAAGGTACTTCTCCAAGTGCTCAGCTCCATCTTCAATCACAATCAAACGGTCATCATCAATCGAGCGCAGTTGATCAGTAAAAAGTGAATTGACTTCAAACACCATCAATTGGGCATCAGGAGCCATAGACTTCAATATATGTTTGGTAATCACACCATCCCCTGCACCCAACTCCACGATTGTTTTAGCCTGAGTATAGTCTACTTGCCTGGCTGCGCCTTTACAAAGAGCAGGCGAACTTTTGGTAATCGTACCCACCGTCTTTAAATTGCGGATACTTTCTCTAATAAAGGGAATATTTTTCATCGTTTTGGATTTCATTTAGTCAACATAAATATAGGACGTCAGGTCTTTGAATTTATGTTTTAAAGGGTGCAGTTCGCCTCGAGTCTTTCGAATGCCATCTATATTTGCTACAATAAATGCGCCGATGTGACCAGAAGCCAACAAGCGCCTTCTCAAATTTTTCGCTTCTCGGTAAGTTGTAAATAACCCGAGGGTGTAGTGATTCACCTCTCTTCCATAGCGCACCCTTACCATCGGCCATTGAAACTCTTCCAATACATCACTCTCATAAAGCCTTTCGAGCGCCGCTACCTGAACACTATAAGTCAGGCCAGACAGCAACTTATCGGCTGCAAGATAAAAAAAGTCTGACTCATGGAGGAGTTGATTCATATCCGAAGAACTAATAGGTGATGATTGCTCTTCATATTCAGAGATATCAGAGAGCAAGAAATCGACCCGATACTGAAAATCACTTTTCCCCTTTGTAACAGCCTCTGAGGTCCCGGCTCCTGCGCCTGTCAAGTGGATTCGCTCTGCTGCAATCCCTTTTTCATTGAGATAATCAGCCACTTGATTCGCTTTTTTTAATGAAAATAGCAAATCGTATTTCTTGGGTCCCTTATACCTGGAGCGACAAATTATTTGAATGTCTAAATCTGGCTGCCCCGTCAAGTATTCTGACAACTCGTGTAGGTAATTGGTATTGGAGGAAGATAATTCTTCTTCTAACGATTTAAAAAACAACGGCTTAAGGAGTACTTGCTCTGGACCTGTGCCTTCATCCGCTCTCATATGCTCAGCATAAGCAATCAGCGATTCTTCACTTACAATAGGTTCTTTAAAATAGGCCTGATAGATATCAAATCCTCCTATGGACTCCGGCCGGTCAGAAATAAAGTATGCGGAGTACTCATCCTCTCCCCATCTAAAGAAAAGTTCATCTTTTAGTGAATTGACACCAAGACCTAAATTGGTCGGTGAAGACCAACTCCCCCCTTTTTTAACACTGTAGAAAACGTCAAAGCCGCCCAGACCTTCTGGTCTATCCGACGAAAAGAATAATATTTTACCATTTCGATGTAAACTCGGAGATCGCTCGTGCCATGGGCCATTAATTTTTCCGGAAATTGGTTGAGGCTCAGACCAACTATTCGACTGAGGACAGGTTTTATAAATATCATACCCTCCTTTTGTGCCCTCCATAACCGCTGAGAACAAAATGCAGCCCTCTTCAGTAAAAAACACGTCGGTGTCGCCAAACTTTGCATTGGGTGGAGGGGTGAATTCCCTTTCAAAATCAGGAGATAAAGATTCTTCTGTCAATGGAACGGAATGAAGTTGACCATATGGCCAATGCTCCCCGGAAAACAGAACCGCTTCCTTTCTTTTAGGCCAGGCATGATACATAATTATATCCTTATCAGATACTGGCATTGATATTTCCCTGGGTTGCTCTGCATGTACTTCCAAAAAAAAAGGGCGGAATTTAGCCTGACTTGAAAGAGACTCTCCTTCTTTATCGATTCGATCCGAGGAAAAAGCGAGACCTCTACTTCCATTGTACACCATGGAGAATGGAGCCCATTCATCAGATGTACCATTCACCTCATGGCCCATATTTTGTACAAAGGCCACTTGACCTTTCACATGAATTTTCTCTCCGGTTTCACAATGCAAAAGTGCTTGCTCAACCTGTTCCTTTCCTGATCGGCTTGCGTAAGGCCAATACTTCTTGTACAGCTTTGCCGCTACATCAAATCGGTTTTGGGCGTGCAGAATCCTGGCTTCCCACCAATAGATATCAGGTGGAGGGGATGACGATTGCTCTCTTAGGAAAAAAAGTTCCTCGGAAGCAGAGCCGTAATACCCTTTCATGTAATAAGCTTGCGCCAATTGTAAGGCCACCATCGAACGATTTCCCGTAAGATCCAAATACTCCTCGTAAGACTGGATCGCCTCTTGATAATTCTTCCCTTCCAAAGCCAAGTTTGCACGTTCAAGAGTCTCTAATGGCAACTGTGCTGAGATGAAAACACCCCAAATCATTGCTACCAAAAGAAACACTAGTCGTTGCATGTTTTGGGTTTATATTTCTCGATTTGGATCGAAAGCTTCGAGGTTTTTGCCTATTTGACTTAAGAAAGTACCTCCTAGCATACCATCAACTACTCTGTGATCATAAGATAGAGATAAGTACATCATTTGTCGAATGGCTATTACATCTCCGTGCTCAGTTTCCAAAACAGCTGGTTTCTTTCGAATCGCTCCCGTGGCTAAGATGGCGACCTGTGGCTGAAAAATAATCGGTGTACCCATCACATTACCAAAGGTGCCCACATTTGTAATTGTAAACGTACCTCCCTGCAGTTCGTCGGGTTTCAACTCGTTGTTTCTCGCACGAGTGGCCAAATCATTTACGCCTTTAGCTAAACCGACAAGACTCAAGTGGTTGGCATCTTTTATCACAGGAACGATAAGATTGCCCGAAGGTAAGGCAGTGGCCATTCCAATGTTAATATGTTTTCTTTGAATAATATTCGTACCATCCACAGAAATATTCACTCCCGGGAATTCGCTCAGGGCTTTTGTCACAGCTTCGATAAAAATAGGAGTAAAAGTGATTTTTGTACCGTATTTTTCCTGAAACTTCTTTTTATTCTTATTGCGCCAGTTAAACAGATTTGTCACATCCACCTCTACATTTGAAGTGACGTGAGGGCTCGTTCTTTTAGACCGAACCATATGCTCGGATATCATTTTACGCATGCGATCCATCTCAATAATCTCATCATCTGCACCAACAGGTACAGCAGGCGCCTGGGTAGAAGCCTCCGAGGAAGATGTCACTGACTTTGTACTTGAGGACTGCTTTTGCGCTTGCTTCTGTGGCGCTGATGAGCGAGTTTCAAGATATTGCAATATATCGTGTTTCGTGACTCGACCGTCGCGTCCAGAACCTGGCACAGTATCTAACTCCTCTTTTCCTATCCCTTCAGTGGCGGCGATTTTCCGAACTAAAGGAGAATAAAAGCGATCACTGCTTCCCGGACGTAAAGATTTTTCATTTACCTCAACTTCCTCCTTTTTAGCAGCAGGCTGCGGAGCCACGTCTGGTGCTTTTGGCGTTTCCTTTGGCTTCGATGCGGATGGTTTTGAAGTCTCTTCCTCCTCTTCAACTTTTTTAGCGGAACTAGCCTCTGCTTCAGAAGCTTCTGTTTCAATGACCGCGATAGTCTCCCCTACCGGAACGACATCATCCACCTTAAAAAGAATTTTACTGATTACTCCTTCGACGGGAGAGGGTACCTCAGAATCAACCTTATCTGTTGCTATTTCGAGAATGGTTTCATCCACCTCCACCTTGTCGCCTTCTTGTTTCATCCAATTTAGGATGGTCGCTTCTATAATGCTCTCACCCATCTTGGGCATGACTAAATCAAATGATGCCATAATTTATGAATATGTATGTGTTTCTAATTTGGAAAGTGTACGCAGGCAAAAATAAGGAATTAAAGCGCCATTAAAAAGCGCCGCACCAAATTCAAAGCCCACATGGTGCTATATTCTATGTTGAGCGCCCTGTTTTTATTGAGTTGGAGTTTTTTTACGATGACCCTATCCGCATTCCCACAGGCCAACCAAACGGTCCCGACGGGCTTTTCCTTTGTGCCTCCGCCCGGCCCCGCGATCCCAGAACTAGCAACAGCAATATCAGCGCCCAGCTTTCTACTTGCTCCAATTACCATCTCTCTGACAGTAGCTTCACTGACAGCTCCAAATTCCTGTAATGTAACCTTTGATACATCTAAAAGATTTATTTTCAATGAGTTGCTATAAGCTACTACACCTCCCGTAAAAAACTGAGAAGAGCCTGCAATCGCGGTGATGTGTCGAGCGATGTTCCCCCCTGTGCAGCTTTCAGCGGTGACTAAGGTCTTTCCTTTTTCGATCATCAATTCCTGAACTGATTGGGCCAAAGAGCTGCGATTGAACCCATACACCAAATTCCCCAAGCGATCTACAAATTTGTCTTTCCATTTGTGAAGCTCGTCGCGAACAGCTGAGGCATCCGTCCCGGTGCTCGTTAATCGCAAGCGGACGCGCGCCAAATGCGGTAAATACGCCAGTTTAATATGCCTGGGTAGTGCATCTTCGAGGTCCTCTACCAGTTCTGCAATCTGACTTTCACCTCTACCCACTGTGAGTATCGTTGTGCGTTCGAGGTGAAGACCTTTTGTTTCCCTTTGCAGCCTGGGGATGACTTCATTTTCCATCAAATACTTCATCTCATAGGGAACTCCGGGCAGAGATACCGTTAAACTCCCCTTTTGGCGAAACAACATCCCGGGGGCAGTTCCCATTTTATTTTCTAGCTGTTCTGCATTGACAGGCATATAACACTGGATTTTATGGGCGGCAGTCGCCTTTCTTCCCAGCTTACTAAAATACAATTGAAGTCTCTCGTGCAAATTCTCATCCAATACCAGATCGGTGTTGTAAAAGTCAGCGAGAACCTTTTTTGTAATGTCGTCTTTTGTCGGACCAAGTCCTCCGGTAAGCAATATCAAATTAGCTTTTTCGTGAGCGGTGAGTAGTGCTTCACGAATTGCGGGAGCATCATCGGATACCACGATCTGTTGCACCACTTGAACGCCGATCTCGGAGAGACTTTCAGCCATCCAGGCAGCATTGGTGTTTATAATTTGACCCAGGAGGATTTCATCTCCAATATTTATGATCACTGCTGTCTGCATAGTATATCTGATTAAAGGTGGTAAGCTTCTTGCAGTCTTTAAAGTAAAAAAGTAGAAATTTGTTGAGAAAAGCCGGAATAATATCCTGGAAAAATCTAAGAAATGGAAACTCAAGTTCATTTTACACCTAAAAAGATATGAACTCATACCTGGGAAAGCGGTCGCAAGACCGCAAGCGTGAGGTGCCCGGAGGGTGCTGGACCCGCAGGTGTCCAGCAGTCCGCTGCAGGGCTATTGCCATTACCACTAAAATCATTACAGAGCAAGTCATGGCCTGAACAAAAAACTACTGCCTCTTTCCTATACCCCTTTAGTGGTTATGGCAGTAGGTCTCTGCGAGGACGGAGCGTCCCGAGGCCGCCGCCTCCATTGGCAGGCGGCGGCTCGAGGATAAAAGACGCGAACCCCAAAGGGGACCGACCCTCCCCAAAATGCTGGGGAGGGTCACGCCCAAATAAATAAAAAAAAGGAGCGATACCCTAACAAATACTAGGGAAAGGGACGCAACTTTCCAATAATTTGGAGTATAAAGCCTGCTGTCCCATCTGTTCACTATTGCCTATTAAGACAAAAACCATGCGTGCCCGAGTCATGGCAACATTAAGTTTACGATCCACGCCTTCTGTATTGAGAGAGCAAATGGCGGACCACTGATCAGGGCGATTGACGCACAAACTCATGATAATAATATCGCGGGCACTTCCCTGATATCGCTCAACAGTGTCGACATTAATGGTTTTTGGCTGATGTATATTGGAGGCCCATAATTCCTTTTTAATCTGGGCAATCTGAGCTCGAAAGGGAGTAATGACTCCGAGCGTATTTTCCGACCATTCTCTACCCAGATAATGCCATAGTTTTTGGTAATATCCAATCATCTCAACCACTTTTTTGGCTTCGTCGCTATTGGTCTTGCCGAGTAGTTCTTCTTCGCGAATTTCTGAGGAGCGATAAAGAAGTCTATTTTTTGATAAAAAAGATAGCATCGGAGCGATTTCTTCGTCGGATGGAAGTTCCATTTTTAGGCTATCGAGTAGTTTTGGTAGGTGATTTAACATTTGCAATTCGCCATCGTAAAAAGAATGAGCTGGAAATTTCATAATATTAGGATGCATTCGACCTTGAAAAGATAGCCTGTCAAAAGCCTGTGTCCAAGACTTGTTCTGCGCATTTATAAAAAGGCGCTCAAAAAGTGAATTGCCAAGGTCTACCAGCCCCCATTCCTTTAAATTCTCTTGCTGTACCCGAGTAGTTGACGGCGATTGTTGAACTACCGCGGGTAATTGTCGGTGGTCTCCAATCATGACGATCTTTTTGAAATCGTGAATGATACTTCCCATCATGGGCTCTAATAATTGACTCGCCTCATCAATGACAACTCGATCGAAAGAAATAAGGTCCAATAGGTGTCGTTTTCCAATGAAAGAGGAAACCGTAGCAGTAAAGACCCGTTGTTGAGACAGAAATGCTTTTAGTGATTCCCGGGAATTTAAATCGCTCATCTGATGCTGTAATAATTTATCTCTATACGCAGGAGCTACACCATAAGTGGACCCAATGCGTACATCGGAAAATTCGATCTCCTCTGCGATGGTATCAAGCGTGCTGCAAATCTCATCAACCGCCCGATTGGTATAAGCTAATAATAAGATGCGCTCATCGGTCTTCCGAAGCAGATACTCAACAAAATATCTAAGCATAACGGAAGTTTTTCCTGTACCCGGCGGACCCCAGAGTAAAAAATAATCACGGGCTCGAATCATTTTCTGAAGAATAGTGTACTGTTGGTCTGTCATAACTGAGGGTCGCTCAATAGTTGTATTCTCAGTTTGGGGTGTCACAGCGGGTGGTTGCAATCCCATAAACAATCTTCTTTGTTCCGGAGGGGCAGCGGCCCAGAGAAAGAGGTTTTGAAAGGATTTGTGAAAACCACTGTCCAACATATCATGTTCGAGATTCCACCTTGATCCCGGTTGGAAGACTTTGAGATCCACCTGCCAATTTCTCAAGCGCACCACGATGGTTGTCTCGCTATCTTCTATAAGAGAACACTTATACACCTGTCCCTGAGTGGGTAGGTGGTGTTTCTTTTCTGCATAAAGTATGGCGATATCTCCTACTCTAAAATTGGCTAAAGCATCCGTAGCTTCAGATTTTTGCAAGACGAGCTCGTGGTCCTTCTCCCGACGATTTTCTTTGAGAATTAAAGCATTCAAAACACCGAATCTCTGAGATTTCTGCTGCATACTTTCCCGCCAAATGGCCGCAAGTCCATAATTCCTTTCACTTTGGTCCTGCCCTACCTTTGCCAATTGATGCTCACGTGCCAAAAAGCCCGTGAATGCTGCAAAATAGGACTTTTCCGTTGGCTGGAGTCGACTGAATACAGCGTGAAATTGGTGTAAATCGCGACCAATAAAGCCCGACACATTGTGGTGTTTAGGGTGTAAGTAATCAAACACTTTGAGGTCCTCTTTGGTGCCCGTTAAACGAGTGAGCATTTGCTCCCAAAGAATAATTCTATTTCTGAGTTGTAGCGCTTCAACTTGCTGTTCTCTGGCTACAGGTGCAGAGCGCAGTGGTCGATCGCTTTCTTTGCAGTACAGTATGTATGAAAGTGCCGGAGGCTTTTTTGGCAATGCATAGGAAATCATCAAGTCATACAAAAGGGTTTGGACATAATGGGCCGCATTCAAACCATACCTATTTGGACGAAAGGCTTTGCCACTTTTTAATTCTATAATTCTATTCGGCTCATTTTGCCCAGAAAGGTGCAAAACATCCAGTCGACCTTGCAAACCTAATTCGGGATGATAAAAAGAAGGTTCAATGACCGTTCGTTCGACTTCCATATTGAGTTGTGGAAACTGATTTTTGATAACAGATTGAATCACGAAATAAAATCCCTTCACCTCCTGATAGAGCTTTTTCATTTCTGATTCCTCCAATAGTGCATATTCAATGGGATACAGCCGGAAAGTTTCTCGAATTAATTCCAGGAAGTCCATATTTTTATCTTGCAATAAGCCATCTAAAAAATGGTTGGCAACATTTCCCTTGAGAAGTGCAGCATTGGGGTCTTTGGGTAAAAATTTATTTAAAAAATAAGGTAGCAGCTGCACACCACCCGGTTTAAAGCAGGCTGCAATCGCCGTTACATTAACTAGATAATCCGGCTGAAAAATAAATGCTTGAGGGTAGAGTTTTTCATCTCCATCGATTTCCACATGCCACAAATGACAAGGGTAGGGAAATTGTCCAACTTGAAGTAGATTGCGAATATTGTGGGAAAAGATATCATTGCGCTCCGCCACATTCCAGCAAACGATCACTTCATTCGATGGGTCATCTTCTCTCAAAAACCGAAAAGTTTCAGGCTCCTTTCCTGCGCTCAGAATCATACCGCGCACAACTGGCTCATAGCTCTTTACTTCACGCTTTTTTCTAAGAAATTTAGGCGACTCAGCTATTTTGCTGTCTTTAATCTCGGTTTTTGCCCCCCAGAGCTCATCGATCATTTGAGAGGTGCACCAAAACCCGAGAGCTACCAATTCCTCTTCCGAATACTCCGAACGTTTTTGCTCCACTTGCTTTCGAAAGGACTGTACAGCAAAAATCACTGTTCCAGACATCTCATAGATCGACTTGGCATAGGCCAAACGGCTAAATAGTGTAGGGAACTCTATTCCTTCCTCTTCTGTAGCTACTACTGAAATTTTTTGTAATAATTGATACAGCCGTTGAGTCATTGTATCTGCTGATGTTGCTTCATCCATCCACTCAGTTTGCATCGCCTCCCATCGAGAGGCAGCCCATTCAGCCAAAAGCTGTGGGTCTTTTTCAGTTGGTCGTTTACCTTGTTTTTTATCCTGAATCATTAATTTATTACCTTTATTTTTCTTAAATGATCTGATACTATTTTAATCTCAGAGCATTGATGAGTAGATTATCTTGGTTCGAATAAGATATGAAAATTAGTAACCTTCTAGCATGAACCCTGAAGAAATAAATGCTATCCGAATCCATTTTGATGACAATATGATCATCATCATGAACCTCTGTCTTGCTTTTGTAATGTTCGGTGTCGCATTGAATTTAAAGTTAGAAGATTTTCGATCTATTGCGAAGCATCCATCAAAAATACTTATTGGCCTTTCCAGCCAACTTCTATTACTTCCCTTACTCACCATAATTTTTATTTATTTTTTGAATCTTCCCTACAGCATGTCTTTAGGCATGGTATTGGTCGCTTGCTGCCCGGGAGGAAATATTTCTAATTACGCTACCTTTTTAAGTCGAGGGAATACAGCCTTATCTATTACCTTGACTAGTCTGGTTACTCTATTTGCAGCCTTCATTACTCCTCTTAGTTTTTTCTTTTGGGGGCAATGGATTCCCGTAGATGACACATCTACTCCCTTAGATATCCAACTGAGTTTTAGCAAGATGTTTATTATAGTTCTGCAACTGATATTAGTCCCACTTATCGTTGGTATGCTGCTCAGTCGGTTTTTCCCGCAATGGGTAGACCGAATCAAAAAGCCAATTTCACAATTTTCTCTCATCATATTTATTGGTTTTATAATTGGAGCACTATATGGTAATTTCGACCTCATTTTAGATTATGTATATCTCGTGTTTTGGATTGTAGTTCTCCACAATGGCACGGCCTTATTCAGTGGTTACCTCTTCAGCAAAAGCTGGGGGTTAAATAATCGGGATGCTAGAGCTATTGCTTTGGAAACCGGTGTTCAAAATGCCGGGCTCGGCCTCGTTCTTGTCTTTAACTTTTTTGAGGGCTTAGGAGGCATGATACTCATCGTCGCCTGGTGGGGCATTTGGGATATGGTTTCCTCCTTTCTCCTAGCTTTATTTTGGAGGTACAAAACTCAACCCACTGCTACTGTGCTCAGACGAGAGTAAGTGTGGGGGTGGAGCCCAGAATTCCAAAGTAATATCAGCCACAATACTCTTGATATACCTTTTTATATGGCCTACATAAGTAACCGAATAGTCTTTCCCCAGAAAGTCAAGACGCAACCATTGAAGTTCTCCCTCTCTCTGCAAAGCGATGACCTTAACGGCTTGACCACTATCCATTCGCCCCTCTGCCACCCAATATTTTCCGAGTCCATACCCATGCTCCCAATACTGTTCTCCCAACTCAAATGAATATTTCTCGATGGAATGAGTGTATATTCTCAAGGTCTTAAAATCAGAAGAGAATACTACTAAATTATTAACCTCAAGCACTTGTGATTTGTCAGGCTCTCCTTTACCATGAATACTACGTACCTGATATAAAGACTCCATGGGTATTATAGAGTCGATTGGAAAGGATTGATTGGCCATCACCACATGATGGCAAGAGAATAGAGAAAATACAAAAAACAGGAAGGTGATTCGCATGATGATAAATAATTATTAAATGAAAAAACAAATATATCTACTCATAGGTGTAATGATAAACCGCGAGCGTTCCAATGAAATTTAATTTTAAAAGCATTCACTACAATCATCAATGGGTAGTAATCGATAAGCTATGAATCAAATAAAACAGGAAAAGTTATTACCTTTAGATTATGGACGGCATTATAAGAACTATAGAGAAACGGACACATAGCCTACTCAAAGATCATGCTGAAGATTGGTTGGATTCTACGCCAAACACAATCGAAAAAGCGGGCGAATACTTAGTTCCAACGCTCATCGGACTTTTGAGTAATAGGATAAACAGTCGAGAAGAAGCCCGGAACACTGTAGACCTATTCGAACGCAATCACATCCAATTGAAATGGGCTGAGCAGCCTGAAGAGTTATTGAAGGTGTTCTTAAAGGGGGATGGAGCAATTCCGGAAAAAGTCAATTCAATATATCAATTTATTCTCGGAGACCAGAAACAGCTGGTCATTAATCAACTCAGTTCTACCGGAGATTTAGATGAGGTACACATCGATCGAGTGCTCGCCTTTTTATCGGGAATTATTGCTGCTCAGATACTACACCAACTCCAATTTGAGTCTCAAAAAGGACGAAAGTTTATTGCGATATTGCAGGAAGAGGAGGAAAGAGTGAAAATTCAAACACCCTCTAAATTATTAGAACTGATCACGCGGGCCAAATCAGAAGATCGGAAATCAGCTTCGAAAGAAGATGAAGGCATACAAGAATCAAGTGGTTCAGAGAGTCCCACTGCCCCTTACCAACCGATATCCCGTCTGCTATTGTACGTCGCCTTGTTTTTTATCTCCCTGGCTGCCTTGTATTGGATTAAAAGTCCCGAGCTGGAAAGCTTATCGCCCATGATTCAGTGGCATCCAGAGGAGCAAGAGCACTTACCAGACCAAAAAATTTGGCATTTAGGAACGAACTCTACTTTAACTTTAGAGGACAATGATCCCTTAAATAACTTTATAGAAAATTACTTAAATGCATCTCGAAGAGACTCGATCCGCCAATTTACACTAAAAAGAACCATGGTCACACCACAAGATTCCCTCTTGCCGGGTTACTACAGAACAGTATTAAATCAACTCGAAAAATTACACCAGGCACAACCCTCTCCACCCTATCATCTTAAGGTCAATATTACACCTGGTGAAAATGCAGTAGTTTCAACAGAAACAGTAGAGTACCTTCGACAAAAAATCAACAGCTCTCTTCCTTTTCTAAGTCATATAGAATCCTATTCTTTTGTGATTCAAATTTACAAACCTATGGAGGCCAGAAAAACAAGACTCAACCCCAATCAAGACACTGAAGTGTATTGGACGCTCCGTATAAAGTAAAATAAGCTTCACTCACTTTAAAATTGCTGACAGTATCCTACACCCCTTGACCCATTGTATTTCCATGCTCCTGTTTCCAACCCTCATTTTGCTGCTCTACCTCAGCACCTCACTTGTAAGCAATCCATCAAATTTACTTAGGCCCATCCGCCGCCATGAGCATTCCTCTTAGTTTTCTATTAGTATAATGTTTTGGCCGTGCCCCCGACCCCGGGCAAAAGCCTCGGGTCGGGGTCGGGTCATCCGTGGCTATCGGTCACCGCCAAGACAGCCTTTCAAAAAGGCTGCTAAGCGGTGACGCGACCCGCAAGCGGGCCGCCCACTTCTACCCCTCACGGGTTCGGTAAAACTGATACTTCGATTCGCAAATTGAAAAGCGCGCTACGACCTTGACTACCAGGCTTCCGTTCCCGGTTCAATCACTGAGCAAACGAACACAAGCGTTTACAAACGGATACAAATGAGTACGTTACGGCTATTGGCACTTTCTTGCTTCATATTTGTATCGTCGATCGACATTATTTATTTAATCACCGTCTGCGCGACAATACTATTTATCCAGCGCGGACACAAATTTTAGAGTTATGAAAACTTTGAATAACCAAGTACAGCTCATCGGAAACCTGGGACAGGATCCGGAATTGAAAACTTTTGACAGCGGCAATCAGTTGTGTCGTTTTTCTCTCGCCACTACCGACTACTTTAAAGATAAAGACGGGAACCGGCAGGAAAAAACTGAATGGCACAATGTCGTTGCCTGGGGTCGGTTGGGCGAAGTGATGGCCGAAATCCTCAACAAGGGAGAACGCGTCGTTATCCACGGCAAATTGAAATCGAGAACGTATGAAAATGCCGAAGGTCAGACGAAATACATTACGGAAATTCTGACGGATGACTTCTTGAAAATCAGTCCTAAAAAAGAGGCTGCTGCCTGAATCAGGCGCAATAATTTGGCACTCATTGACCAGTGAGGTCGCTACATTTCTATTTGATTTTAAATATCAAGTGCCAAGTAGCGATCTCATTGGCATTTTTATTGAAATAATATTTTAAGGAACTGGCATTTGATTCCTAGAATGAAGGCATCTCCAACATTCGCCCTTCCTTAGAACTCGTTTTTCTCATACGCAACATTAGGCAAAATTACTTACCTTAGTTGGAGGACTTATTATCCAGTCGTAAATATATTTCACCTACTTAACAGAAACACCTGTGAAAATAGCGGTTGTCATATTGGCTTTGATCCATGGGGTAATCCATCTTTTGGGATTTGTCAAAGCCTTCCATCTGCAGGAAATCAAAGCCTTGACTCTTCCGATTTCCAAAACTATGGGTACGTTGTGGCTTGCCGCCTCCCTCCTATTCATTATTTATGCTCTTAGCCTATCCCTCGGACACAAATACTCCTGGATTCTTGGCGTTACCGCAGTAGTGCTCTCTCAGTTTGTCATTATACTTTTTTGGAGTGATGCAAAATGGGGAACTGTTCCAAACCTCATCCTCTTGCTAGCTGTCCTCATTTCATGGGGCGGGTTTCAATTTGAGCAAAAGATAAAAAGAGAAACTCAACAAATTTTAAGTCAGGTTTCACTCACAGAAACAAATATCGTTTCGGAAGAAGACATCGCAAACCTTCCTCACCCCGTGAAGCAATGGATGTCTACCAATGGAATCCTGGGACGGGAAGAAATAAAGCCGGTTCAACTCAAGCAAAAGGCGCGAATGAAAATGAATCCGGAACAAAAAGACTGGAAAACAGCCACTGCAACCCAATTGATTACTACGGAATCCCCGGCGTTCATTTGGACAGTGGACATGAAAATGTCACCCTTTCTTCATATTACAGGTCGCGATAAATACGCAGAAGGTAGTGGAGAAATGTTGATCAAGCTCTTTTCATTATTTACAGTGGCTCACGAAAAAGGACCCAAAATAGACGAAGGCACTTTGCAAAGATTCCTCGGCGAAATGGTTTGGTGTCCTTCCCTGGCTCTGAGTCCCTTCATTGAATGGCAGGAGATCGATGAGTTTTCAAGCAAAGCAACAATGAAGTATGGAGGTGTTTCGGGCAGTGGAGTATTTCATTTCAATGAAAACGGGGACTTTACAAAATACGTCGCGCTCAGATACCGAGGAAATGCCGAGGATGCAAAACGAATTCCATGGATTTTGACAGTAGATGAATATCGTCAATTCAATAACATTAAAGTGCCCTCTGAAATGAAAGCTACCTGGGAATTGGAAGATGAGAGTTGGACCTGGCTGGAGTTAGAGATTTTAGATCTGAAAACTAATCGCCAGGTCTCCATTTCGAAATAAAGCGAAAGAATTGCCAGTGTATGAACTATCCCACGGCATAAAGCTAGACTAGCCTTACCTCTTATTTGAAATGGTCTTTAACACATAATAAACTCCTTATTTTCCAAGAGGCTGATAGCTCTCAAGATTTCTTTTACCCTAAATCCACCATTGATTATTCTATGCCGGTAGAAAGCCATCTCTGCTTGCAGTTCATAAATGGAGGCCCCTGCAGATACATTTATTTAAAAATCACATGCCTAAAATTCTAGCAAACATCAGTGGAGCAACTATCGTCGCATCCGATTCAATGATGAATTTGGGCGTGTCTGCATCGAGTTTTCCCCATGTAATCTTTTCATTGGGAACTGCGCCGGAATAAGAACCGAAAGAAGTTGTAGAATCAGAAATTTGACAAAAATAACTCCAAAAGGGAGTATCCTCTAACTCCAAGTCCTGATACAACATCGGAACCACACATATAGGGAAATCTCCAGCTATTCCACCTCCTATCTGGAAAAATCCGACGCCCTCCTGAGGAATCTCTTTTTGATACCACCTCGCCAATTCTTGCATATAATCGATACCAGATTTAACTGTCTGGGATTTGAGTTTTCCCCGAATGCAATAACTTGCAAATATATTCCCTAGCGTACTGTCCTCCCATCCAGGCACAACTATAGGTAAGTTCTTCTCGGCAGCTGCTAACATCCAACTATCCTCCGGCGGAATTTGATAGTGCTCTTCTAATGCCCCGCTGCGCAACAGCTCGTATAAATATTCGTGGGGAAAACGAGATTTTCCCCTTGCTTCAGCTGATTTCCACTGGTTGTAGATCACCTGCTGAATCCTACGGAAGGCCTCTTCTTCAGGAATACAAGTATCTGTAACACGATTCAATCCGCGATCGAGCAATGCGCGCTCGTCTGCTGGGGTCAAATCCCGATAATGAGGAATGCGTTCGTAATGTTTGTGCGCAACCAGATTCATAATATCCTCCTCTAAATTGGCTCCAGTGCACGATATGATATGAACCTTGTCCTGACGAATCATTTCAGCCAATATCTTGCCGAGTTCGGCTGTACTCATAGCTCCGGCCAAAGTAATCATCATTTTACCGCCACGACCCAAAAGATCCTCATAGGCATTCGCTGCATCAATGAGAGCAGCAGCATTAAAGTGTAAAAAATATCGGTCTGTAAATTCTCGAATCGTGCGCATAATTAGGACTTATGGTGAAAAATTTGGCTCAGCATCTGATAATATAGTTTCGCAGCTAAAAAATCGGCGGCCCGACTATTCGACTGTGGAGCTAACTCCACAATATCAAAACCAATGACGTCCTTGTGCCGAGCTAACTGACTGATAAAATCAAGAACTTCATAGTAGTAAAACCCTCCGGGCTCCGGTGTGCCAGTTGCGGGCATTAAACTGGAATCAAAAGCATCGAGATCTACGGTGATGTAAATCTTATCGGTGCATTGTTTCACCGCGTGAGACATCCAATCGGATTGCTCTCTAATTTCGTGCATGAAGTAAACTCTTTCATGATCCATTAAGGGCCATTCGGAGACATCCATAGAGCGGATGCCAACTTGAAGAATCGGGTGTGATCTACTAATTTCTGACATAGCACACGCGTGATTGTAAGGGGTTCCCTCATAGGCAGGACGCAGATCTGCATGAGCATCAATTTGAACAAAAGTGATGTCAGGGTCTAGTTCACCTACGGCGCGCATACTTCCAATGCTAACAGAGTGCTCTCCACCAAAAAGCGTGACTAACTTCTCGTCAATGAGATACTTCTTCACCTGAGAGTACACGGCCTCTACCATCTGATCTGGCCGATCAAAGCCCTTGAGTTCAGAAGCTAAGTGAATTCCTTGCTTCCACACCTCTGAACGTGTGGGAATATCGAACAACTCCATATTTTCACTCGCCTCTAAAAAGGCGGCCGGACCTCGATTGGCTCCCTTTCCCCATGTGCTCGTCCCATCGTAAATAACCGGCTGCAAAACAACCTTACTATTGGCGTATTCGTGATACTCTTCGGGAATGCCCGCATATGTCTTTGTCTTGTTACTCATTACTTGAATTTGTTGAATGATAACCGATCAGCTTAAGCATCTGCTCGGGGTTTTGCTCCTCGGCGAATAATTTGTGAGAAATGTTGCCATTTTCATCTCGATTGATCAAAATGTGCTTGGGGTGGGGTATCAAACAATGCTTCAATCCGCCGTACCCACCAAGACTTTCTTGATAAGCCCCGGTGTGAAAAAATCCAATGTACAGCGGCCGCCGTTCTGAATATTTTGGTAAAAAGATAGCATTCAAGTGCTGCTCTGAATTGTAGTAATCGTCACTATCGCAAGTTAGCCCACCTAAAAACACCCGCTCGTATTCCTCATCCCAACGGTGAAGGGGCAATAAAATAAAGCGTCGGGAGATGGCCCAGGCATCGGGTAAGTCCGTCATAAATGAACTGTCGATCATATTCCATCGCTCCTTGTCATTTTGCCGCTTTTGGCGATGAATATGGTAGACAGCCCCCCCACTTTCTCCAACGGTGAAGGAACCAAATTCAGTAATTAAATCGGGTTCGGGTACATTCTCGGCACGACAAACTTCTTGAATTTGCCTGACGATCTCTTCGATAATATATGCATAGTCATACTCAAAAGCCAGTGAGTTTTTAATGGGAAATCCTCCACCAATATTGAAAGACTTGAGTTCGGGACAAATTCGTTTGAGTTTAACATAAATTTGAAGACATTTAAAGAACTCATTCCAGTAATATGCTGTATCCTTGATTCCCGTGTTGATAAAAAAATGTAACATTTCAAGACGGAAATACGGATGATCCTGAATTTTCGCCTTGTAAAAAGGCACAATATCTTTATAACCCATGCCGAGTCGGGAGGTATAAAATTCAAATTTTGGCTCTTCCTCCGCAGCGATCCGAATTCCTACGGGACAAGGTGCATCGATAAGGGGCTCTAGATCTTGAAGCTCTTGGGGACCGTCGAGCACTGGCATAATTCCTGAATACCCCTCCGATCGCATTCGAGCAATCCTTTCGACATAGGATTGTGTCTTGCAGCCATTGCACAATACTCGACCAGATTTGGGAAAACGCCCCTCTCCCACCATGTGCTCAACGATTTGCAAATCCGTCGTGTAAGACGTTTCCATTAATACCTCATTTTTCAAAACCTCTTCCATCACAAATTTGAAATGTGAGCTCTTCGTGCAATAAGCATAATGGTATTTCCCCTGATAATTTGTTTTTTTTATCGCATCGGCAAACCACTGCCTCGCTCGTTGGATGTTCTCAGAGATCTTAGGCAAATAACTGAACTTAAAGGGAGTACCATAAGTGCGAACTAATTCCATGAGAGAAACCCCATGAAATTGAAGTTCTCCTTCTTTTAAATCAAACTCTTCTTGAGGAAAATCATAGGTCTGATGAATGAAATCTTGGTATTTTATTTTCATATTGCTTGAAATCTTGAGAGATTGACAACCGCTATCTCATATTATTTTCTATACTGCCACCAAAAATACAAGGATTCAAAGACAAAAAAATATTTTTCCCAAGTAAAGAAAAATCTTTCCACCGGCCGCCGACTCTTGGATTGTCCGATAATCTTTATATTTGCCTTATGTGGAAATATCTACTAGTAGTAATTCTTGCCATAAATATTTTTCAGTTGTCAGCCCAGCAGAAGTCAAGTGAGCCACTCTCCATTATTATTTTGGAAGAAGAAGTTCAAGAACAATTTGCCTTTTGGCGAAAGCAGCAACATTCTGTATCTTCCTTTTCCGCCTGGAGAATCTTAGTGGCTGGATTGAGAGATCGACGTTCTCTCAATGCGGCAATTGTCCGGTTTGAGGAGAAATTCCCAAAACTAGACTACGATTGGGAATATGACAGCCCACTCTACAAACTCAAAACAGGAATCCAAACGCAACGCCTGGATATAAAACCTCTGCTTCAGCAGGTTCGAGAGCACTTTCCTTCTGCTTTAGAAATCAAAGATGAAGTGTCATATGAAGAATATTTTAAACTTCGTTCGCGATGAGGCCCTCTCACCGTCCATCCGGCTTCGACTCACTGAGTCTTTTTTTTATTCTATCCTTAGCACTCATCGGTTTATTCATGATCTATGCAGTAGAATACCCGGACGCTGGCACCCTTTTTCGATTGCCCATCACTACTAATTTTCAAAAGCAAAGCCTCTTTGTCATTGTTGGAGGGTTTCTCTTTCTTTTTGTCTATCTCATAGAGACTCGCATCTGGCGGAGTTTTGCTTATCCTTTATATTTTTTTAGTCTCATTCTACTTCTCGCAGTAGCTCTACTCGGCTCCACAGTAAAGGGGAGTACTTCCTGGTTTATTATTGCCGGCTTTTCTTTTCAGCCTTCTGAATTCGCCAAGTTTACTACCACTTTGGCTCTGGCAACATATTTATCTCATTATACTACTCAATTAAAGCAAGCCTCTGACCGCTGGATCAGCATTGCTGTGATTTTCAGCCCCGTCCTACTCATTCTCATTCAGCCCGATGCGGGAAGCGCACTAGTATTCATGATGCTTTTTCTAGTATTGCTCAGGGCCGACCTCAACCCCTTTTATTATCTCTTTGCCTTGCTTGTCTTGTTAACTGCTATTTTCTCACTTCAATACGAAGGAGCCTGGGTCATAAGTTTTGTTCTCTTTCTTGCTATTTTCTTTCTCGCCTACAAACAATTACAGAAAACTTCCTGGATATTGGCAAGCATAGGCACAGCGGCTTTATGTGGAGTGATTTTATATCAGACAACATCCTATTGGTCCCTTTTCCCCGCCGTTCTGCTCCTCCTTGCTTTAAGCGTTACTCTCGGACGTCAAAAACAGTGGGCAACACTTATTATCCTCATGTTGGCAGTAGCTTTTCTTATATCTATTTCAACAGGTACTCAATACGCTTTTGACCAATGGCTTAAACCCCACCAAAAAGAAAGAATTAACGCCTGGCTCAACCCCGAGGCCTGCGACCCTCAAGGATCACTCTATAATTTACTTCAATCCCAAATGGCCATCGGCTCAGGAGGCTTCCAAGGAAAAGGATATTTAAAGGGAACGATGACTCAATTCGATTATGTTCCCGAACAATCAACAGACTTTATTTTCTCAACCGTAGGTGAGGAGTTTGGCTTCATTGGAAGCTTTATTGTTATTGTTCTATGCTTTGGTTTGATTTTTCGCACACTCCACATGGCAGAGCACATGCGAACCCCTTTTGGCACCTATTACGCATACGGTCTTGCTTCAGTATTTTTTTTCCACGTGCTCATCAATATTGGAATGACTATGGGCCTGATGCCTGTCATTGGAATTCCCCTCCCTTTTGTTAGCTATGGCGGCTCCTCTATCCTCGCCTTCAGTTTAATGTTTGCCTTTTTATTAAAACTCTATTCTGAGCGTCGCAGAACCTAAAGTGCACTCCTTCCCCTGGTATTCATTACCTAACACCATGTCAGAACAGATCCCCGTAATTGACATATTATCACGGCAATACAAAATAAAACCACAAATTCTCCCCACTGTTAATACCTTTTGGCATCACTCAGCCCCTTAGGGAATATCTCTAGAATGAAAAGACGAAAAGCATAGTTTTAAAAATCTTGAATGAGTCCAAGACTCTCTGTGCACCACAGACTTTTGCCCGCCAGGCGGTTTTTATATTTCATACAACACAACAAAAGTCAACTGAATTTTTCTAGGTGATACTTCTGAGCCATGTATTCTATTAGCATAGAAACCCTCTTTAACTCCTGAACTCATCTTAATCTTCTACAATTACTACCTTTGCGCCATGAGTTTTAGTGTAGAAAAAAAAGATCCCAGCAGTAAGGCCAGAGCCGGGCGCTTGCGATTAGCCCATGGTGAAGTGCCAACCCCAATTTTTATGCCTGTGGGTACCGTAGGTACAGTAAAGACAGTGTTTCAGCGAGATATTGAACGCGAAATTGACGCGCCGATAATCTTAGGTAATACTTATCACCTCTACCTCAGACCGGGAATGAACATTATTGAGGCCGCAGGTGGGTTAAACGACTTTATTCAGTGGAAAAGACCCTTGTTAACCGACAGTGGTGGCTATCAGGTATATTCACTTAGCAAAAGAAGAAAAATTACTGAAAAAGGAGTTGAGTTCCAATCTCATATTGACGGATCCCGACACTTTTTTAGTCCCGAAAGTGCTATAGATATTCAGCGTTCAATTGGTGCCGATATCATCATGGCCTTTGATGAATGCCCACCCTACCCTTGCGAAAAAAACTATGCGAAAAAGAGTATGGAACTCACCCATCGTTGGTGGGAACGCTGCCAAACTGCTTTTGAACAAAATCCTTCGAAATACGGACATCATCAGCTACTGGCTCCCATTGTTCAGGGGAGTACCTATCCAGATCTAAGAAGAGCATCCGCTGAATTCGTAGCTGAACAGGGAGCTGAGATCAATGCAATTGGTGGACTCTCTGTCGGAGAACCTCACGAAGATATGTACGATATGACTTCGCTTTGTTGCAGTATCTTACCTGAAACCAGTGCTCGCTATCTCATGGGAGTAGGCACTCCGGCCAATCTATTAGAGTGCATAAGCCGCGGCATCGATATGTTCGATTGCGTATTACCAACACGTAATGCCCGTCATGGGATGGTTTACACTTACAATGGCATAATAAATATCAAAAACAAAAAGTGGGAAAAAGATTTTAGTCTATTGGATGAAAACAGCTCTTCCTCTTATAGCCGAAAGTTTTCCAAGGCTTACGTGCGCCATTTGTTTTCCGCACGAGAGTATTTGGGACCCCAAATCACCAGTGTTCACAATCTCGCCTTTTTTCTACAATTGGTTCGGGATGCACGAGAACATATTCTCGCAGGAGATTTTGGTCAATGGAAAGAAGAGACAATTTCTTCAATAACACAAAGGTTGTAAAGATTGATGAAACGCCTCGATCGATATATCATCGGCAAATTTTTAGTTGCATTCTTTTACACTGCACTACTATTCACCATGATCGCCATTGTGATTGACTTTGCTGAAAAATCGGAGAAAATTCTCAATTCCGATGCGCGATGGACTGAAATTATCTTTACCTATTATCTCAATTATATACCATATATTAATGGTTTATTATGGCCTCTTTTTAGTCTTATTGCCGTAATTTTCTTTACCTCGCGACTTGCCAGCGATTCTGAGTTTATTGCTTTGCTTAATGCGGGTGTCAGTTTTGAAAGACTCATGTTGCCGTATCTGATGGGCGCGTTTTTCATCGCCGGTATATATTTTTTAGGAGGGCATTATATTATTCCCAAAGCAAACAAACTCAAATTTGAGTTTGAATACGATGTCATTCGAGATGGAGGGGATAGAGGACAGACCAGAGATGTTCACTTTATGTTGGATCAAGACACAAAAGTATTCGTTCGTTATTATAGAAAAACAGATACCTCCGCCCGAGACGTAAGAATTGAACATTTTCAGGAAGGGCAAATCAGAAAAATCACAGCCATAGACAGAATGAACTGGGCTGGCCCTCCCAACCTTTGGGAATTGAATAACTTTACTGAGCATCTTTATGGGAAAGAGAAAGAGGCAATATATAAGTTTCCCGACAGCAGTCGGGTGATGGCCCTGAATCTTTACCCGGCAGATTTTGTCGAATATAAACACGATAGGGATCAAATGACTTCCCCGGAATTATTGGCCTTTATTGCTGACCAAAGAAGCCGAGGACGCTCCGGCTTGAAAGTATATGAAGTTGAATTTCACAGAAGAACAGCCGAATCAGTGACTATAATAATCCTAACCCTTATTGGCATGGCCGTCGCCTCCCGAAAAGAGAGGGGGGGAGCTGGCATCCATTTAGCTGTTGGCATTGGACTTGGGGCGACTTTTGTCTTTCTATCTCGCTTTTCAACTGCCTTTGCAACAAACCAGGACACATCACCACTAATCGGCGTTTGGCTCCCAAATATTTTATTCCTTGGCATCGCTATATATCTAATTTCTCGAGCGCAGAGATAACTATCCAAAAGTAGCCACACTTCCATTTTTTTCAATATTTTCTGAAAACTTTATTCGTGACACTATTGTGACATTATAACATAACACCATGAATTAGAGAGTATTACCAAATTTTTTTGTTTGAATACGTTGTACTTACAACGATTTTATAGACTTTTGTTTAACCTACCCCTTGACAAGAGTTAAACAAAACACTATATTTGTATCAGAAACAAAAGATATATTATGACTGCTGAGAAATTTAATGGAATGGTTGATGATCTTTCAAACGTTTTGTACTCCTTTGCTTACAACCTAACAAAGAGTGCAGATGCTTCGAAAGATTTATATCAAGAGACTGCTTTTCGGGCAATTACTAATAAAGATAAATTTAGAGAAGGTACAAACTTCAAGGCTTGGATGTTTACCATAATGAAAAATATCTTTATCAATAATTACCGCAAGAAAAAGAAAGCTAACACAATTATAGATACCACTGAGAATATGTATTATATCAATAGTGGTAGTGTCACGATCAATAACAAAGCAGAGTCATCTATTATGACTCATGAGCTCATGGGCATGATCGAAGAGTTGGATGATTCTACTCGCATTCCTTTCATGATGCATTATGAAGGATATAAGTACCAAGAAATAGCCAACGAACTCGAATTACCTCTGGGAACAGTAAAAAGTAGAATTTTCTTTGCTCGGAAAGCATTGAAAAGTAAGATTGCTGCAAGGTATTCTACATTGTATGAAAACAGAATGAATAGCAAGGCTTCATAATTTTAAACTTATCCAATGAAAAGGGAATATGCGAAAGTGTATTCCCTTTTGTTATTTTAGTGCAATGGAAAGAGCCAACTTTTTTACAGAAAGTCTTCTTGACTGGCATAGAGCATTAAATCAGAGGGAGATGCCATGGAAAGAGGAGAAAGACCCTTATAAGATTTGGCTTTCAGAAATCATCTTACAACAAACCCGGGTAGAACAAGGCAAAAAATACTACCATCGCTTTTTAGATCATTTCCCCGGCGTTGAGGATTTGGCGGCCGCTTCTTTAGATCAGGTGCTTCAGCTTTGGGAAGGTCTCGGATATTATAGCAGGGCGCGAAACCTATGGGCCACTGCGAACACTGTCGTTAAAGAATACAAAGGAAAATTTCCAGAAAGTTACGCTGGTCTTCTTCAACTCAAAGGGATAGGACCGTACACCGCATCAGCTATTGGGTCTTTCGCCTATGGCTTACCACTTCCTGTAGTGGACAGCAATAGCCTTCGACTCGTCACCCGTTTTCAAGCCCATAAGCAACCCATCGACCAGGCCAGTGGTAAAAACTACGTGCAAAGTTTTTTGGAAAATGCTCTACCTCAAAAACAGGCGGCCCAATTCAACCAGGCCATCATGGATTTTGGAGCTACCGTCTGTCGCCCCCGCTCTCCACATTGTCCCAAATGCCCATTGCGAAGCGAATGCAAAGCCCATGCAATAGATCAAGTCCATGCTTTCCCACAAAAAAAGAAAACGATTACTAAAAAACAAAGGCATTTCCATTACTACTGGATAGAACAAAAAGGACAGATCGTATTACAAAAAAGGAGAGATAATGATATTTGGAAAGGACTCTATCAACTACCGTTGCTAGAGCGGCCAGGTAGTCTGCCACCTGCATCCCCTGAAATTGCTAAATTTTTGGGAACAGAAAAACGTATAAAAGTACAATTTCTGTCCAAAAGCACTCAAATGCTTACCCACAGATATATACATGGATATTTTTACCGCTGCACCCCTCTTTCAACAATGAAACTACCAGGTACTTTTCAATGGGTCCCAAAGGACAAATTGAAAAAATATGGTCTACCTAAGATAGTACGTAGCTTTCTCCTAAAGCAATACGCTTATTAAACAAACCTTCTTTTAGTTACCATATGTGATTTGAGAATGCCTACCCCTCCAATATTCCTCCCTTTAGGTTCTTTTTGTTCTGAACCAACTATTTATTCATCTGAATATATAATCTTCAATCTCAATTTGAGCTTATAAGATGACAAAATCAAGTACAAAAACCCTACTTTAGCGGTTTGAAATAATTTGGTTAACTTAGTAACTAAACAAGTATTTAAAAATGATCAACAAGGTCACATTAATTGGCAATTTGGGAAAGGATGTAGAGGTCCAGGAACTCGAAAGTGGTAGTTTACTGGGCCGGGGTTCTATAGCCACTCATGAAAATTACATCGATAAAAACGGTGAGTGGCAAAAAAAGACCGAGTGGCATAATATTGTGTTTTGGGAATCTCTAGCTCGACGAGCAGGGGAGCAATTAAAAAAAGGGCGTCTCGTTTATATCGAAGGGAAACTCGTTAGTAGAAATTATAAGGATAAAGACGATCAGGAACGCCGACTTACTGAAGTTAGAGTAAATTATTTTCGCGCACTGGATCGGCCTGATGAACTTGATGAAAGTGCCGGTGATGCTCAAGATAGCGATCACAGAACCGACGAAAGTTGATAGATCCAAATGGTCGCAATAATTTTTCACAAAACTATAGGTATTGAAAGCAGATGACCCTCCGACCGGTGAACACTTTTACGAATATTTTATTGGTCCGTTTATTCAAAGCGACCCTGCGAATATGTGGCCGACAGCGCTTTTCCTTCTAATACTACTCATCATTTCGTCTGCTTTGATTTCAGGTTCTGAAATCGCATTTTTCTCTCTCAATAAAGGGAATATAAAAGCACTCAAAGAGGAAAATTCCGCATCCGCGAAACGTATCGTATCCATGCTGAACAGTCCTCGACGCCTGTTAGCTACCATATTGATTGCCAATAACTTTGTCAATATAGCCATCGTTATCGTTTCTGATTATTTAATCTGGGTATGGTTGTCTCAGGATCTATTTATCTCCTGGGCAGAATACTTCAGCGAAATTGCTCCCTTTGCCTTTTCTATCTCCGCTGCAGCAAGAGTATTTAATTTTATATTCACGGTGGGGTTGGTGACTTTCGTCTTAGTCCTCTTCGGTGAGGTGACACCTAAAGTCTATGCTACAGTTAATAATTTAAAACTCGCACGATTTATGTCGCGATCGCTGTTCTTCTTAGATCGTATACTTTCTCCATTCAGCCGATCTTTAGTATCTATGTCGAAAAGCCTGGAGTCTCGATTGGGCGATGCCTTTAAAAAAGACGTTAATAAAGATGATATCGATCGCGCAATAGAGTTAACCGTCCGACAAGATAAGCACAGTACTCATGAGATTGATATTTTAAAAAGCATCATGAAATTTGGTGATGTAACTGTCAAACAAATTATGTGCTCCAGAGTGGATGTCGTAGGAATAGATAAAGAGACACCCTATAATGAAGTGCTGACCATCATCAAAGAGTCCGGATACTCTCGGCTCCCCGTCTTTGAAAATGATTTCGACAATATAATTGGCATCCTATACGTCAAAGATCTGTTGGGCAACTTAGAACAACCTGCTGACTTTGACTGGACCAACTTATTGCAAGATGAGATTCTCTATGTACCGGAAAACAAAAAAATAAACGAACTACTCAAAGAGTTTCAGCAAAAACATTTACACATGGGTATCGTAGTGGATGAATACGGTGGATCAGCCGGCTTAGTGACCTTGGAAGATGTAATGGAGGAGGTGATTGGCGACATTAAAGACGAATTCGACCAGGAGCAAGAAGTCGACTTCGTAAAACTCAATGACAACGAATATATTTTTGAAGGGAAATCCATGCTCAACGATGTTTGTCGAATTACGGGTATTCCCATAGATACTTTTGATGCCATAAAAGGTGATGCTGACTCTATCGCCGGCCTATTTTTGGAATACGTCGGCAAAATGCCGATGATAGGTCAGGAAATAAAGGTGGGACAGTTTCGGTTTAAAATAGTTGCTGTTTCCGAGCGCCGCATCGAAAAAATTAAAATGACCTTAGCCTAAATGAAGTTGATACTTTTCTCTAGCATCGCAATCTCACTTCTCTTAATTTCCAGTTGCACTGAAGAAGGGCAAACGCCCAAACCTAGAGTGTACCCAAAGGTGGAATATCCCACGGGTGAGTATCAGACCTACACATCAGATGACTGCCCTTTCCAATTTGAAATCCCCGACTACGTAGAAATCCTCCGAAACCCTAAATATAAACAGTTTAACCCGCCCCATGACTGTTGGTTCAACATTAGCTACCCTATGTTTCAAGCTCAACTGTATTGTAGCTATGCCCCTTTAGAGGGGAAAGAGGATTTTAATAACTTCAAAACCGATGCCTATGATATCGTAGACCAAATCAACAGGCGCTCGGATTATATGGAAGAATACCGGTATAATAATAAAAATGGCGTTGGAGGGGTTATTTTCGATTTTTCGGGTCCGGCGGCCTCTCCCATGCAAGCCTTCCTCAGTGATAGCAGTCAGCACTTTTTCAAAATTGCCTTGTATTACGACACCCAAAACAAACCTGATTCACTAGGACCCATCAGCTCCTTTATTAAAGAGGACATGTTTCATCTCTTGGAAAGTTTCCAGTGGCAAGAAGAGTAGTTATTTGTCAGGATGTAGCTGGGGAGATGTACATCTTTCAATAATTATCATTTTTTCTGGTCTCCCGCCACCTTCTTTTTATATTTGGCAACATTAATAATAAGTAATTTGACTTATGAAATGGGTACTACAGCAGTTAGCCTTCCTTTTTACCATTTATTTGCTAAGTGTTTCAGTCCTCTATGGACAAAGGACAGTCATGGGGAAGGTTGTGGAAAGCGCCACTGATGGACCTTTGGCGGGCGTTTTAATTTATACTGAAGAGCAGGAATCCACAGTCAGCGATGTAAAAGGTAGATTTGAAATACCCATAACTAAGGACAGTGTACTTCTCTACACTTCCTATATCGGCTTCCAGGGAGATACCCTATCTGTATCAGCGGGCCAAGAAATGATCCTGATTAAGTTAAAAGAACGACCCACTAGTTTAGATGAAATAATTGTTCGCTCGACCGCCGCAAATTACACGAGAAACTTTGTTGGATCAAACTTCAGACTTAGTCCTCAAGAAATTTTAAACAGAAACCCACTGCAAACGGAGGAATTACTTCGCACTATACCCGGAGTTAATGTCGTCGGGGATATGGGACTTGGCAATCGACCCAACATTAGTATTCGTGGGAGTTGGGGGCGTCGGTCAAAGAAAATTCTCCTACTTGAAGATGGAAGTCCGGCTGCTCCAGCGCCTTACGTAGCTCCCGGCGCATATTATAATCCAGTGAGCGATAGAATTCAATCAGTAGAGATTTATAAGGGGGCCGATATGTTGAGGTATAGCCCAAACAATATGTTTGGAGCAGTAAATTATATAACAGCCAAACCGCCCCAAAAACCAGAAATGAGGGTCAAGTTGGTCGGCGGACAGCGCAACTATATGACCGGACTGATATCATATGGCGGAACCTGGAATCGATTAGGCGTTCTTCTGGAGGGGGTATATAAACGATTTGACGGGTTTACTCAAAATGCATCGGTTGAGATGCTCAATCTCAATGCGAAAATTTTTGCAGACCTGAGTGATCGCCAATCCCTCTACTTTAAAATAAGTGGTCAAATAGAAGATAATCAAGCTACGCTTAGTTCCATTACGCCCTTCACTTACAAGATTGATCCGACGCAAAACCCCTTTGACGCTGACCAATTTACTATGCAGCGATTAGGTGTAGATATCATTCACAAGTTCGTTAAAACCCCCAGTTTAGAATTTAAAACGAAAGCCTATGGATCTAGTTTTGAGCGAGACTGGTGGAGACAAACCACCGCCATACTGCCAGCAACAGAAGTAGAGTCCTATCTAGGCGCAGATATTTTTGAAAGCAAATACAGTTATTTAAAAAACCGCAGTTTTGGCATCAATGACTACGTAAGAGTGGGGCGCATTCAAAATGGATTTGAAAGCACTACAGATAGTCGATGGAAGTTTACAGTGATTGGCCTCAAGGAAACTATACTTCAAAAGTTTTCATCATTAGGTGGTGAACACCAATTAGAAATCGGCTTAAATACACATTTCGAAACCTATAGTGATGTATTTCTCAGTGCAGACAGTTCCCGCTGGGCCCGGAGCGGAAATATTGAACGCGACTTGTACTATCAAGTCTGGTCCGGCAACAGCTATGTCCGCATGGCTCTGCGCTGGGGCGGTTTCCAGCTGACACCCATACTGCGAACCGAATACATTAGCATGTTTCGGCAAGATCGAAAGGCTCTTTCACAAGACCCAAATCTCAATGGACCGGAGGCAGGTAAAGAACGTAATAGTTATTGGGTAACCCAGCCAGGACTAAGCGCTAGTTTCCACTTTCCAACCGGCGAAATCTATGGCAGTTTTTACCGTGGATTTATTGCACCTTCAAAGGTTTTTGGATTCTTGGTGGAACGCGACGGAATTGTCACTAACCCCTTAGCTGAAGAATCAATCAATATCGAGCCCGAATTAAGTACAAATGCTGAAGTAGGCTGGAAAGGTGACATTATTTCGAATATACTTCAGGGTCAACTTACGTATTTCAATACCAAAATAAAGAATTTCTACGCTGCCGGCAGAAACGAAGTGTTCCGAGAACCAGGACGGATTGGGATTCAGGGACTCGAAGTAGCGCTCCAGCTGCCGCTGATCAATAGGAAAAATCACTTTTTGGAGCTGAATGTAAATGGAACTTTCATGGATTCCCGCATATTGGAAGGCACATTGGTGGACAGGGATTTATTCACTCAAATTATTCACAATCCTAAAACTATAGCTGAGTTTATACAGAAATACGAAAGTAATCCGGCGGGTTATCGGGTTCAGGTGGAAACAAATGGAGGTGGAGAAAAACTATGGATAGAATCAACTTTTCCTGAAGAAGAGTTTAATAATATTAAAGAAGTAGAATTTCGCTACGGTGATCGAGGGATAGAAGATACTGAGTTACCATATACTCCAAAAATGACATGGACATGCGGCCTTGACTATACTTTCAAGGACCTGTCTATCGGCTTTTTGGTCAATCAAGTAGGAGAACAATTCACCTCCTTCGCTAACTTTAGTTCCGAGTCTTCCGGAGGCGCTATAGGCCATCTAGATGCTTTTACCACCTTTGACGCACACATGAATTACGAAATTTCAGCTCGAGATAAATACTCTATTTTAATTTTTCTCAATGCAAAAAATATCGGCAACAATGTATTCAAAGCTTCTCGTCTCAATCGGTTTACATCTGGGATTTTTCCAGGTGGATTTCGACAGATTATTGGTGGTGTGAGCCTTCGGTGGTAATTCCACTTTCAGAATGAAGCGCCCCAGGCTTTTTATTATCTGTATACACGATATAAAGAGAACCCTTTCCTCAATATCTTTCTCTACCCCCGCAAAATTATCCGACTAAACAACCTACTCCTGAGTCGCCGATTCTCAATTCCACAACTTCCTCTCATGCCCTGCACCTCTGAACACAAATAATCCTCTCCCGCGCTAGGGATGGTAGTGGTCTCGTCTCGTCTATCGACGAGGCGAGAGTCCAGCACTACTTTACTCAATAAAATCGAAAGGGAGCTGTAGGAGACGGGAAAAGAAATACAAAATTATTCTTCATCTATCACCAATTCACATAGTGATGGACGAAACCCACGCACAGCCCGCCTCGAGCCACCCTAATTGAGTCACTTGATCCATTAGTACAACATTTCTGAAAAAAGGTGCAAATTAAGCTTAACGATTAGCTGGGTGGCTCGGGGAGCGCCCAAATAAGCCATATTAGAGAAATATAAATGTATC
>Ga0306912_1000103_pt1 | contig 51025 bp, 51 predicted proteins | sample AntRauFillE10628_FD_190443 | JGI IMG/M metagenome (GOLD analysis project Ga0306912, IMG submission 190443) | Saline lake microbial communities from Rauer Islands, Antarctica - Metagenome Filla E10 #628 (v2) (version 2) | ecosystem: Environmental > Aquatic > Non-marine Saline and Alkaline >...
TGCTAGTGTCTCACAAACCAATGAATCTCAAATTGATATTTATGGTGATTTTGAAAATAATGGTACCTATAATCCAGGAAACTCAACTTTGGCATTTAAAGGAGCTGGAATTCAGAATTTTTCTACAAATAATACAATTTCAGTATACAACTTGACTATCGATAACGGCCACAGCTTAAATCTTGTATCTGGTAATGTTGATATATTCAATAGTTTAAATTTAACGACTGGTGATTTAATCACAAATTATGACCATAGTATTCCTGGTAATAACCTAGTAACTTTTAAATCTAATGCCACTAACACAGCTATTATTAGTAAAATTGAAAACGGTAATACTATCATAGGTGAAGTTATGATTGAGCGTTATATTACTATGCAAAACAGAGCTTTTAGATTTATAACCACTTCTGTAAACACCACAACTTCCATAAATGAAAACTGGCAAGAAGGTGTTAACAATACAGTTAATGATTACACAGAAAATAAAGACCCAAATCCTGGTTACGGCACACATATTACAGGCAGTACAACTGGTGCTAATGGACTTGATGCCACACCCACTGGAAATCCATCTCTATTTTCTTGGGATTCACAAAATGGGAGTTGGTCAACAATTTCCAACACAAACACAAACACTTTAGAAGCTGGTAAAGCCTACGGAATTTTGATTAGGGGTGATAGAGGCACAAATATGTATTTAAATAATTTAGCTAAAGGCGATGATACAAGGTTGAGATCTTTGGGGACTATTTTAACTGGTGATGTAAATATAGATAACGATTTGAATCCTAACTCAGATGGCTTTGCTTTAATAGGCAATCCATACCAAGCTGAAGTTGATATGAAAGCAACTCTAAAAAATAGTTCAACACATTTGGGCAAAAGGTTTTACTATGCTTATAAACCAAGTATTGGTGATAGAGGTGGTTATGTTACAGTTGACTTAGATTCTGAACCTGTAGAACACATTCCTGAAGTTCCTCTTAACAACAATATGGGTCCACAAAAATTCCGCTTTTTACAAGTCAATCAAGCTGTATTTGTTCAGACTGATGAAAATCTTCAACAAAATGAATCACCTTCATTGACTTTCAAAGAAGAATATAAAACAGACCAAACTTCAACTAATGAAGTCTTAAGAATCAATTCTAACTCAAAAATAGATTTAAATATCTTTAGTATCTCTAATGAGAAATTGATGGATGGTGTGAGATTCAAATTTGATACTGCTTACGATGAAGAAGCTGGTCCTGATGATGCTTTAAAATTCTGGAATGATGATGAAACTATCGGAATTCAATCTGATGGAAAGTTTTTAGCTATCGAAAAAAGGCCTTTCCCTAAAGACGAAGATGTATTTAGCTTTTGGATTGGCAATTACAGAGATGCAGATTATACCATGAACGTTGAAGTTGAAGGCATGCCAGATTATGATGTCTTCTTAAGAGATACTTACACTGAAGTGGATCATCAATTGAATGAAGGTGAAAACGATATTGCTTTTAGCATTGACTCTTCAATTCCAGCTTCTGTAAATTCAGATCGATTTAAAATTCGGTTTAAGCAAGTTACCTTAGGAACATCACAAAATGAGATGACAGCTAGTTCACAACTTTATCCAAACCCTTCAAATTCGGGATTTGCTTATCTTAAGCATAATCCAGATTTCAACAACGAATTAAAGGTTTCAGTTTTCAATATGGTAGGACAAAATATAGAAATCTCAAAAGACCGCGTGTCTTCTGGAGAACTAAAACTGAATACAAGTAGTCTTAACTCTGGAATATACCTAGTAAAGTTAACCTACCGAGCTCAGACTACTACCCACAAATTAATTGTAGAGTAGAAAAGCTCAAACTAAGAAGGTAATAACTCTTTGATGTTTGATAGTCGTATGGCAGAATGCGAGGCATGATGAATCACTTCCTTGTTTTGGATCACTAAAATTTGAGGAGATTGATGCAAAACTCGAAAACGACGAGTAATCTCGTTGGAAATGTCTCTATTTGCTAGTAGATCGAGATATAACATTTCAATATGCTCGTTGGTAAAATCTATATTATTTTGAAACTGATGCCAAACCATATTGCTGATTCCACAAGACACTGAATGCTTAAAAATCACAACTAGCTTTTCTTCGGAAAGTTCTTCTACCGCATCGAGCTGGGAGATATCTTCAAGTTGACGCCAGGTAAAATTAGATTTTGAAGTTGTCTCTTCTTGTTGTGTTGACTTCGTATTAAACAGTTTATCAAAAAAACCCATTGAATATATATTTATAAAATTGACAGTTATTTAGTTTATGACGAGTAAACCCCAATCTCTTGAAGTTAACACGTCAAATTTATGACAAAAAGTAAACAGTTACTTATATTCGCAAAGTTAAAATATCTAGAGATAGAATGAGTGAAATTGCGGAGAAGAGAACCATTTCTGAATTAGAAATACAGAAACTCAATAAAAAATATAAACCTTTAAGTTTAATAGATCGTATCAAAGCTTTGTATGAAGATTTTGATGAAGCAGAGATAATGCTAACAAGCTCGTTTGCAGCAACTTCAGCGTTCTTGCTTAAATTATTTTCTGAAGTAAATACAAATCAGATCATTTACTTCATTGATACAGGTTATCATTTTGATGAGACCTTAAGCTACAAAAAACAACTTTCGGAAACTTACAACCTCAATGTAAAATCCGTTAGAGCCTTAGCTCATGAACATGAATTTACGACCAAAGACATGACTTGGTCCAAAAATCCAGATTTCTGCTGCTCTATTAATAAGGTAAAACCTCTCGAGGTCATTAAAAATAAATACACTGTTTGGGTATCAGGATTGATGGAATGGCAAAGTGATCATAGAAACACACTAGATATTTTTGAACAAAGAGGTGACATCCTCAAATTTTATCCTCTTGTTGATGTAAGCAAGGAACAAAGAGACGATTTTATAAAAGCACATGATTTACCCTTTCATCCTTTAGTGAGTAAAGGATATAATTCTATTGGTTGTCGACACTGTACTGTTCCTGGAGAGGACAGAAGTGGCCGCTGGAACAATAATCCCAAAACAGAATGTGGGTTACACCTATAAAAAAAAGCTCCTAATGGAGCTTTTTTCTTTATAATGAAATTTGAGTTTTATAATAAAGTCGTAGGACAAACATAGTTGGTTGTTGGTATTTCATTTTCTTCAAGGATTTCCTCAAAGCCACCCTCAACATCCACAACATTGTCGAAACCTCTCTGCTTAAGAATAGATGCTGCTATCATACTCCGATAGCCTCCTTCACAATGCACTATAAATTCTCCTTTAGGAAATTCAGATAAATGCTTATTTATAAGGTTTAAAGGTGAGTTCTCCGCACCTACCAGGTGTTGAGATTGGTATTCACTCGACTTTCTAACATCAAATACTTTGACATGATCAGCCATTTTTTTCTTCAGTTCAGAAACTGTAAGTCTATTTATATGGTCAACTTCTTTACCGGAATCAACCCAAGATGTTATACCACCTTTTAGATAACCGATGGAGTGATCATAACCCACGCGTGCAAGTCTTATGATGCTTTCTTCCTCATTTCCTGGATCGGTAACTAATAAAATCTGCTGTTTTATATCTGGAATCAACTCTCCGACCCATTGTGCAAAATTATTATCTAAACCAATATTTATACTGTTAGGAATAAAAGCCTTGTGGAAATCTTTAGCCTCTCTCGTGTCTAGTATTAAAGCCATAGTTTCGTTGGCGACAGCTTCAAAAGCATTTGGATCTAAAGGCTTCTCTCCCCTATCTATGATATCATCAATACTTTCGTAGCCTTGAATATTCATCAGCACATTTTTGGGAAAATAACCTGGAGGTGGAGTTAATCCTTCGAGTAATTCTTTTATGAATTCCTCTTTAGTCATATCTGCTCTTAGTGCGTAATTGGTCTCTTTTTGATGGCCTAGGGTGTCTGTCGTTTCTTGACTCATCATTTTGCCACATGCGCTTCCTGCGCCATGATTAGGATACACTATTAAATCATCGGACAATGGCATAATTTTATTTCGAAGAGAATCGAAAAGATGAGCCGCCAGTTTTTTTTCAGTAAGATCTGCCACAACATGCTGAGCTAAGTCTGGACGACCTACGTCGCCAATAAATAAAGTATCTCCAGTAATAATACCATGATTCTTTCCGGTTTCATCTATGAGTAAATAAGTAGTCGACTCCATTGTATGACCTGGAGTATGAATTGCTTTAATCGTATACTCTCCAACTTCAAATTCTTGATTATCCTCAGCAATAACTGCTTCAAAATTAGGTTGAGCAGTAGGGCCAAAAATAATATCGGCTCCTGTTTTTTTAGCCAAATCTAAATGACCACTCACAAAATCAGCATGAAAATGCGTTTCAAAAACATATTTTATTTTAGCACCATCTTCGTTGGCTTTCTCGATATAGGGCTGAACCTCTCTCAACGGATCAAAGATCGCTGCTTCCCCATTACTTTCTACATAATAAGCCGCATGGGCTATACATCCTGTATAAATTTGTTCAACTTTCATAGTTATAGTTTTAAAATTATACAGCTAAATTAAAAGTTATCTGAAAAATTGAATGAAACAAAAGTTACAAATAGACTAGAAATGAGTAAAATATGATATATATCAGTTTCTGCGAACCAGATCTATAAATGATTTCCTAAATTGACTAGGCGTCATACCTTCCTGTTTTTTGAATTCGGTAAAAAATAACTAGAACTATTAAACTCCAGATAAATCTGATTTGCTTTTTTATGCGTTTCAAAAATATTCATTTCGGAAAATTCAGCAGATTAAATTGTTCGTTTTTCTACTAAATTTTAAACCGTTCTATAATTTATATAATTGTGTAAAGCTGAATCTAAGCACATTTTTAAATAAATAAAATAATGATATTTAAAGATAGTATTATTCTATTTTAAATAAAATTATGGTTAATTTTAAAATATTCTAATTTTTAAACCCATAATATTATGAATCACACAAAACCAAAATTCAAAGAGAAGTATGGCAACTATATCAATGGAGAGTTTGTAGATCCTATTGGAGGTCAATATTTTGAAAACACGTCACCTACCAACAATCAATTGATTGCAAAATATCCACGATCTCAGAAAGAGGATGTAGAAAAAGCAGTAGATGCAGCCAATGCCGCAAAAGTGGCTTGGGGAAATACATCTGCAGCTCATAGAGCATCTATTCTTCAAAAAATTGCGGACGTTATAGAGGAAAATTTAAACGAATTTGCGGCCATAGATACTTACGATAATGGTAAAGCCATAAGAGAAACCATAAATGCAGATATTCCCTTAGCTGTAGATCATTTCAGATACTTTGCCTCTGTTATAAGAGCGGAAGAAGGAAGTGCTACAGAACTCAATGAAAATACACTTTCATTGATTATAAAAGAGCCTTTAGGTGTAGTTGCGCAAATTATACCTTGGAACTTCCCCATGCTTATGCTCGCTTGGAAAGTTGCCCCTGCACTAGCATCAGGAAATTGTGTAGTTTTAAAACCAGCAGAACAAACACCAAGTTCAGCAACTTTCCTTATGGAGAAAATTGGTCATTTATTACCGCCTGGTGTTTTAAATGTCATTCATGGTTTTGGTCCTGAAGCAGGCAAACCATTGGCTTCAAGTTCAAAAGTAAATAAGGTCGCATTCACCGGTGAAACCACTACTGGTCAATTAATTATGCAATATGCCTCCAAAAACCTCAACCCAGTGACTATGGAATTGGGCGGAAAATCTCCTAACGTATTTTTTAATTCTGTAATGGATCATGATGATGAGTTTTTGGATAAATGCATCGAAGGAGCTGTTCTTTTTGCGTTTAACCAAGGTGAAGTTTGTACGTGTCCATCGCGACTTTTAGTTCAGGAAGATATTTATGACAAGTTTGTGGAGCGTGTTGTAGAGCGCACAAAAGCAATTATACAGGGAGATCCATTCAACATGAATACTCAAGTAGGTGCACAAGCTTCCAACGATCAATATGAAAAGATTTTATCTTATCTAGATATTGGTAAAAAAGAAGGTGCCAAAGTGCTTTGCGGTGGAGAAGCCTTCAAAGCTAGTGGAGAATATGCTGATGGTTTTTATATTCAGCCAACTATCTTGGAAGGTCATAACAAAATGAGAGTGTTCCAAGAAGAAATTTTTGGTCCAGTACTCGCAGTCTGTAAATTTAAAGATGAAGCTGAAGCTTTGGAAATTGCCAACGATACACTTTACGGGTTAGGTGCAGGAGTATGGACACGAGATGCACATCAACTATATCAAATTCCAAGAGCTATAAAAGCAGGTAGAGTTTGGGTCAACTGCTACCACGATTACCCAGCTCATGCACCATTTGGAGGTTATAAAAAATCTGGATTTGGTAGAGAAAACCACTTGATGATGCTCAACCACTATCGCCAAGCCAAAAACATGCTTATTTCTTATGATAAAAATAAACTTGGATTCTTTTAGATCTCAGTCAATTTAAAATCATCTACAACATACGCCTTGACTTTTTAATTCATTCTGATTTTAATTGTGGAAAATTAAAAAGTTGAGATGTATGTTTTTAATCTTATTAGAATAAAAATATTATGGTGTATACTAGAGTTGATATAACTGAAAATGCCGAAAAAGCGTTAGAAGAGTTGAAATTAAAGCACGGGAATGTTATTTTCCATCTTAGTGGTGGCTGTTGTGACGGCTCATCACCAATGCTTTTACCCAAAGAAGACTTTTATTTAGACGAATCTGATATTTTTATGGGCGAAATTGGAGGAGTTAAATTTTACATGAACGAAGCTCAATTTGAATATTGGAAACATACTCACCTTACCATTGATATAACAAAGGGTCGAGGATCTAGCTTTTCGCTAGAAATACCCGAAGGTTATAGATTTGTTGTTAAATCTAGATTATTGACTAAAGAAGAAGAGCATCATTTCAATAAGTGACCCTAGTCTTTTTTAATTCTTTTAGTCATTTCATCTTTTAAAGTATATCGGGGTTAAATAAAAGCTTCGTTGAGATAAATAAAAAAAAACTAACTATTATACCTAGTTGTTCATCCAAGTTAGGATCCAACAAATAGAACCACTAGCATCTTTATTAATCGAATCGATTTTACAGACCGGAAAATAAACGATTTTGGTAAAAGTTTTTATTGATGTTAATGCTATGATCGTATTGAATTAAAGCAATTACCTTATAAATACTGGCTCGTCCTCTTTTTCAGTGTATTCTTCAGAGAAATGATAGTTATCGTAATTAAACCCTTTAATTCCTTCTAAGGTTTCCACATCCTTATCCAAAATATACCTCACCATAGAGCCTCTAGCTTTCTTAGCGTAAAAGCTGATTATTTTCAATTTCCCATTTTTAAAATCTTTAAAAACAGGAGAAATTAATTTCGCCTTAAGTGTCTTGGTATCTACGGCTTTAAAATATTCTTGACTTGCTAAATTCACGAGTATCTCCCCTTCTGTCATTTCTGAATTTAGTTGCTTTGTGACTTTTTCTTTCCACACAGCGTACAAATCTTTGTCTTGTTCAATAGACAACTTAGTGCCCATTTCCAATCTATAGGGCTGCATGAGATCTAAAGGTCTTAAAATTCCATACATTCCAGATAAAATACGAAGAGATTTTTGTAAAGTATCTATCTTATCTTCGGGAATTGTATAAGCATTTATACCGCTATAGACATCACCATCAAACATATAGATAGCTGGTCTAGAATTTTGTGGGGTATGAGACTCTTTAAAGTCTTGGTATCGCCCATAGTTAAGATCGGCGAGTTTATCACTTATACTCATCAATTCACCTATTTCATCTTTGGTCATTCTAGATAGCTTGCGATTGATTTGAGCAGCTAGGTCTTCGAAAATTGGTGTTGTATGTCTATTGGTTGGGAGCTTATCATTTTCATTTAACGATTTGGCTGGAGAGACTATGAGTTTCATTTTTTATTTTAAAAATAATCGAAATCGAACAAATTAAGGATCTAGTTAACTAATTATTAAAAATACAGCTATCAAGGAAGTTGATACTAAATATTTTCTTTGCTGTTTTTAGCATAATTTTTCCAACGCTCGATACATTGGGTCATGTCTTCGGGAATTTCTGAATTAAATTCCATCCATTCCTTAGTCGTCGGATGTTCAAAAGCCAATGTTTTAGCATGTAAAGCTTGCCGTGGGAGAACTTTAAAACAATTATCAACAAACTGTTTGTATTTGGTAAACGTGGTCCCCTTCAGAATCTTATCACCACCATAGCGCTCGTCATTAAATAAGGTATGCCCAATGTGTTTCAAATGCACTCGGATCTGGTGGGTTCGTCCTGTTTCTAATTGACAGGAAATAAGAGTGACATAGCCTAAGCGTTCAATCACTTTATAGTGAGTTACCGCAGGCTTACCTTGATCTGCATCCTCTCCAAGATAAACTATATTCTGAAGTCTATTTTTTGGATTACGTCCTATATTCCCTTCTATGGTTCCTTCCTCTTCATCGAGATTTCCCCAGACTATGGCCACATATTCCCTTTTACTAGTCTTATGAAAAAACTGGTTAGAAAGGTAAGCCATAGCGGCTTCGGTCTTAGCAACCACAAGAAGTCCACTGGTATCCTTATCGATGCGATGAACGAGTCCCGGACGATCACTGCTATTATTGGGTAAATTATCAAAATGATAAACAAGAGCATTAATTAAAGTCCCTGAATAATTCCCATGACCTGGGTGAACAACCATACCAGAAGCCTTGTTCACGACAAGTAAAACATCATCTTCATAAACAATATCCAAAGGAATATCTTCTGGAGTGAGTAAATTCTCATACGGAGGATAAGCTAAAAGAACTTTAACTTCGTCTCCTGCTTTAACTTTATAATTTTGTTTTACAGGAATCCCATTTACATAAATATTACCGTCCTTAGCGGCCTGTTGCACTTTATTACGCGTTGCATTTTCAATAAAATTCATTAAATATTTATCCACACGAAGTGGCTCCTGACCTTTGTTCGCTTTAAAGCTATGGTGTTCATAAAGGTCGTCGTTTGCGTCTAAGTCCTCCTGTGTTTGCATACTAATTGTCTTGTAAACTCTTATTGATTATTTTATCTTAAACTACCATCTCCAACCACTAGGTCTATGGTACTGGTCTTTTGCAGAAAATCCCCAGCTTCGATGGTCTCTCCTTTATGCCTTAATTCTAATATGGCTCCCTTAGCAATATCGGGTCTCATTATAATGTCTCCAATTTCAAAGCCTAAAGCTATTAATGTAGGCTCTACCTGTCGCCTTGTTTTTCGAATTAAATTCTGAGGAATTTCAACGTCAATATATCCCGAAGGATTAAGCGTAAGGTATATTTTTCGATTTGCTTTTACGCGTTTTCCTGGTTTTGGAACTTGATCCAAGACTGAAAATGGTGGGTATTTTGAATTAAAACTAGCTGAGTCTAATATTTCTCTTCTCAGATTCATTTCTTCAAGTTTCTTATCTACGATATCCAATTGAAACTTTGAAAGGTCAGGAACCTCAATCGTATCGTTGTGATTGGTAGCTACATCAAGGTACTTTAAAGCCCCAAATACCAAAGCGACTAAAACAACCACTGCTAGAATCAATTGAAGCAAAAAAGTCTTACTGAATATAAATTTAAAAAGTTTCATAAGTGAGATTAAATACAAATATAGATAAGCGAATTATAGAATGAAATGAACTAAGCGTATATTCTCAAAATTATAGTTTTCCCATCTTTTGTAAAACAAACAAAACTAAAATAGGAACTGCTAGCAGAATGACCATTAGCAAGTGTTCTTTTAGCACCCAAGGCGATAGCAATAGAGTGATAAAATACCCTCCCATAGCTCCTCCAAAGTGAGCATCGTGGCCAACATTATCTCTTCTTGCTTTCATCGCCCAAATGGAATAAAATAAATAACCTATTCCAAATACATACGCTGGCATAGGAATAATAAAAAATAAACCTAACATCATATCGGGCTGGAGCAAAATGGCAGCGTAAAGAACACCAACTACAGCACCACTGGCTCCTACTGCCGTATAAGCATATTCATCTTTGTGAAAATAAAAAGACAATAGATTTCCTATAACCAAGCTTCCGAAGTAGACCAACAAGAACCCCGTTGTCCCTAAAAAACTTGTAACACTAGAAGCAAAAAAATAGAGGGTCAACATATTTACAAAAAGATGAGTCGTATCCACATGAAGAAATCCAGAGCTCAAAATCCTTATTTTATCGCCTGCCTTGATAGAAGACACCTCAAATTTGTACTTGTTGAAGAATTGAAAATCATTAAATCCTTTAAAAGACATCAAAACGTTACTCAGAATAACGGCTATAATAACTAAATCGATTCCACCCATAATTTTAAATCAGTAAACGCCAAATATACCTATCTTTGGCGAAATTTTGAGTGATGCATGCACTGGTTTTTTATTTAGTTTATCCCTTTATTTGGTTGATTTCAATTTTGCCATTTAAGGTCTTATACTTCCTTTCCGATGTCTTTTTTATATTGATTTTTAGAATTTTCAGATACCGTAAAACAGTTGTTCTTGAAAACTTGAATTTAGCCTTTCCTGAAAAATCGAAGCAAGAGAAAGCAAAAATTGCTAAAGAATTCTATAAACATTTTTGCGATTTGATTTTTGAATCTATCAAATCCTTAACCATTTCTGAAGAAGACATCAAAAAACGCTATACACTTATTAATATTGACGAAATTCAAAAAATTGAGGACGAAGGGAAAAGCGTTGTTATAATGATGGCTCATTATGGTAATTGGGAATGGATTTTTATTATGCAAAGACACGTAAAATCTAGGGGTTACGCTGTTTATAAAAGATTAAGAAATAAATATTTCGATCAACTGATTAAAAAAATTCGGGCTAAATATAATACTGAACTTATTACAACTAAAGAAATTATTCCAACTTTACTAAAGGCAAAAGTCAAAAACGAAACATCCATTAGTGGTTTTATCTCAGATCAATCGCCTAAAGTTGATAAAGCTTTTCACTGGCAAAAATTCATGGGCATAGAAGTTCCTGTCCATACCGGTGCAGAAATGATAGCTAAAAAACTGGACTCCAGTGTTGTTTTTTGTAGTGTCACTAAAGTTAAACGCGGACACTATGAAGCCAAGTTTAAAACAATTGCCAAAGAACCCAAAGGCTTTGCTGATTTTGACATTACAGATCAGTTTTTAAAATTGGTCGAAAGCCAGATACGGGAAGCCCCAGAATATTATCTTTGGACTCATAAGCGCTGGAAACACAGTCGAATTTCCAGCGAATAGATTTAATTTAGCTGCTAAGCTCTCTAAGTTCAGAAATAAAACGCTGAGCTAAATTATCAGCTTCATTCTGACTTTTTGCTTCCGTATAAATTCTGATGATAGGTTCTGTATTGGACTTTCTTAAATGAACCCAGTTCTCTTTAAAGTCAATTTTTACACCATCAATGGTCGTTATATCTTCATTTTGATAGGTTTTAGCGATAGCCTCCAACAACTTATCGACATCCAAGTCTGGTGTAAGTTCTATTTTTTCTTTAGCCATAAAATAAGACGTATAGGTCTGCCTGAGCTCAGATACTTTTATTTCTCGCTCAGCCAATAAGCTTAAAAATAAAGCAACCCCTACCAAGCTATCTCTCCCATAGTGAAACTCTGGATAGATCACTCCTCCATTTCCCTCTCCACCAATCACCGCATTCACTTCTTTCATTTTAGCGACTACATTGACTTCGCCTACAGCACTTGCAAAATATTCACAACCATGCTTTTCTGTGACATCTCTCAAGGCCCTTGAGGAAGATAAATTGCTCACCGTCGCTCCTTTTTTTCGACTTAAAACATAGTCAGCTACACTCACCAAGGTATATTCCTCTCCAAACATCTCCCCTTTTTCATCGACCAAGGCCAGTCTATCCACATCGGGATCTACTGCGATACCCAAATCTGCATGTTCTTCTTTCACCAATTTGGATAGGTCCTGAAGGTTTTTAGCCAAGGGCTCTGGATTATGAGGAAACTCCCCCGTGGGCTCACAATATAATTTCACTACCTCTACCCCTAGCATTTCCAAAAGAGGGGGTATTGAAATACCTCCCGATGAATTTACGGCGTCGACTACCACTTTAAATTTGGAATCCTTAATCCGATCGACCTCTACCAAGTTGAGATTTAGCACCTCTTCTATATGTAAATCGATATAGGCATTATGAAATGATATTTTTCCTAAATCGTCAACCTCTGCAAAATCAAAATCTTCCTCTTTTACAAATTTCAAAATCTGTTCTCCCTCTACTGCATTTAGGAACTCCCCGTCCTTATTAAGAAGCTTTAAGGCATTCCATTGTTTAGGATTATGGCTCGCGGTAAGAATAATACCACCATCGGCATGTTCCATAGTTACAGCAACTGCAACAGTAGGTGTCGTAGACAGTTCTAAATCCACCACATGAATACCCATTCCAGATAAGGTTTGCATCACTAGCGATTGAACCATTTTTCCAGAAATCCTGGCATCCCGACCAACAACAACTTTGTAATTATCTTTTCTTCGTTGTGTTTTGATCCATTTTCCATAAGCTGCAGAAAATTTAACAATGTCTAAGGGGGTTAAATTCTCCCCCACTTTACCGCCGATGGTCCCGCGAATACCTGAAATAGATTTGATTAGTGTCATATTTGTTTGGATTTGAAAAGTTTTTGAGTGTAAATATACGAGTCCATAGATTTAACTCCATAATAATTTGCTAAAAGTGATAAGAAAATATACTTTAGGGCAATGAATTATTTAGCTCATATCTACCTTTCTGGAAATGATGAATTTCTAAAACTAGGAAATTTTATCGCCGATGAAATTAAAGGAAAGTCTTATAAAGAATTTCCAAAAGACATCCAAAAAGGGATTATACTCCATAGAGCTATAGACGATTTTACCGATCATCACCCTTTGGTCTCAAAAGGGGCCCATCGCTTTTTTGATGCTGTGGGACATTACAACGGCGTAGTTATCGATATGATTTACGATCATATATTGGCTAAGCATTGGAACACCTATTCTGAAGTGGATTTAAACCTGTTTGCAGAGGATTTTTATCTGCTTCTAGACACAAATATGGATATCTTACCCAAGAAAATATCCAGAGCAGTTCCTTACATGATAGAACATAACTGGCTAGTGAGTTATGCTAGCATTGAGGCTTTACGCGAAATTTTAAAACAAATGAACAACAAGACCAAGCATGAGACTTCTCTCCAAAAGGGAGTAGATATTTATATAGATCATCAAAAAGAATTTGAAGATGAGTTTGAATCGTTTTTTGAAGACATAAGAGCGTTTTGTAAAGAAAAAATTAAAAGCATCAATCAGAATTTATGAAATGGATTTGGAAAACACTTAAGGTTCTTGGAATTATCATCCTCTGTGTCCTTGTATTACTAACGACAATTGGAGTGATAATTTCTGAAGACTTGCCAGAGGGCAAAGAAGGTGCAAAGGCCGATGAATTAGCCAAAGAGATTTTAAAAGAACTTAACTACGACGCTTATAAAAACACCAAGGTGATTAGCTGGACGTTTGCGGGAATGCATTCTTATGAATGGCACAAAGATGAAAATTATGTGCTGGTTAATTCTGGTGACGAGGTGGTGAGGTTAAATTTAAAAGATTACGACTCTAGTCAAATTATATCTCCTAAAGTTATGGACGACAAGATACGTCAACAACACATCCAGAGGGCCATTAAGAATTTTAATAATGATTCCTTTTGGCTAATTGCCCCTTATAAACTGATGGATGATGAAGTAGAAAGACGTGTTGTGAATACGGAAGGAAAAGAAGCCTTATTGATAACCTATACCTCTGGGGGGACTACACCCGGAGATTCCTATCTTTGGATTGTCGATGAAAATTACAGACCCAAAGCTTTCAAAATGTGGGTTTCTATAATTCCAATAGGTGGAGTTACCGCCAAATGGAAAGACTGGGTAAAAACCCAGTCTGATATGATTTTATCTACGGAAAAATCAATTTTTGGTTTACCGATTTCCATCACAAACCTTGAAACTTCAAACTAAAGGAAAGCAATAATAGCGGACATTACAAGCATTAAAAAAGCAGGTAGTGAACGCCTAGGAGAATCTTTAATTTTGATGTGCATACCAATAGCACCTATCATTAAAACCCCCATACCTAGAGCTCCAATAAATCCAAGATTGGCATCCGTTTTAAAAATGCTTATTATCAAAAGTCCAGCAAAACCTATTTTAAGAAAACCAATTACAGGAACCATCCAACTCGGTAAGCCATAATTACTGAATTCTTCATTCATATTACCAGCTCCATCCCCTCTCCATTCAGTTTTAAGGTTAAACCTTAATAACCAGACGTTTAAAATACCGGCAGCAATAATGACTTTTAAAATTATAATAAGAATATCCATAAATGATTAATTTTTCATAAATATCTTAAATAAAATTAAAAAACAAGAGCCTATAACATAATTTTAATGGCCCTTTAAGCTTATTGCATTGAATCTTCCATAAGACCCTCAAAACCAGAAATTGCTCCTAGGTTAAGCTGGTCTCCCATTTGGGTTATTTTAAAAATATCATTGGGTTCAATATTACTCCCTCTCATTCTCAGCAGCAGCATCCCCATTTTTAAATCATATCCAAAAAAGACAATTTCTTGAATATCCTCTTCATTACCAGAATACAGAAATTTAGCCTCTCGGTCTGCCCCGTTAAAATTAATAAGAGACTTATATTCTGGTTGCTTTAGGATAGAGCGCAATGCGGTCCTTTCGGCTTCTAATGCAGATTCTCCTTTATCTTTTAAAAGAGCAAGAACATTTATTTTTTCTATCTTCTTAACACTCTTCTTTTCCTCTGGACTTAAACTGTCTAGGTTTTGAATAAGAAGATCCATGGATAAACTTGCTGAAATAAATTCAGGATTACTTTCTTTTTCTACTAAGTACTTTTGGAGACTTGGGTTGGAATTACAAGCCCATAAAGTACTTAAAGCCACTACCCCTATTATAAATGATTTCATCTTATTGTTCTTTTAAATTTTCTAAAGATTTTGCTCCAGGGATATTCATTTGACTGGTTAACTTTGAAATGTTTTTCAAGTCAATATTCCCGTTGATGACCATCAAAACCGATTGCGTATCTGAAGCTTCTGAAGAATTGATAAACATCAAGAGTTGACTCACATAGTCATCTGTTTTACCGGGTTTAATGTAAAAGTTTACATTTTTACCATCATCTTTGATTCGCATCAATTCCTCTAAATTATTCTTAGATTTTAAGATGTTAAAATCAGCCTGAAGCTGTTTTCCATAGTCAAGACTTTCGGTGGTATACACCTTTATGTCATCTAGATTTTCTACTAGCTCCAAGTAGGCCTTCACATCTTCGTCATCACTGCCGAGATCGAGTTTACTCATTAATTTAAACATGCTTTTGTTAACGACAATAGAGGTGATCTCTCTTATATTATCGTATTTAGAAAAATCTTGTGCAAAAGATTTGGTGCTTAAAAAAGCAATGGTCATTATTAGACCTAAAATTTTAATTCGTTTCATAGCTTTATTTTATTATTTTGTTTTTTTGAGTGTTGAATACTTCAATATATTCCAATTTTTCCAAACCTTCATTCATATTATAGGACAGAAAGTTAAGTGCATTTTGTGTTTTTTCGAAAGCTATTCTGGCTGCCTGTATATCCTGTTGCTTTTCATAATATGTAAAAAGCCATACTGCACCGAGAATAACAACTATACTCGCCGCCACGTTGAGCCATAAGAACTTATTGGGCTTAGAAGATTGGAGATCTACTTCTACTTGCGAAGTGGTTTTCGATTCAGTTTCAAAATAGCTGAATAAAACAGCGTAAGGCTCGAAGTCTTTATCGTAAGACTCGCTAGCAAAGTAAGACTTTAAGTCGCGTTCTTGTTCTAAGGTTGTTTCTCCATCGTCGAAAAGATCCAACAACTTGGTTATATATGCTTTACTGAAGTCCATAGGCGGAGGTTTTTTTCAATTCGTTCATAATCTTTTTTCTAGCTCTCGATAAGGCGACTCTCACAGATGTGGAATTCATTCCCATAATGTCTTCAATTTCTTTATTCGAAAATTGCTCGACGTCTCTTAACTGTATGATAGCTCTTTGCTGCTCTGGCAAAGCATCAATAAACTTTTTGACCAAGTCGACTTCGTCTCTAGCTTCAATTTGAGATCCAAGACCTGAGTTGGTTTCAGAATAAGAATTATGAACCAACTCCAGCGTTTTGTGGTGTTTGGATTTTAAAACATCATAACATAAGTTTTTGGTCATCGTCATTGCATAAGCTTCTACATTGGTTACCGCCGATAACTTCGCTCTCCTATTCCATAATTTCATAAGAACATCTTGAGTTGCATCTTTAGCTGCAGCTTCAGAAGACAACAAACGCAGTGAAAACCTAAAGATTTTATCTCTTACGGGCAGTATATGTTTGTTATAATCTTCAGAAGTCATGTAGAGTCTGTTTTTAAAGAAGACGACGTAAGATATGTTTTGTTACATTCATAAAGAACTTTCGCAAATTTGTTTATTTTTATCTAAAATTTGATAAATGAAAGTATTGAAACTTTTTGCGTTTATAAGCCTATCTCTCTTATTCCTTAATTCTTGCCAAGACGACCGGGATGATAACATTACCAACATCAACGAGCTTGCAAATCAAGAAAATATTAAAGATTATATCTGGAAGGCGATGAATATCTTTTATGTATACAAAAGCGATTCTCCAGATTTGGCAGACGATAGATTTGAAAGCACTCCAGAGTATAGAGACTTTTTGGGGAGTGTAGAATTCCCTGCAGAATTTTTCAATTCTCTATTGGCAGACCAGGATCGATTTAGTTTTCTAGTATCCGATTTTGTTGCACTCGAACAAAGTTTAGATGGAATTTCACTTGATAACGGAATGGCATTTGGTTTGGTTAGATTTATTGGAACCAATACGGTTTTTGGCTACGTGAGATATGTTATTCCAGGTTCCCCTGCGGACTCTGCTGGTTTGGAAAGAGGTATGATCTTTAACCGTATAGACGGAACAGTCTTTTCACCAGATACAGATTTTAATCGGCTCCTCAATCCTGCGAGTTATTCCATTGGGTTGGCAGAATTTCAAAATGGAGGTCTTGTCCAACTTGACCAAGAAGTTGCTTTAAACAAAGTTCAATTGACAGAAAACCCTATCCATGATCATCGTGTTTTAGATCTTGATGGCGTTAAAGTAGGTTATTTGATGTATAATAACTTTAGAACCCCATTTAATACGGAGCTCAATGCTGTATTTGCAAATTTTGCTACTGAAGGTATTAGCGACCTAGTTTTGGATTTAAGATATAATTCTGGTGGGAGTATCGAAACGGCCAAAGACTTATCGAGTATGATTACAGGACAATTCAACGACCAGGTTTTCGCTCAACAGCTTTTCAATACCAATTTTGAACCCGAAAACCTCATTTTTGATAACCAAATCAATACTGGTGAAGCCATTAACAGCTTAAACTTATCTCGCGTTTTTGTCTTAACCACAGGCTCTTCAGCCTCTGCTAGTGAACTAGTCATCAATGCGCTAAACCCTTACATCGATGTGGTCCAAATTGGCACCACAACCGAAGGTAAGTTTGAAGGCTCCGCCACGCTATATGATTCTGAAGATTATACCAGAAACAACGTAAGTTTAGAACATACCTACGCCATTCAGCCGCTAATTTTAAAGACTGCCAATAAGGATGGGTTTACAGACTTTTTCGATGGTTTAGAACCAGATATTGAGTTAGGAGAAAGTTTTCCAAATCTCGGTATACTAGGGGATCCCAATGAAACTTTACTCAATAGAGCTCTTCAGGAAATTATCCCGGGGTTTGCTCGCACACCAGATGGAGTGAAATCACTACACTCTATTGAACTTTTAGGCGAAGACGACATGAGTTCTCCAAGCTTCCAAAGAATGTATATAGAACATAAAAAGAAATAATCTTGGAAGAGGAAAACCCGCTGATATTTAAAAATTTACAACGACAAGTTGAGATGTCACTCTTGTTCTTAAGTCTAAAAGCAGAATATAAGTCATTAGTATCCAAAGTATCTCACGACTTAGCCTCTCCTCTTAGTTATTTAAAATTTTCTTCGGAAATTCTTCAATCTCAAATTGGTAGTAATAGTCAAGAAGACTTAATAGAAACAGGCCGTGTTATTTCTTCCTCTACTACCCTACTTAGCGAGGAAGCCAACCAACTAGTCACAGAAGGAAAGTCTACACTGCATCTAACCACGTTACCGAAAACGAGCCTAATAGAACTCTTGACTTCAAGCCTAGACTTGCTGAAGTTGAACGAAAAATCCATAAACCTAAAAGGAAACCTGGCTGCTAAAGTTGTTAATTTTCCCGAGCTTTATCAGTATCTCTTATTTTCATTGATTAATGAATTAAGGAAGATTGAATTCCAATTAAATTCAATTGAAGTGATCCCGTGTAGAAAAGATTTGAAAATCACTTTAAGTGGAGATCTAAGTCAGCCCATAGATGACTCAAAGATTGACATTATAATGAATGACTTAAAACAGCAACCTTTTATCAACTCGGTATTGGAAGTGCTACAAGCAGAAACTTCCTATACCAATACTCTAAAACAGATTTCTGTGGAAGTAGTTTTATCTAGGGCAATGTCTTAATTGACGGAGGTATTATAGTCTGTTCTATACGCATCCACTAGCCCAATATTATTATTGATATTTAGCTTTTGCATGATGCGTTTCTTATAAGTACTCACCGTTGATTTCTGAAGATTAAGCTCATCTGAAATATTAATATTCGTCTTGCCTTCTGACAAAAGAGCTAATATCTGAAATTCTCGATGTGACAAAATATTAGACAAGGATAGATCATTTGCTCCATTATTATTAAATACCTCATCTTCAATATTTTCATCTACAAACCGTTTGTCGTTTTCTAAAACTTTAATAGCTAAGGCTATTTTTTGAAGGGGTTGTGATTTTCCTAAGTATCCATCTGCTCCATTTCTAATAAAATTGACTGCATATTGGGGCTCCTCGTGAGCGGAATACATCAGAATTTTGGTTTGTGGGTAATTAGCTTTTATGTCTTTAACGATTTCCACAGTATTCCCACCTGGCATTTTAATGTCCAAAATGATAAGGTGAATGTCTTTTTGACACAGCATTTGATTCCTCAACTCATTGATAGAAGATACTTTAATAATGTCTGGACCAGAGATTGTTTGGCGCAAAAGAGCCTCTACTCCATGCTTAACTACATCATGATCGTCTGCCAGAATGATTTTAGTAATTTTTTTCAAATTAGTTTGGTTGGATAAAAATTTTATACTAAGATATACAAAGTAGATTTAAAGCTACAACTTTATTCGCACATAGATGCGAAAAAAGTAAAACCTTTGTTTTATTTAATGAAATGAGGGATTTGCTGAGCTCAATCTTGATTTAAATTTTAAATTTGCAACTTCTAAAAGAAGCGATATGAAATCAACTGCACTTACCGAAATTCATAAACAACTTGGAGCTAAAATAGTCCCTTTTGCAGGCTATGATATGCCTGTATCTTATACTGGAGTGAACGAAGAACATGAGACCGTAAGGCAACATCTAGGTGTTTTTGATGTCTCCCACATGGGTGAATTTTTTATTGAAGGAAAAGAGGCTTTACAGCTTATTCAAAAAATAACCAGTAATGATGCTTCCACGCTTATCGACGGTCAAGCACAATACACCTGTATGCCCAACCAAACAGGAGGAATTGTAGACGATCTCATCATCTATAAGTTTCACGACGAAAAATTTATGATGGTAGTGAATGCTTCCAACATAGAGAAAGATTGGAAGTGGGTGAACCAACACAACACATTTGATGCAATTGCTACCAATCTATCCGATGAGTATTCGTTGTTAGCCATACAAGGCCCAAAAGCTTTGGAAGCCATGCAAAGTATTTCACCCCTTGATCTATCTGCAATCAAATTTTATCATTTTGCTGTAGGCGAGTTTGGGGGAGCTCAAGATGTGATCATTTCGGCCACGGGATATACAGGCAGCGGAGGATTCGAAATTTATTTTAAAAATAAAGATGCTGAATTGATTTGGACAGCTGTATTAGACGCTGGAAAAGACTTCGGAATTAAGCCTATTGGACTAGCTGCTAGAGATACCTTGCGTTTAGAGATGGGCATGTGTTTATATGGTAACGACATCGATGAAACAACCTCTCCAATTGAAGCTAAGTTAGGTTGGATTACTAAATTCACCAAAGACTTTATTAACGCTGAAGCGCTGAAAACGGAAAAAGAAAATGGTCCTTCTAGAAAGCTTGTTGCTTTTGAACTAGAGGATAAAGGTATACCCAGACATGGTTACGCTATCGTAGACGAAGAAGGCCATGACATAGGACATGTGACCTCGGGTACAATGTCCCCAAGTCTTAAAAAAGCTATCGGTATGGGTTATGTTAAAACAAAACACTCTAAATTTGGAACATCTATCTATATTCAAATCAGAAAGAAAACAATAAAAGCGACTATTGTAAAGCCTCCATTTTACAAGGCTTAAGCCTAAATTTTATATAATCTTAAGCCATTTCTAAATTTCGGAAATGGCTTATTAAGTTTTTAAGTATATCAAACACACCAAAAAAATACTAATTCTCGGTGCTAGTGGTTTTCTAGGCAATGCCCTCTTCAAGGAGTTGTCCCCTTATTATGATGTCTATGGCACTTTCGCAAGAGATCATACTGACTTAGAAAAAAACAAACGCATGTTCCAATGGGATGTTGAAACGGAATCCATTAGCCTTCTGTTAGAAGAACTGGCTCCAGATCTTATCATTTCTTGTATTCGAGGTGACTTTGCAGCCCAAACTCACGCCCATTTTGAGATGATTACCTATTTAATCAAGTTTCAGAAGAAATTGATTTTTTTGTCGTCTGCCAACGTTTTTGATGTGTTCAGCAACTACCCCTCCTATGAGTACGACAAAACTCTATCTGAAAGTGTTTACGGCAGATTTAAAATAAAGATTGAAAATGCCTTACTCAGAATTCCTAATCACCTTTACAATATTGTAAGATTACCGATGATATACGGTCATAATTCCCCAAGGGTGAAAGAATTAAAGCTGCTATATGACTTAAAAGAACCTATTGAAGTCTTCCCAAATGTGGTAATGAATGCTACCACTCACGATAAGTTTTCTCAACAAATCCATTACCTCATCAATCGCGATCTTGAAGGAGTCTACCATCTTGGCAGTCAAGACCTCATCCATCATAAAGAACTAGTACATGATATTTTAAAAGGCTTTGGTTTGGAAAACCCAATTTTCAAAAATGTATACAACTCCAATGAAGACCGGTATATCGCCATTATTCCTAAAACTCATATCTTACCAAAAAACCTGCAAATTACCATTGAAGAGGTCGTGAAAAATTCAACAAAACTTCAGTCATAAAATCAGTTTATTTTTGTATTTTATGGACTCACTAAAAAAAGAATATTATGACACCATTATCCACAAAAGAAATTGAAAGCCATTTAGAATCATTAGAGGGCTGGTCTTATAACGAAGACGCTATTCATACTACACTAGAATTCAATGATTTTAAAGACGCATTTTCTGCCATGACGAGAATTGCTTTTGAAGCTGAAGCTCAGCAACACCATCCCAACTGGTTTAATGTGTACAACACCTTAGAAATCAGTTTATCGACTCACGATGCAGGTGGCGTTACTGAAAAAGATTTTAAAATGGCAAAAACTATAGAATCTATCGTTTCTGAAAACTAGAATATTTAACAAAAGTTGAGTTAATTGTATTAAAACTTAAACACTTTACTAAGTTAAGTTTTACCTTTGACCGAATTAAAATATGACAGCAATGATTGATGCCCTAGAATGGAGATATGCAACCAAAAAGTTTGATGACTCCAAACGCATAGATCCCTCTAAAGTGGAAATGCTTAAAAAAGCATTCAACTTAACCCCTACTTCCTACGGTTTGCAACCTTTAAGATTGTTGGTGATTAAAGAACAAGAGTTTAAGGATAAACTTTTCGAGCATAGTTATAATCAAATTCAGGTAAAATCTGCCTCTCACGTCTTGGTGATATGCACCGAAAATAGTGTTGATGAACCATTTATCAATCATAATTTTGAACTGCAGAAGGAAATCCGAAATGCAAAAGATGAGACCATCAGACCTTTTCGAGAATTTTTGATTAAGGACTTTGGTAAAAAGTCTGATCAGGATATCAAAAAATGGGCGATTAATCAGGCGTATTTAGCTTTGGGTAATTTATTGACTATTTGTGCAGCAGAAAAGATTGATGCATGTCCAATGGAAGGTTTTGATAGCGCGGCTTACGATAGGATTTTAAACCTCAATGAAAAAGGTATTTCCTCAGCTTTGGTTTTACCCGTGGGTTATAGAGCGGAAGATGACAAATTTGCTGGTTTTCAAAAAGTGAGACGTCCTCAAACAGAAACAATTATTGAGTACTAACTTTCACTTATTAAGACTACTTTAAAAGACTTTTCAGATCCCTGAAAAGTCTTTTTTTTGATTAGGGCTAAGAATTAATTTAATCGATATTTTTTGGATTTATTGTCGATTCGGGTTGAAATTGAAACCAAATATAAGTCCTAAAAAATCATTCGATTTTAAATTATTCTTTTCCATCTACGAAATCCTGTAAATAGCTATAGCGAGGCGTAAGCTGTCCATCTTTAGTCATTCTAGCCCGTTCCAAAATACCCTCAAGGTCTCCATTGAAAAACGCAGGAATCACGTGCTTTGCAAACATATCGCCAAAGCCTTCGCTAGCGTCTTTAGGAAGCTCACAGGGTAGGTTATCGACCGCCATTACCGTAATTGCACCTTCGGCATCGAAGGCCACTTCCGACTCGGTTTGTGGATCATAACCATAAAACGGATCTTCAATTGTTGAAGGTCTTACAGTGGACGCCACTGGTCCATCGATATCACAACTAATATCTGCAATAAGGTTGATCTTAAAATCAGGATGCTTGGCGTTTTCTCGGGTTATTAAATATGGAGCATGGTCGCCGTAAAAGTGCCCAGCAATAAAGTAATCGGTTACTTTTGCAAAACGCATAAACGTGGACTCATAAGGTGTAGGATCCAAAAAGAATTCTGAAGTCTTTCCAAGTTTACCATCTTTGCGCTGGTTATAATCCATCACATTGATAATTGTGTAGACCGGCTCATCGAAAGAAGCATTGAGGTACTCCTCTACTCCTACTTTTTTGATCTGTAGATGGTCTAAAATTTCTTTGGCGCCTTTGGCGACTTTCCCTAAACCAGACAAACATATCTTTAGGTTGGGAATTTGAATAGTATCCAACTCTTGCTGAAGAGCCTTTAAGTCTGAAAGACCTTCTACTTTAGGCAAATTGAAAAGACCATCGCGTAAGCCTAAAGCTCGAAAACCATTATAGGCTCCTACCAAACCGGCATAGCGACCAAAACCGATAAGCCGACCTCCTCTGGGATTGGTAATCACTTCATGATCGTAGAGCTCTATATTCTTCTCTAAAACAGCCTTGAGTAAATCTCGGTTATAGGGTTGTTTTTTGATGGTGTGGGAAAAGAAAAAATAGGATGCCTTAGGAATTAAAGCCTCCATAGGAACTTCCTTAACTCCCAAGAGCACATCGCAACTGGACAAGTCGTCGGTGACTTCCAGACCTTGCTGCTCATAGGCAGTATCTGGAAAAATGCGAATATCGGAAGACTCTACCGCAAATTCTAGGTGGGGATATTGAATTTGGACTGTTCTAGCTTTTTCAGGAGAGAAAACCACGCGACGATCTGGTGGCGTTTTGCGTTCTTTGATAAGTCCAAATTTCATAGGCTTTATTTTAAGATGATTTTTGCTTCAAAGATAGTATTTATATCTACTTTTGCGGTTCTAGTTGGAAAGGTAACTTCCTTTTAATATTGAAGTGACCCGCGTTAGGGATAGAAGCGGCATCCCTCATTCCCGATATTTATCGGAATGAGGATACAGCGGATAGCCCGGCGCTTTGGAAGACGAGAGTCGACCAAAGGGAAACGCCCAATTTAAGATCATTGACAGATAAAGTGATAGAAAGCTTAACTTCAATTACTGACTTTGTAAGTATGGGGTCGATTTGGTTTTGACAGCAAGGCCAATTGGATGGTAAGCACGCCGAGCGCTGGGATACAGCTCGTAAATCTCATGTTTCACACTTTTTTAAACGGCGAAGATAACTACGCCTTGGCTGCATAATCCGAATCACAGTAGGATATGCTTAACCGTTACAAGGTAACGGGCTAAGATGTCTCGCAAAAGCCTTGATTTGCGGCGTTTGCACCAGAGGCACCGGTAAAGTAAATATAGCTAAAACAGGGTCTTGATGTTTTGGTGAAACTCAATTGAGGATAAGGACAAGGTAGGTGGTTTTCAGCCAGTCTTGTCTCGAAAATCCAAGAGAAAACTAAGCGTGTAGAAGACTATTGAATTGCTTGTTTGGACGGGAGTTCGAGTCTCCCCGACTCCACTATAAACCCTCATATACCTAGTGTATATGAGGGTTTTATTGTTTTAAAACTTTTTTTAAAACAATAAATAAACTCAAAACTAAATAGTTTAGAATTATTGAGTTTTGTGAGTATCGTCAAGTTTAAGGTCAGATCTAGAATTATCAACCTATTAATTCAGAATATCGTCAATTAAATACTCTACATCTTGGTTTTTCCAAAGTGATAATTATTATAAAAAATGTTCTGAATAAAGTATGGATTTTAAAGCCCTGTCTTTAGTTAACATCCAGCATAAAAAAGCGGCTTTATATCACTACTAAAGCCGCTTTTTATCAATTCTATTCAGTTGGGGAGAAACTTAATTTTTAACCTCATGTTCCCAAAAAGCTCTCCAGTTGATTTTTTGATTTGCTAGAACCTGCCTTCTTGCACCAACTGAACCGGCTTTTTATTTTATCAAAAACCTAAAATATTCAGATGTGACTGTAAATATTCTGAACTCACCCAAGCCTTATTAAACTTTCCTTTTAATTCTCGGGTTTTTGCAATCTCTTCGTGTTGTAGCAAGTTTTGTACTTTATGTGTGGTAACCTAAAGTTACAGTAAAACCAAGGGTTTACCTTGGTTTTCATGCTATTTATTATCGCTCAAAGCCTGTAAACAGTGGGTGTGAAACTTGAGTATTTTATAATAAATTAATCTTCAGCTTTGACGAATTTTGAATTGATATGCAATTTTCCATCTTTTAATTTCTGCCAGTAAATTTTCATGTCGGCGTTGATTTCAGGAGCCATAATATACAATCCTATGATATTGGGAAAGGACATTGCTAGAATCATCATATCGGCGAAGCTTAAAACAGCTCCTAAACTTACCGAAGCACCTAATACTACAAAACCTAAATACATTATTTTAAAGGTCAGTTCCACTTTTTTACTTCTTCCAAAGAGAAAGGTCCAAGAGCGCATTCCGTAATATGACCAGGAAACGGTAGTAGAAAAAGCAAATAAAAATACCGCGACCGCCAAAACTGAAGGAAACCAGGAAACTACACTTCCAAAGGCATCAGCGGTAAGTTCTACGCCACCCAGTCCGCTACTGGTTTCATGCTTTCCAGTAAAAATCAAAACCAGGGCAGTCATGGTACAAACCAGCATCGTATCGATAAAAGGTTCAACCAAAGAAGTGAAGCCATCGGCTATAGGGTGATTGGTTTTGGCGGCACTGTGAGCAATTGCGGCCGATCCTACTCCTGCTTCACTAGAAAAAGCGGCGCGTTGCAAGCCTATGATCAAAACGCCAATAAATCCACCTTTCAAAGCTTCTGCAGAAAAAGCACCATCGTAAATGGCTAAAAAAGCACCTCCAATATATTCGAAATGATAACCTATCACTACTAAACAACCCAACACGTATAAAATGGCCATACCTGGAACTACTTTCGCAGTCACTTGAGCGATACTTTTAATTCCACCAATAATCACTACGCCTACCAAAAGGGCGAAACCAATTCCGAACCAGAATCCCTTACCTTGTAAAAAGGGAATTTGCTCTGATACTATTTTAAAAGCCTGATTTGACTGCAACATATTACCACCGCCAAATGAAGCTCCTACTCCAAGAACCGAAAAGAGTATTGCCAGGAATTTCCCCAAATTCACAAGGTTTCGCTTTTCCAGACCATAGCGCAAATAATTCATAGGTCCTCCAAATATGCGACCGTCGTCATCAATAAAGCGATATTTCACCCCCAAAGTACATTCTGCAAACTTTAAAGACATGCCGAAAAAACCTGCGAGAAACATCCAAAAAGTTGCACCCGCACCTCCAAGGGAAATCGCCACCGCTACCCCTGCAATATTTCCCAGGCCCACTGTGGCCGATACCGCGGTGGCCATAGCTTGAAAATGCGTTATCGTGCCGGGAGCATCGGGATCGTCATACTTTCCTCTTGCCAAATCTAAAGAATGCCGAAATCCTCGAATGTTTACGAACTTTAAACGTATCGTAAAGAAAATACTTCCCAAAATAAGCCAGATAACAATGAAAGGAATGTTGTTGGTTTTTATATCTCCGTTGGGATGTAAAAGAGGTTGGGGATCTTGAAATTGGATTACCCCAAGGAGCGGAGCATTAAAAGAACCTGTTTCAGGCATTCTGGAAATCGAAGATCCTTCTTTGGTATCGTGTTCTAAAGTTCCTTCGGCCGGAGCGTAAACAGAAAATTCTGTATTATTATTGCCTTCCAGCAATGCAATCTCGTCACCTTTTTTTACCTGGCTTCCCTCTGGAGCCGACCATTTTTTTACTAGGTATTCCTCATCGGTAGATACTTCGATTCGCGGAAGGGGTATATTTTTAAAAGAAGTGTGAACTACCGGATCATATATTCCAAGGGTAGCAAAAGCATCCCAAAATAGAACGGCTCCCAGCACATCCACCGCCGGCTGTACTTTGCTGTTGAAAATTTCGGTTATCGATTTTGTAGGAATGGTAAATGTCTTCGAAACCTTATTTCCGCTGGCATCGCTTACAAGTACAGAATGTTCCATCCCCTCAACCAAACCAACCGATTCTGCCGCAATTAAAGGGGTGTTTACATTACTCCATTTATATTGATAGGGAGCCTGGCCACCCTCAACTACTACCTGTGCCACTCCATTATTAATTTCGGAGGAAGGATTGAGTAGTTCCAATTGAACTTTCATTTCACCGGCAGATTCAACTTGAGCAATAGAAGTAGCAAAAGTAATAAGCATCAGAGTCAAAAGGAGAAAAAGTCTAGATTTTATCATCTAATATTTATGTATTCGCGAATTATATATGGACAATTACAATATAAGTAATAAGCAGAAGTCATCCCAAGAAAATCAAGATATTTATTTTGAAATTGAGTAAGATCTAGATTTAATAATGCTTTTGTTGAAACAATTTTTACTGGATCATTTTGATTTAATAAAAATAAGAAATAAAGTGAAACGGTTCTTTATTTTTATTTAGAAGAACGGAATATCAAGCCAAAAGAAGAAACCTTGCGAGTATAAATAACTAAAAGTTTTACCAAAGAAGTCACTATTCAAGCTTCCACTACACGGATACAAAATATATCTTCGCGTAAAATGGTTTAGTTGGATAGACAAAATAACTAAAAAAGTTATGCAAAGAGATCGGAATTTAGCAGCAAAGGGAACCTGAATGACCACCGAGCTCGCTTCTTTGTTAAACTAGTTTAGTAGGAACTACGACTCTCGATTGCCATACTATTGGGTACTTCTATGCCGTTAACTATAAAAAACTGGCACATTGTTACAAAGATTTGGAAAATAGTGATTTTAGAACGCCCAATACCATCGTCACTAATATCACTCCGTTATAGATCAATCCTAAAATATTTTATAAGCAGGGACATTTATTCCACATCAGAATCGGTCAATGCAAAAATAATATCCTTCAGGCATAGTTTATAGATCTAAAAAAGCTAGAATTTTTCCTTTGTAGATTAGCAACAATTAGTCATAATCAATAGAAACGAAATTTAGTGCGGTATAATCGTCGGCACAAGCCATAATAAAAAATCCATAAAACGCTTATATGTTGTGTTTTACGGATTATACATTTGGTCCCACTTTGACACGAACCAGGGACCACCTGATTGCGCTTAACTGATGTTGGCAAGAGTATCCCTTACTCGTACTCAATTAAATTTGATCTTATACCTTTTCCAATAAAGATCAAAGCATCAAATTGTTCAAACCAATTTGCTTCATTACTATTTAATCCGAAAAAGCTTTCATAATCTTTATTTGAAAATTTTGAATATGCCTTTATTAATCCTTTGGAATCAATAAAATAATTTCCTGTTGTATCTGGTAAATAATGGAGCAGGTTATATTTATTCATTTGAGCTTTCTCTATTTTTCTCTTTTTAATCCACGGCATGTGAATATAGGTAAAGGCAAGATGATAAGAAATATCAGGATTTAATTTTACAAAATCATATCCCATTGTCTGTCCTTCCATAAATTCACTTTCAACTTTTGACATATGCGCATTCGCTACCCAGACTAAAAATTTCTTTTCAGGAAATTTCTTTACAAGAAAATCAAGATTTTTAGCCATTTGTTTATCTCTTATCGGAATACCTTCTTTTCTAATGCTATGAATAGTATAAATTTCTACCGCACTTTGAAAGCTTTCTAAAAATTAGTGCCAAAGTGGGTCAATTTTTTCATTTGATAATAAAACATCAATAGTCCCTAACAGAAATTTGACTTCATCTTTATTTAATTCATCACCAGCCGTTTTAATTGATTTATCGGTTAATTTAATGAATCTATCATCTACATTGATATTCTTTCCCTTTAAATAATCATTTAGCTTTTGTGTAAAATTATGGTAGGTATAATATGAATTTGTATAATTATCGAGTCCCCATAGTGTAACATCATGTACCTCTAAAAATCTGAATAAATCTTGACATTGTTCAGATCGTGTCCAATGAGGAAAAATGTTATATTTTTAATGGTCAAAGTACAATCCAAAAAAATCGCTTTCAAAAACGATGTCTTTGTAGCCTTTTTCATTAACCAGATATTTTACAAACTCAGTTTTAGCTAAAAAATCAGAACCCATATGATGTGCTGATTCTCCTAAAAATACAACACTTTTATTCTCAATGTTATATGAAATAATTTTCTTCACGTCATCTGTCAATAGGTTTTCTAATGTATTCAATTGGTAAGTATTACTCTCAATTTGAGCAAATAAAAGTTTAGTAAGACTTATTAAAAAAATTAAAATTATAGTTCTCATTTTCATAGATATTCTTGCCAACCTTATAGATAACACAATAAGTTGTGTTATCTATATTTTAAAAACTCTAATCAAAGGGATTTTTTATCGTCTTAAAAGTTTTAACATTAAAAATATGCTTTAGTAAACTGTGAATTGCTTGTGTTTTCTATTCTTTGACCAAATCATTTAGAGTGCATCGTAATATGACATATATTGTAGTTAATGTTAAGTTTTCATACAAAAAGGCTTAGAAGACCCCTAAAAACAGTGTCTTTTGAAAACCCTACTGACACTAGAAAGTTAAAAATATAATCGTTGTCACCGACTCCTCTATAAACCATCATATACCCAGTGTATATGGGGGTTTTGTTGTTTAAAACTTATTTTAAACTCAAAATCAATAGTTTAGAATTATTGAGTTTTGTAATTATCGTTAAGTTTGAAGTCAGATCTAGAATTATCAACCTATTAATTTGAATTGAATATCATGAAAAAAATGTTTGTTATTTTTTCACTATTAAGCTGTATTATCGGCTATTCTCAGTCAGGGTATACAGTTTTGAATAACGATGAATACGATCAAATAAAGTTCGGAGATACTTACTTTAAAGATATAAAAGAATCTAATGCAGATATTAAGATTTTGAACGATTTGGTTCTAAACAAAGCTTCGCTCTGGAAAGATAATAAAGCCAAAAAAACAAATGCAGTGACTATTGAAATTTATGGCTTTGAAATTGGTGAACCACAGAGAGTCTTTAATTACAATTCAGGACTTATGATAGCATTTTCAGACGATTCCAATAATCAGAAGTTTGAAATTAGACGTTTAGAAACTAACGATATAAACATTAATGGGGTTTACCTTAAAGTAGGCGATCCAATTTCAAAACTAAATTCAATAGAATATGTTATAGATACAGGGAAAAACAAGCATAAATTTGTGTCTATCATAAGAGAAGATGGATATTGCTGTCCAATATCTATAAGCTTGGATAGCAACAACAAAATTTCCGATATCGTATACTATGTCATACCATAAAAATAGATATATAACCTGCCTTATACTTAGTATTAAGCATAAAAAAGCGGCTTTAGATCACTACTAAAGCCGCTTTTTATCAATTCTATTCAGTTGGGGAGAAGCTTAATTTTTAACCTCATGTTCCCAAAAAGCTCCGCTAATGTCTGTCATTTTTACAGTGTAAATTCCCGAAGGCAAATCGGCTAAGCTGTTATGCTTTAAATTCATTTTTGCTTTTGCGCCCAAGGGCACAATTAAACTGTGTTTGCCTGGTTTTACCTCAGCAACATAATAGTTTGCAATACTAGCTTCCTTTAGAGACGCCAAGTCTTCCTGAGAATAATCAAGAACCTTGTTGTTGTCTTCATCAAATAACTCGATACGGATAACCCAAGAGCCATACACATCTACACCTTCAACTCTAAAGACATCGAACGAAAGCGTACTGTTGCTAATGTTAGCCTCTGTTATTTCAAGTTTTGGTTTTACAGATTTATTATGTAGCGTTCCCCATAATCCACCATGAAATACTTGATTGGTCATTAAGGTCATTCCAAAAATTAATAAAGAGCCGACAAGCACTACTTTTGGAAATATACTTTCTTTAATAGGCAATACCCCTGAACCTATCCACGCAAACCATTTGGTTTTGGTGAAAGCAATATCCTTTTTCATCAGGTAATGATCCAAGGAATATTTACCACTTCCGGTTAGGAATAAAACAAAGCCTGTGGCAATTCCCAATACCCCTATTTGCCATTCATCCAGACAGGTAGTTCCTATCCAACCTGAGCCAAGAAGAATACCCATAGCCAAGCCAAAGACCCCTATACTCATAAGTCGAGTAAAAAACCCAAACATGATTAATAAACCCACAATACCTTCCACTATGGTAAAAATCACCATGTTTATCCAAAGTATATCTGGGTTTTCTACTAAATATTGAATAATAGGTTTAATGCCGAGGGCATTGGGTAAAAAGTGATTGAACTTTTCGCCAATATATCCAGGAAGTTCGGGGTCGAGTTTATTGGCTAAGGCGGTTCTTCTCCATAAAGCTGAAAAGTAAGTCCAACCCACTACTAATCTTAGTGCTAGCGCTAAAAGGCCTGCATCGTTCTTTATACTGATATTTTTCATTTCTTGATCATTAAATAGTTAGCGTAATAAATCCCTTTTTGGTAAGCTGAAATCCATACAGAATACCATTTTTAGTGATTTCCAGATTGTCTGGCATTTGGTCTGGACTTATGTTGAATTTATTTAGAGAAATACCACAAACAAAAACCTTTAGGTTTTGTGCTTTGGCTTTTTTCAGAAGTTGAATAAAATCAGTGTTATTTGGAATATCATCTACGGTTTTACCACAAATAATCATATAAAAATCGCCGTATTTTTTCCCGTCTTCCATTGCTAATCCTTTAGCAGTGAGTATAACCGGTTGAAGCTGTTGAATGTTTTTAGAAAGCACTACATAATTATTTTTTTTTGGATTGAAATCTTGAGCTTGTAATTGGATTGTTCCAAATAATAAAAGGAACAAGGTCGTGGTCACTATAATTGAATTTTTCATTGTTTTTGAATTTTTGAATTAATACTAAAAAAAAGAAGTCCGCCAAGTAGGGCTATATTCTTAAAAAGCGGACCCAAAGTTGCCATTTGACCAACTTGAATGGTCAAAGTAATTGGAATTAATACCGCAAGTAATACCAGAGCAGCAATTCGAGTTTTAAAGCCAATAAGAAGTGAAACCCCTGCGACTAACATTACAATTCCTGATAGAATTACAGCTGTTTTGGGTGATCCCAAACTATTTCCAATAAAACCCATATTTGCATTTTCTATTCTGCTTACGGTTTTTTCGATATTAAAAAAATGGCTTGCGCTCGCTACTATAAAAATTAGACTGAGCATGATGCGAAGTATCACTACAGATTTGTAGCTAACTTCAAGGTTTTTTTTTTGAAATGTCATTTTAAGTTTCTATTCATTAATACAATATCAGTTCTTAAAAACTGATAACATTAACTAATAACTGAAGCTATTTATAGAAACGCCTTAAAGTTTTTGTATAAAATATAAAGGGGAATTGAAGAAACCGAGAGGTTTCTTTCTTTATGAAAATGTCCAGCCGCTTTGGATACCGCAATGCGATGAATATCTAAATCGAAGTGTTTCGCGGCGAATACAGGAGCCTCCTGAGTCGAAGAGTCTATTTTGGAGATGGGAGTTGTAACGACCTCAGAGATGCTGCAATTTGAGCTGCTTAGTGAGGTTTGACTTCGGTTGGCGACTTCAGTTTGAGGAACGCCAAGCTCTGCTTGAATAAAGTTTCTAACCTTGCAAGGAGAAAGCAACAACAAGAACGCTAACCCAATTATTGGGAATAGAGATCTCGAGGGTTTTATATTTTGAAGTTCTTTCAAGCTGCAAACTTATAAAATAATTATAGAATGAATTCTTATCGGTTTCCTAATAAAAGCTAATAGTTTTAAAATGGATAAGAAAGTCTTGTATAATCCCAGTTCCTAAAATAGGGACACAAAACAAGTGGTTTGAATCTATTCTCTAAGTAAGGTTCACTATCCATTAAATTGCAATAATTTCAGGTTTACTTATTCTGAATAAGCTCCAGAGGAATAGGTCAATTCATAACTATGGGTGTAAATTTCAAAGACGATCCCAAACGGATCTTCGACATAGCACATTTTAAAGGGTTTATCCTTTGGGTAATATTCTCTTATTGGCATACGCTGTTTTCCACCATGGGCTACTATGCTATCAATGAGATCTTCAATATTTGGATCTTGTATGCAAAAATGAAAAAGGCCAGTTTTGAAAGGCTTAAATTCAGGAGCGGCTTTATCTCCGTGAGGAAAGCAAAACAACTCAATGCCAGTCCCATCGGAGGTGGACATATGTGCAATTTCGAAGGTATCCCATTCTTCACCAAACACATCAATACACATCATACCTATAGCTGTATCACTTTCTTTTTTGACCAAAGAGGGCTTCATAATAGTATACCATCCCATAACATCTGAGTAAAACTTTACAGCCTCTTGGATATTGGGAACAGTAAGACCTATATGGGAAAAGGACTTTGGATAATTTTCTTTTGTTTTCATGCTTTTTCTTTTTTAAAGTGCAAATTAAGGATATATTCACCTCTTAAACAATATGTTACCTAAATGTTATATAGGGTACTAAACGAGTTAATTGTTGATAATCAATACGTTAAAATCTAAGAATGTCTAAAATTTTTTGTCCTTTACACCTCACAATGCAGATCATCGGTACAAAGTGGAAACCGCTAGTATTATTTCACCTTTTAGACGGACCGCTTCGATCTGGTATCCTACAGAAAAAAATTCCTGAAATCTCCAATAAGATGTTTACCCAAACGGTTCGCGAATTAGAAAAAGATGGGCTTATTCACAGAACAGTCTATCCAGAAGTCCCCCCAAGAGTCGACTATACTCTAACTCCAGAAGGACAATCACTAGACTCTATTTTAAAAAGCCTAGACACTTGGGGAAAAGAGCGATTTATTTTATGAACCTTAAAAAAAAAGTATCTTTAATAAGCCATTCTAATACCAGATAAGACACATTACTTTTTTAAACTAAACTTATTTTGATGAAATACGTTCTCATTACATTTCTAGTATTTTTATGTGGTCTAAAGTCCTATACGCAAACCACATTTAAACCTGGCTATTATATCACAACCAATCAAGACACCATTCAAGGTTTGATTAAAGACTATGACTGGAGAGGTAACCCAGATCAAATTAATTTTAAGGCGTCTAAAAATGGAGCTGAGAGAACTCTTTTGGCCAAAGACATCCTTCTCTTTGAAATTCTAGACTCCTCAAGATACGTTTCTGTTAACGTGGATATAGACACCTCAGATGATAAGCTTACAGAACTCGATAACACGAGAACACCCAATTTTGTTAACCAACGCCTTTTCTTAAAAACACTCTTAGCGAGTGAGGACGCTTCGCTTTATAATTACTCTGAGGGAAGTTATATCAAATACTTTTACAAGATGGATCGAGGTCTTATTCAGCAATTGATCTATAAGAAATACCTAAACAAATTCAAAAAAGTTAGAGAAAATAATAATTTTCGCCAGCAGCTATTAAACGCCTTAAAGTGTGAAGAAGTTTCAGAATCCAAGCTGAAAAATCTGGAGTATAAAGAAAAAGAAATCACAGAATTGTTTAAGATATACAATTCTTGTAAGGCCGCTTCCTATATAACCTACGAGCGAGCGAAGTCTGAACAGAGTTTTTTCCTGTCTATTCGTCCAGGAATTCAAATAGCATCTCTATCCACAGCCGGGGAAATCAGCTCACAAGATACCTCATTTGATTCAGAATTTAGTTTCAGGATAGGACTTGAAGCAGAGCTTGTTTTACCTTTCAACAATCAAAAATGGTCTCTAACTTTAGAGCCTACCTATTATAACTATTCCTCTAGGAAAGACAAAGAAACCTTCCTAACCGATAGCTATAGAGAAGTCGATTACACCGCTATTGAAATTCCACTTGGAGTGAGGTACTACCTGTTTTTTAGTTCAGATTTACAAGTTTTTTTCAACGCAGGATTTACCTATGCAATTGCTATTGACTCAGAAATTGTGGGAACCACAGGACCTAGACTAGATATAGGATCTGAATTCAATTCTTTTTTGGGACTTGGCTTAAGAGTCAAAGACCGCTATAGTTTTGAAATTCGTTATCAATCGAGTCGTGATCTTTTGGGTGAATATTCTATAAGAACCTCAAATTATTCTTCAACTTCATTTGTGCTGGGATATCGTTTTTTATAGATGTATTTTCTTTTAAAATATCAGGAAAAGTCACATATATAAAGATGATTATTTACGATTAAACCCGAAGAGCCATAAAATTTAATCTAATTGGTACTGAACACCAAACACTGGAAATTTGGCAAAGTTTCGAAGCGGATTACTAAACCCAAAATCACTTCTATCTTCAAAATTAGGGTCACTAGAATAAAAATAAACCAAATCTCTAAAAGTAAAAGATAACCACCAATTTTCGACTAATTTTAAAGTAAGTCCGATGTCGTTATAAGCATTTATATAAGAGTTTGACTCAAAGCGGTTGGATTCTAAGAAGTTTTGATTTGCCCCGACTTGAGTAAAAACAGATATCATAGGAGTGATTTCTAGATAGTACCGAAAATAGGTTCCAAACTGATAATTACTAAAATTAATCTGTTGATTGCTTTCTTTTATTTCATAGTCTAAATATCCAACACCTACATTGAAACCCACAAAAAAATTCCTTGCTAAACTATAGTTGATATTGAATAGCATTTGAAGTTTTATAGCATCTTCGAAAGTAGGCTCCTGTTCTAAACTTAAAGAATTGTCTACTATCGCCAAATCACTCCACAGATAAGAGAGCCCAATTTGAGATTCCACATACCACTGCTTCGCCTCAAACCCCTTGGTACTTTGAGCATTGGAAAAGTTAGTATATACTAGGAACAGACATAAAACCCATCCATAAGAATTTAGGTTTAAAATAAGTTTACGGTTCTTACTACAATTCAAAGGCTATGCTTTTAAAATTTATAATACTTATCTAGAGTTTTACTAATCTACGAAAAAGTTATAAATATGACTCCATTTTATAATGAGTAGATCTTTTTCCCTTCAAGTAGAAAGAAAAACATGTTACATCGACCTCAGACCCCTTTATTAAAATCTATCAAAACCCAGCACCAAACTTTAAGACTTAAAAATATAGGGAGGGGCTATTCTTTATAACGTAAACTTAAATTTCCTTCACTATCGGCAGTGGTCAAGTACACGGTGTCTCCATTTTCAATGACCTCAACACCAGTACTAACATCTTTCATTGCTTGTTATCTCTAAAATTTCCCTCAAACTCGTGGCAGAGAGACCCCACTCTTCCTCTTTATCAAGTTTGAAATAAATCGACTTTAATTTTGTTTTATTGATTATTGACCTAGAAATTTCTACCATTTACAAGTTTATTCTTACCGCAACATTTATCATTGGTTCATCAAACTGCTTAAATGAAACTAAAAACGGTTCATTTTAGGCAATAATGGACATCAATGGGCGATTTCTGAAACTAATAATTCTAAATGTCATGTTTGACAGCGCGATGCTGAGAATGAGAAATTTAGTAACATATGTAAGTATCTGGATTTTCAGATGGAAAGACCTCCGTTTTCCTTCGGCATTACTTGATTATGCTTATAATGCTTCCTACTGGCCACGATGGCGGTTGATCGTTAGGGGCTTATGATGACACAGGAATAATAAATAACGCCATGGTTTAACGAATATTTAAGGAATTTCACCATGCTCTATCTCCTTTTTTTCAATATATTATAATAAAAAACAATGATCAAAAAAGTCTCTATTTTTAGCTTGATAATTACCGTTTTTATGTCATTTTCTTCCGTTTCTGCTCAGACTACTTCGGTAACCGTTCGCGCTAAAGCGAAAGATGCCAAATTTATAGGCACTTCTATTGGCGGTGCGCAAATTATCATAAAGAACGCCAGTACCGGAGAAATTTTGGCCGAAGGAATCACATCCGGAAGCACTGGCGATACCGAAAAAATCATGAAAACTCCGCATAAACGTGGCGAGCCAATCACAGATGATAAAACAGCCGGCTTTACTGCGGATTTAGACCTAAAAGAACCCGTTTTTGTAACTGTTGAAGCGTATGCGCCAGTGCTAAAAAAACAGGCCGCAGTGCTAAGTTCTACTCAACTATGGCTCATTCCGGGTAAGAATATAGAAGGCGAAGGTCTTATTCTTGATATTCCAGGTTTTGTGGTCGATATTCTGAGTCCGCAGACGCATGAAAGCATTTCCGCCGGCAGTGAGCTAAGGCTTAAAGCCAATGTGGTCATGATGTGCGGCTGCCCCACTTCCCCAGACGGAATCTGGGATGCCAATGACTACGAGGTAAAAGCATTGATCCAGAGCGATACTGGAAACAGAACAGAAGTTGAACTTAAATTTGCAGATAAACAGAGCACTTTTACCGCAACTACGACCTTAGAAAAAGGCGTTTATCACATCAGTATCTATGCCTATGATCCCAAAACCGGCAACACTGGGCTTGATCAGACTTCAGTGATCGTTAAATAGAATAATCTTGAAATGAGTTTTTGCAACGAATCCTAAAAAAACGGAATCTATTTTTTGATTTCGCTTTCTTCTGTCCTGCAATAGTATACAAATCGTAGCAAGATTAAATTAGAGACCATAAGTCTAGTAACCAGCTGCTTGACCATCCACTCTAGATTCTGAAGCACCTAAATACACTCCGTTTTCATAATCGCGCATAATACCTTGATACCTCCCAAAAAAGCTATTCCCCACTTCGACTTTGTGTCCCTTTCCTCTAAGTTGGCGCACAACTTCGTAAGGAATTCCAGACTCTAAGTTCACTTGACCAGTGGTACTCAATTTGTCCGTAAGTTTCCCTGTAGGTTCCGATGATCCTGAATGATCCCATCGTGCAGCGTCACCAGCCTCTTGTACATTCATTCCAAAATCGATGATATTGGTTAAAATACTCACATGTCCTATGGGTTGATAAGCCCCTCCCATGTTTCCAAAGCTAAAAAATGGCTTGCCGTCTTTCATCACAAACCCTGGTATAATCGTGTGAAAAGGGCGCTTTCCTGGGGCATATACATTAGGGTGCTTGGAGTCGGTAGAAAACAATTCACCTCGATTTTGAAAGCTAAATCCAAGTCCAGGTACTACAAAACCAGTTCCCATCCCTCTGAAATTACTTTGTATCAAAGACACCATATTGCCTTCACTATCAGCGGTGGTCAAATACACAGTGTCTCCATTTTCAATAACCTCAACACCAGTGCTAACGTCTTTCATCGCAGTTTCACCAATCAGCTTTCCGCGTTTAGCAGCATATTCTTTTGAGAGCAAAACATCATAAGGCACCTCTTGAAAATCAGGATCTGAGTAATGCTTGGCTCTGTCTTCGTAAACTAGCTTTTTGGTTTCTATAAAAGCATGTAAGGTTTCTAGTGTACCATACCCCATAGACTTCAAATCGTAGCCTTCCAAAATATTCAGCATTTGTAAAACGGCTGTTCCCTGGACGTTCCCCCCAACTTGATAAACGTCATAGCCTCTATAGTTAGTCGTAACGGGTTCCACCCATTCAGAACGGTGCTTTTCAAAATCTGTATAGCGTAGATAACCCTTATTTTTTACCATCCATTTATCTATCTTTTTTGCGATCTCGCCTTTATAAAAAGCATCTCTACCCTTTTTCGCCAACACTCTTAGCGTGTTTCCAAGATCCGGATTCTTAAAGATTTCACCTTTGTGAGGGCCACGACCGTCAATAGTGAATGTGCTTTCAAAAGCTCCTGGCTGAGTTTTTAAAAAGGGAACACTACGCCTCCATCCAGCAGAAATAGCTTCTGTTACAGGAAATCCATTTTCAGCATAGTGAATTGGAGATTTAAGAATTTCTTCCATCGATAGAGAGCCAAATTTTTTATGCAACTCAAACCAGCCATCTACGGCGCCTGGCACGGAGACAGAAAGTAAATGATAAGGAGGAATACTTTCCTCGTCGATTTCATCTAATTCTTTTAGTAGGTCATCATAAGACAAGCCTAAAGGTGAACGCCCACTGGCGTTTATAGCATAGAGCTTTTGAGTTTTCTCATGCCAGACAATGGCAAATAAATCACCTCCAATGCCATTCCCTGTTGGTTCCATAAGGCCTGTAGCTGCATTTGCAGCTATCGCCGCATCTATGGCGTTGCCACCTTGCTTTAAAATATCCAATCCAATTTGAGTGGCTAATGGATGACTTGTCGCTACCATCCCATATTGTCCTATAACTTCAGATCTTGACGCAAAATTAAGCCCGTCAGCTTCCCTATCGCCTTGGCCATAAGTATGGTAAGTTATTAAGATCAGTAGAGTTGTTAGGAAACTTAGGGGTTTGAGATATAGATTCATGAGATTAGTTTTTTTAAATATAAAGGAATAAATTTTTAACCTAAATCAAATTGTCAATTTATAAATTGTAAAGCTGATACGTTTTTTCCATTTTGATGTTGAATTATCGTTGGAATAAAAATGAAAGAAATTGAATGAAAAGTTTAGTTTAAAAGATGACGTTACTTTTTTATGGTAAAACATTAGGCTTACTTTGTAAGAAATTAAAACACGCTAAAATCAATCTTTCTTACACGTATTCCACGATGCTTATTCCCCTAACAATTCATTCTAAAACTCTCTAGTTCTGATAAAACGCACTCACTCTAAATTAGATATCTTAACTGTTGATTTCTGGAATGGCAACCGGTCAGAGATTAGACAAGATTATGAAAGGGAAGTTCTAGAAGCTTTACTTGAGGCTACAACTTTAGAATTTGGGCCTTGGGAGATTTCAGAAAGTCGAGCTGACTATCCTGGAAAAGAGGAATCGCTTGCTTTTAGCGAAAAAAATCATGATCTGCTAGTCACTATTGCCGGTAACCAGAAGTTTAAGCCTGAAGATATCCTTATGATTTCTAAACCCCTTGCTAGAAATTTATTGGGATATCGCATTCTTATTATAAAAGAGAAGGATATCTTTAAGTTTAAAGAGGCCAATTCAAAAGACATAAAACAATTAACGCTAGGTATTCCAGAAACATGGAGCGATGCCGATATTTTTAGAACTAACAAATTTAAAGTAAGTGAAAAAGGGAGTTTTGATGACATTTTTAATAGACTAGTATCTGGAGAATTTGACTATACGACCTTTGGTGCAAATGAAGTGGAAAGCATTTTTAAAAACAGAGCTTCTCAACACGCTGACTTAAGGATAGAAAATAGCCTGATGTTTTTTTATCCATTCCCTTTGGTGTTTTATGTCAATCCCAAAAAACCCCAATTAGCAATGCGTATTGAGAAAGGTCTTGAAAATATAGAAAACAACGGGGTCTTAAATGGTATTTTTGATTCTTATTACAAGTTATTAATTGAGAATTTGAATTTAAACCACAGAAAAATAATATCCCTGAATAACCAATTAATTCCCGATGAGTTTGCAGATTTGAAGCCAGATTTAAGATCATTAAATCTATGATATGGATATCTAAATTACTTTGGATAAAAACTTTGCTAGTGATAAAATCTAAAGTTTATAAACCCTCTACCCTTTAAACATGATAAAAAAACTCTTTAAACTCAAAAACAGGCAAAACAAGATAATCAGAATGCCTACTAAGTTTTGAATCCAAGTGTTTTTATGTTCTCCCATCAACTTTTGGTTGGAGACTATAACCAAAAGCAAAACAGCGATAAAAGGCAGTAAAATCGCATTGCTGACTTGGGCGATTTGGATGAGTTGAATTGGATTGATTCCCAAAGAGGAAAAGAAAACGCCTAGAAAAAGGATACCTCTCCAAGTCCATTTAAATTTAGGATGGGAGGTACTCACATTCCAACCCAAACATCCTCTTAAAACATAGGCTGCCGCCAAAGCGGCCGTTAATGTTGAAGTGATCCCTGCCGCAAACATACCAAAACCCAACAGATACTTAGCATAAACCCCATACAAGGGCTCGAGAGTTTCTGCCATATCCAAAATAGAAAGCAACTCCTGCTTAGGTAACCTGGAAGCAGCAACTACCACCGCTATGGAAACTAAACCTCCTAAACCTATCGCTATAGCCGAATCCCATCGGGCTGACTTTAATCCTTTTAGACCCTTCCATTTTTCCTGAACAATAGACGAGTGTAAAAATAAATTATACGGAACAATGGTGGTTCCCACTATCGCCAAAAGAGTGGTTAAAGATTCTGAAGGCATTTTAAATAAAACAAATCCTTTTAGTAAAGCTTTATAATCTGGTTGGGTTATGACTGCAGTTGCCAAAAAAGATAGACTCATCAACACGACCAATACTATTAATACGCTTTCAATTTTTTTATAAGAATTCAAATTCAGAATAAAAAAGCAAATGATCCCTATGACAACTGGCAAATAATCCACTTGAAAATTACCGAAATGGATTTGGGTGTCTGCATAGATGACGGAGAAGCCCATCACAGCTCCACTTATGTTTCCAGCTTCATAAGCGGCATTTCCAAAAACAATAGCAAGAACCACCAAAAGCATTAGAATTCCTTTTAGTAAAGGATGCTTTACCACATGTCGCATAGCGGTTCCCAGATCTTTTTGAGTTACCAATCCTACCCGAGCTGACATATTTTGTAAAACGATCGTGGCAAGTATAGACAATGCTAGTGCCCAAATCAAATCCATCCCAAACGTCACCCCTGCAATGGAACAGATGGTGATGGTTCCAGGACCTATAAAGGCAGCGGCCACAAAAGTTCCAGGACCAAAGTATTTTGACAGACTTTTAATCATTCTGGGCGTTTGTCTAGGGCATATAAAGCAAAAGTCCCTAACCAATGTGACCCCTCGTAAGTATCTCCAAAAAGATGAGGATAGGCCTTTACAAAATGCTTATCCCCCGTAGTTTTAAGATGATACAAAGCTTCATACCGATTGGCCAATTCATATAAATTCCAAGCCCGACTAAAGTTTAAACCCTCCAGATGCACCAACTTACCATCACTCCTATCGCTCACCTCAGCGACCTTAAGACTAAAGTATTTTGAAAACAGACTTGGCATAAAAGCTCTGGCCCAAGACTCAAATTCCTGTTCTGGCAGAATCTTGCTCATGAGAGAAACTTCCTCAAGACAAGGCGATAGAAAATCATAGCCACTAGGTTCCCAAGTTAAGGGACAGCCTCTATCCTTTAGGTAAAAATCTTTAGAACGCTTTATGATAAGGGCTTTAAGCTCAGCCTTTTCAAAAGCCTCTGCATAATCTAAACTGAGGGACAAGGCAAAAGCAGTATTGGGGTGCTCCCCTACTCGTATTGGATAAACAAGCTTAGGCAAAAAGTCAATCATTTTAGTTTCCAATACCTCTACCAATGGCATTATAGTGTTTAACCAGACCTTAGCTTGAGGATCTTCCCAGGTCTTCAGTTCCTTAGCAAGGGTAAACAACCACGCCCAACCGTAGGTTCTTTCAAAATTTTGATTGTGTTCAGTTTCAAAGAATTCTATCTCTTTTTCTATGTTTTCCTTAGTGAGGCGTTCAGAAAGGGCAGACCGGATGGAGTCTCCTTGCTTAAGTTCGGGGAACTGTTTTAGCAATTTCACTAGCGACCACTGACTATGCACCGCAGAATGCCAATCGAAACAGCCATAAAAAGCAGGGCGTAATTCTTTAGGCCTTGCTAAATCATCTTCAGAACCCAAAACTTGGCTTAACTTATTTGGAAACTCTTGAGTGATGCATTCCAAAGGGAGTTCCACTAACTTTTCGGCCTCGGTGATGCTAAATTCAATAAAATCTTTATTCTCAAAAGGAGATTTGCTTCCACCCTCTTGTTTTGGTGAGTCTTGGCAACTCCAAAAGGTTATAGAAAGAATAGATATCCAAATAAACTTCATAGGTTGTTTTTATGGCCAAGATAATAAATTGAAGTAGAATACCTTTCCTAGAAAAAGTCAAGGGTTTAAGTAAAAACACCTTATCAAAAAAGCATATACAGAGTATACCCTACAAAACTAATAATAAGCACCAAAGCTTCCCACCTATCTAGACGTTTAGCTTTTCCCGTAAACATCGCTATAAACAAGAAAAGGCTACCGCCTAGCAACACAAATAGATCTAAATTGAAGGAGGAATTATAGGCTATAGGATGAATCAAGGCGGAAATAGGAACTATAAGCAGAACATTAAAAATATTAGAGCCTATGACATTGCCAATGGCGATATCGGCATTGTTTTTAAGGGCTGCAACAACTGAAGTGACCAGCTCTGGCAAAGAAGTCCCCGTCGCCACAATAGTGAGCCCAATCACTTTATCACTCACTCCAAAAGTAATTGCTATGTCGGTAGCGCTAGTGACCACCAAATGTCCGCCCAAAACCAAACCGCCGAGGCCGAGTACAATAAAGCTTATCATTTTGGTAGTTGAGTAGATCTTTTCAGGTGGAATATCTTCAGAAGACTCTTTTGCCAAGCCTTTATAAACATAAAACATAAAGCCAGCAAATAAGACCAACAGCAGGATAGCATCTAGTCTGGAGACCGAGGCTACCTTTGCTCCCAATAGAGCATTGGAGAGAACAAAAAGAATAGCAACTACCCCTAGAGAAATAGGGATCTCGATCCAGACCATTCCTTTTTGAACGGTAATAGGCTTAAGCAGGGCTACCAAACCCAAAATAATAAACAAGTTGAAGTTGTTACTGCCTATCACATTGCCCAAAATCAAGTCGGATTGTTGATTCAAAGAAGCCGCCGAACTCACCACCAACTCAGGGGCAGATGTTCCAAAAGCCACAATGGTCAAACCAATAGCCAGATCGGACATTTTAAGGCGTTTAGCTAAAGCCGAAGCCCCTTTCACCAAAGCATCTGCCCCAAAAATGAGGAGGGCAAAGCCCAGAATAATCCAAAGTAAAGCAACTATCATACAGATCCATTTATATAGCAAATGTAAAAGCAATTCCATTCTGTTGTTCGAGTTTCACCCAAAATCTTTGCAAAGAATTCCTATCTTTAACCCAAAAAATATATGACACCTATAGCTTTTATCACAGGAGCCACAAGCGGCATTGGCCTAGCCACTGCCCACAGATTTGCTAAAGAAAAATTCAAACTCATTCTTTGCGGTAGACGCCAAGATCGCCTCAAAGCCCTACAAGAAGAATTATCTGCTCATACCGAAGTGACTACCCTTTCTTTTGATGTCAGAGATCAGCCTGCCGTTCAACAAGCGATAGAAAGCTTACCTCAAGACTTTCAAGATATCAGCATCCTTATCAATAATGCAGGTAATGCCCACGGTTTAGACTTTATCCAAGATGGAGATACTGCAGACTGGGATGCCATGATAGATATCAACGTCAAAGGGCTACTTTATGTGTCTCAGCCTATCATCCAAACTATGATCAAGAACAAAAATGGCCACATCATCAATATTGGCTCAACAGCAGGCAAGGAAGTTTATCCCAAAGGCAATGTGTATTGCGCAAGCAAACATGCAGTGGACGCCATCAACCAAGGGATGCGTATGGACTTGTGCGAACATGGTATTCGAGTAGGTGCCATCAATCCAGGTTTGGTAGAAACCGAGTTTAGCAAAGTCAGATTCAAAGGAGATGATGAACGTGCCGACCAAGTTTACAAGCGTTTTAAAGCATTGCAACCCGAGGATATTGCAGATATCATTTGCTTTACAGTGACTCGTCCTTATCACGTCAACATCGCCGATTTGGTAGTGATGCCAACCGCACAGGCTAGTAGCACAATGATAAAAAAAAGCTAAACATTTTCTTTTGATTTTGGAACAAGTGAGCTTCAAAGTTCTACGATATCACTAGCTTCTAACTTAGCGTTGGCCTTATGTTGGGATCTAAAGAGGTAGTTAACTTTATAGGACAAGTTCAACTATAACTTACTCAATGGCCTGAAAGTATTCAGTGATGCTTTATTTTGATTTGGAAGTAGGAAAAATAACCTGTGTTTAATACTATCCAATGAATCCGCTTCACCAAATAACAGTCTTAATTTTAAAACTCATCACTTCAATTTCAAAAAAAACTGGAATAAAACTAATCAAAAAATCAAGGTCAATAAAATTGAATCACATGCTATTGAAAAGAATAAAGAATTAGATAAATTCAAACAGTATGGGGAAAAGTTAATTGACAACTATAACCAGAATCAAACAAAACTTGATTCAGATAAGATCAAATTTGATTTGGATTTATAACAAATAAAAAAATCACTAAATTTATAATGTTAATAAAATAAAGACAACACAACTTGTTGTGTTGTTCAAATTTGTGTGTCATGGTCTAAATATTATATTAAAAATAAATACCGCTAAATATCACATTACAATGTGATATTTAGCGGTATTTCCCTCTTCCTAAACAAAAAACACCTATTTATCACACTAAAATATGATTTTAGCCGTGTTATATGTTTATTTTCCACATATTTACATTAAAATCACATTATAGTATTGTAAAAATGGTAGGGAAAAGTATAAAAGAGCGAAGAAAAACACTTCGAGTTACTCAGCCACAAGTCGCTGAACTTGCTGATATAAGTGTTAACACTCTTTATAAAATTGAAAGAGGACAAGCAAATCCTACTTTAGAAACATTGACTAAAATTGCAGATGTATTAGGTGTGGAAGTAATTCTTCAAGTTAAGAATTTTCAAAAACTTAAATAATGAGACAAGCTGAAATACATTTTAAAGATGAAAAAGCTGGTTTACTAACTCAACTGGATAATGGTCATTTTGTATATGAATATGACGATATATGGATGGCAGACACTAGCAAACCTCCAATAAGTTTGACATTACCAAAAAGTAACACTAAGTATGAATCGAATTATTTATTTCCCTTTTTCTACAACATGCTTCCCGAAGGAACCAATAAACAAGTTGTTTGCAAGCATATGCGAATTGACAATAACGATTATTTTAGTTTACTCCTTATTACAGCTCGTTATGATACGATTGGTGCCGTTACAGTAAAGAAAATAAATTAAGTATGAGTTTACGAATTATAGAATATTGTCCTGGAACTTTAACTAAGGGTTATAAAACATATAGTAGAACATGTTTAAGAAGAATGTTTGATGGTCGTAAAGTAAATCATATTCTTCCCTATGAGTCACCTGCAAGTAATGGAACAACTGAAGATCTTTTTATTGAAAATAGAAAACGAATCTCAATATCAGGTGTACAGGAAAAGTTTTCAGTATTACTTGAAAAAAATAAACTTCGGCTTATTGAAGAAGGTGAACGAGGTGGATATATTCTTAAACCTATTCCAAATGTTGGCAAAAATCTTAATCAGATGCCAGCTAATGAGCATCTTACAATGCAGATAGCGAGACAAGTCTTCAAGATTGAAACTGCTGAAAACGCATTGATTTTTTTTAAAAATGGTAAACCTGCATATATAACAAAAAGATTTGATGTTAAAGACGATGGCTCCAAATTAGCTAAAGAAGACTTTGCTTCGTTAGCAGGTCGTACTCCTCAAACGCATGGAGAGAATTATAAATATTCAGGTAACTATTTAGAAATATTCCAATTGATGAAAGACTATTTACCTGCTTACAAGCTAGAGGCTCCTAAATTGTTTGCATTAATTGTCTTTAATTATTTGTTTTCAAATGGTGATGCTCATTTTAAAAATTTCTCCCTATTAGAAACACCTTTAGGAGATTATCGATTGAGTCCTGCCTACGATTTACTTAATACGGGTTTACATATAAAAGATTCAGATTTTGCATTAGATGAGGGGCTAGCACCAAAAAACATAGTAGAAGGAAATGTATGGATTCAACTAAATTTAATGGCTGATAAAGCCGGAATTAATAAGAGGCAAAAAGATAATATTTTTAATAATCTACTTTCAAAATCCGAAGAAGTAGAAAATCTGATTAACGCATCATTCCTAAATGAAAAAACAATGCGAAACTATACACAAGCATATCAAACAAGATTGAAAAGGCTTAAAAACAAGGCATAAAACAAAGTACTGTGGTAAAAAACAAGTAAAAACTCATTAATTTCTCACAAAAGCACTTCTATAGGTGGCGTCGGAGATCAAACTTGATTTGGCGATTGCAAAGGCTTGTTTCAACAGCTTATTACAAACCACAATTAATGCTAGTTTTTACTCTTTCCTTTGGCTACTATTCTTTCATAAAGATCCCTGCAATCCTTGTCCTAAACACAGACAGGTAAAACAAGCATTAAAACTGCACATAAATAATAAATTACGATATTTTTGAAAGGACAATCTACTGGTATCACAACAATCCTACGACAAGCTCAGCACATGCTTAAAATCAAGGTCTGAAAGTCTCATAGCCTCTATAGATATGGGCAGTGAAATATCATTGTAGAAGAGAGAGAGGATTATTCTCAAAGCTTCGGGATTGTCGAAGTTTGAAACTTCACCGGATATTGTAATCTTAATTCTCTCATTTGTTCTTTCTAGTTTATATCTAAAATTAAGTATTTTATTAGAAATCAAACCTAAGCCGTATATAATTAATTTCTGGGTCTGTACTAATCTAGAAAATTCTCGGGAATTTTCCAGCGAAGTTTTTTGTACTTTTAATGGTTCATGAGTTAGACATGCAAAGGCCCATACTCATCAACGTGGTATTACTTTCAATGATTCGAACAAATTCTTTCTAATTTAACAAAGTATATGTTAATACATATGATTAATAGATTTAGATCATATTTATATTTTATTGCATATAATTTAGTATATTTGAGTGATATTATATCTAATAACATATAATGAAGAAATTATCAGAGTTTGTTAAAGAACGAAGAAAGAAAGTTAATCTAACCCAGGAAGAATTTGCTGAACGTGCAGGCGTCGCTCTAACTGTGGTGCGTAAAATCGAACAAGGTAAAACGAACATGAACCTAGATAAAGTGAATCTAGTTCTCAGAATGTTTGGACATGAATTAGCTCCTACGGAAAGTAAAAATATGAGTAAATGAGAAGTGGGAAAGTATATTATAAAGATAATTTGGCAGGAACCATTACGGAGACAAATGAAGGTGAATATGTTTTTCGGTATGATCAACACTATGTAAAAGATCATGACAATGATTTTATCACATTCACCATGCCTGTAGTGAATATACCGTACACCGACAAACGACTCTTTCCATTTTTTGAAGGTCTGATCCCTGAAGGATGGTTATTAGATATCGCTTCTAAAAACTGGAAGATCAATAAAAATGATCGAATGGGATTACTGCTAGCATGTTGTCAGAATTGCATAGGTGCTGTAAGTGTTGAACCAATACCGGAACTTGATGGAAAATAGATGTCTATATTGTTACGAATCTGTAAAGGGCGATATTGATTTTCATAAGAAATGTTCTTTAGAGTTCTTTGAAACCCCAACACCTCCTGAAATAGAATATTCACTGGATCAAATGGATAAGCTAGCTAAAAATGTGGTAGAGCGTAGCGTAGCGGTACCAGGTGTTCAGGCAAAATTATCAATGTCGCTTATAAAAGGAACTAAAGAAAAGTCGGATTCACGCCTTACTGTTGTTGATGCCTTAGGTGGACAGTATATTTTTAAGCCACCAACTGATCGCTTTACCGAAATGCCCGAAAACGAACATTTGACAATGCGAATTGCTGAAACTTTCGGAATTCGAGTAGTGCCATCTTCATTGATCCGATTAGCTTCCGGAGAACTCTCTTATATAACAAAGCGAATTGACCGGACAAAAACAGGAGAAAAGATCCATATGATCGATATGTTTCAGATCACCGAGGCATTTGATAAGTACAAAAGTTCCATGGAAAAAGTTGGAAAGGCTCTTGATAGCTATTCCAATAACACATTACTCGATAAAATTTTTTATTTCGAATTAGCTTTATTTTCCTTTCTTACCGGAAATAATGACATGCACCTGAAAAACTTTTCAATGATTGAAAGTCCTTCAGGTTGGGTATTATCTCCAGCATATGATCTATTAAATGTCTCTATTATAAATCCTGATGATGATGAAGAACTTGCACTCACATTAGCTGGCAAGAAAAAGAAGTTAAAATATGAACATTTTAATCAGTTCGGTAGAGGATTAGGCCTAACTGATAAACAAATCCAAAGGGTGTTTAAACGAATTGTAAATAACAAACCTAAAGCGAAAGGGTGGATAGACAAATCATTCCTTTCTACTGAAATAAAAACCTCTTACAAAGAGTTGATTGATAATAGATACACACAAATTGGAATAGATTAATAAAATAGCAACGGTATACAACAAAGTACCGTGGTATAAAACATAGTTAAAAACTACTAAATTAAAAGGTCCGCACTTATTTCTTGTTAATACGAAATTTTTAATTTGACTTTTAAAAATAAAAAGTTTAAAAATTAAAAATTAATCCCGAAGCTCCGGGACGGCTTGCTTATAATCCAAAAAGTTAGCGTCTATTTGCATGTTAAATTTCATACGCTAGACGTTAGCTTAAATTAAAAAAAACTCCTGAACTCAAAATTCTAAAATTAATCATGAAAGGAATTATCAAAAAATTTAGTGGAGAAATTATTGATAAGTTAGATGAGGGAGCTATAAAGATCATGAAAAGCTCAAGCAGCATTGCAATTCGCCTATCATTTGGTATCATATTTATTTGGTTTGGAATTTTAAAACCATTGCATCTTTCACCAGCAGAGGATTTGTTAAAAGCAACTGTAGTATGGCTTCCGTTCGGCTCCCCAGAAATTTGGTTAATAATTATTGGCTGGTGGGAAGTGGTTATTGGGATTTGCTTTCTCTTTAAAAAAACAACAAGATTGGCAATTATACTTTTACTAACCCAGATGGTAGGAACCTTTATGCCTTTAGTTTTTCTTCCTGTAGTAACTTTTCAATCAAACAATATTTTGCTTCCTACCTTGGAAGGGCAATACATCATTAAAAATTTACTAATTATTTCAGCAGCCTTGGTTCTTGGTGGTGAGATTAATAGACAAAAAAGCAGAAGATAAAATACAACTAACAGCTAAGGCTTAATTAATCCGCAACCAACGTTGAGACTAAAGGGTTTTAATGGAGAAATATCCTGTTTTTGAATATTCACCTTTCGAAACCCTTATTAGTAAAAACCAAAAAGAATAGTATTCTGAGCTACCCAAAAATGATTAACCAGGAAATCCTACTTCGTTTAATGACTACATGCTTCGCGTAATTGATCTTTCTATAAATCTATTAGTGGACAAAAATCAAAACCCTTTATTTCTAAAGATAGACTTGAGCATTTTATAAGCTTAAATAAAAAACGTTAACAAGAAAAGAGTACAGGACTGTTTTTAAAGATATCTCAATCGCTACGGTAAGCCGAGATTTGAAAGCAAGTGTAGACTTAAAATTATTCGAAAAAACACGTAAAAAGAGTACTCTTCTAAGATTATACTTAAAAAGGTCTAAATTCTTGACGCAATTTTATCACTTCATTACCATCCGTATTGAATCAAGCTTGTTAACTTTGTTAAAAATTAAAATTAAGCATGAGTACATCTATAAAAGACTTAGAGCCCAAAGCCATTTGGAAACATTTTTCAGCACTAAATGCGGTTCCTAGAGCCTCTAATAAAGAAGAGCAAGTGGTTCAATTTATACTCGATTTTGGTAAACAACTCGGACTCGATACCCAAACCGACAAGATTGGTAATGTGACCATCAATAAACCAGCAACCAAAGGAATGGAAGATCGTAAAACGACAGTTTTGCAGTCGCATTTGGATATGGTACATCAAAAAAATAATGCAACTGACTTCGATTTTTCTACCGAAGGTATCCGTATGCATGTAGATGGTGATTGGGTAAAAG
>Ga0306912_1000105_pt1 | contig 50382 bp, 44 predicted proteins | sample AntRauFillE10628_FD_190443 | JGI IMG/M metagenome (GOLD analysis project Ga0306912, IMG submission 190443) | Saline lake microbial communities from Rauer Islands, Antarctica - Metagenome Filla E10 #628 (v2) (version 2) | ecosystem: Environmental > Aquatic > Non-marine Saline and Alkaline >...
CCGTGGCGAAAAAAGGGGGAGGAAGGGGGATGTCCATCAGAATTTTGGAAAATCCAATGAACACCCCTCTCGCCGAAGGCATCCCTGGGGAAAATCTCTCCGTCAGCCGACGGAAGACTTCCGATTTTAATTTTAAGAATTGAACTCAGGTGTGTGCCTTGAAGTAATTCAGAGCGCGTTAACTGATTATTCGGATATATAAATAGGAGAGTTTAAAGCGCTAATCCAGGACAAATCGGAATGTAATAGTGCCCCACTGAGGTTCCTGAGGCACACCTGACGGAAGGCGTGAGAAACGCCAGCTTCTGAGTGTTCTCATGACTTCGCGTTCCAGTTCGGGATTCATTTTTCGGAGTGGGAAAACACTACCAAGCGAGCCGTCAGGGTTAACCTCGAACCGGACGGTGATTACCGCTTCAATATTGGTTGAGTTCGCTGGTAAAGGCTGTACCATGGGAGACCTATCAAGTTCACCTTCCCACTTCAAATCGTATGGTGCTGATCGGTCAGGAGTGGTTCCCGTTCCCTGGTCCACATTTACATCTCCCTCCAGGCCACGTTCATCACCGCTTTCGGTCACACCTTCCAGAATTTGCTCGTCTTCTTCCGTTTTCGGAGGGACTTCTGTCTCTTCAACTTCTTCTGTATCGTCGGGTGTATCCGGGTCAATAATGTCTGTTTCCGGTGTTTCAATCACATCTTCATCTATAACTTCTTCGGTTTGATCGGTCAGGTCAACAGGTTTTGTCGCTTCTTCCTCAGGCTGCTGCGGAGTTTCAGTTGGCTGGGTAATTTCGGGATTGGGATCGTCGGGCTCTTCTTCAGCAGGATTAGGTCGGGTAGCTACTTCTTCCTGCTGTTGTTCTGCCTGCTGAGCAGCCGTGCCGCTTCGGAATTCACCGAGCGTAACTTCCATATATGCAGGGCGATTTTCTATATCAAAGTTAATGGTATAGATGATGGCAAAGATCAGGAGAATGAGGTGCATCCCACCCGTAATCGACCATCCAAAGCGATCATCGCTATCCATATGTTTGTATATCCAATCTATCATTAGTTAGACTCTCGCTCCGTTGCCATCACTATGTTGAGGTTTAATGCCCTGCCGATATTCATTGCACGTACAGCATCTTCAACGCGAGCATCGCGATCGGCACGTACTACAAGCGTGCTATTCGGTCGCAGCTGATTAGCATTCCGAATGGCATTAGACAGGTTTCCCCGTGATACCTGTTCACCATTAACAAAGTAATTCCCCTCGTTTGTAATCGCTACTGAAATCTGTTGAGCGTCAGCAGTTGTACCGGCTTCGGCACGGGGTATGTTTACCTTGATGCCAAAATTAGTTACAAATGAGGATGTCAACAGGAAGAAAATCAGCAAAAGCAAAATAATATCTGTAAGCGAAGACTGTGAAAACGTCGCCAGAGGCTCATTTCTTTCGCTGTTTTTGCGGAAATCCATTTGTTACGCCTCCTGCTTTTTCTTGCGTGAAGGTGCTTGAAGAAGATCGACAAAGTCAGCCGATGCATTTTCAAGTTCAAAAATCATTCGGGTGATTTTACCCAGCAGGAAGTTGTAGAACCCAAAAGCGATAATACCTACGATTAATCCGGCGGCCGTTGTAATCAGAGCTTCCCAGATACCACCGGCTAAAACACTTGGGTTAACATTGCCCTGTAGCGATTGAATATCCATAAAGGCACGAATCATACCGGTAACTGTTCCCGTGAATCCAATTAACGGTGCAACACCGGCAATTGTTGCGAGCCAGTTCATTCGTTTTTCGAGATGATAGATCTCTTTTTTTCCGGCATTTCTGATCGCTTCTTCAATATCACGAATGGGGCGTCCTAAACGTTTGATTCCGGATTTTAAGATCCGTGCAAGTGGCTTATCGAACTCTTCGCAATACTGGATCGCACGTTGCTGACTGCCGGATTTGAGCAATGACTCGATATTATTAAGCATCACCGCAACATCCATTTTGGAGTTTTCAAGCTTGCGCCAGCGTTCGGCAATTACATATATAGCCAGTACCGACAGTATGAAAAGTGGAAACATTAAGAAGCCACCCTGCATCAGTATTTCCAAAAAAGACATAGAGGTGTCTTCGTTTAACATCTGAGCAAGGGAATCGGCCTCGGTAGCCTGGAGAAACAGTCCTGTAATAATTTTCATGAAGATGATATTTACTGTATGCGTTGAATAAAGTTCTGATTGTTAAAAGGGTCGGGAAGTGTTGTGGCTTCCTGCTGTGCTTCCCGGATTGTTGGGAACTGCCCAATGCCTACCCGGTAATAGGTTTGTCCGTCTACATTTCGTTCATTTACGCTGATCCTAAATCCTTCCTGCCGGAGTTCATCAGCCGTCCGGTCGGCAACTCCGCGATCTCTGAGAGAGTGTACAACAATCGTGAACACATCTCCCTCTGCATCTGCAAGTTCACCGTATAATCCGTAAGGGTCTGTTGTAGTAACTTCGTCTATGGGGTCATCGAGAGGCTCCGGTTCATTTTCGGGCTCAGGTACTTGTACCTGTTCAGGATCTTCAGGTTCCGTGGATTCTGTAATATCGCGTTCAGCGGGGGCCGGTGGATCTTCTTGCTCAATATTCTGCTGTTGCGAGATTTCGGGTTGTTCGGGCGCGTTAATAAATTCCGTAAACACAAAATAAGCAGCAAAGATAAACACAGCAGCCAGTACCACAACGATGATCGTATTCATGGGGTCGCGAGATTTTGCAGCGGTTTTCCGCATTGATTTACTCTTTTCTTGTGGCTTTTTAGAAGTGGATGTACCGGCTTTTTTAGTCTCTTTTTTGGGCTTTGGTTCCGGCGTTGTCTCGGGAGATTCTTCCCGAAAGAGACGTCCCAGTGGCTGTGAGTCTTCTGAATCATCATCATCCGATGTACCGGCTAAGGTTTTTCTGATGCCATATATATCATCAGTATCAGTATCAGTATCTGTCTCGTCAGTGTATTGCTGTTTATCATCAGCTTCTGATACCGTATCTTTCTCTTCAGGCTGTTCTACTGATGGAGATACGGATTTGGAAGATTTTAGCTCTACTGGTTCCATTCCCGAATGGCTGAAATTAATCTCTGAATCCAGCTGGTCGGATGCCCGGAATGTAAGTTCTTCGTCTTCATCAAAATAGAAGAGTCCAAACCCTTTAATTTCAAGTGCCTTGCCACGATTTGCCGCATCCATGATGCGTGATATAAGCTCATCAAGCTGCTTTTCAATATTCTGCCGGTCTATGCCGGTTTTTTCCATCAGTAAGCTAATTAGCTTTTCTCTATTGATCGTCATTAGTCAGAGATATTTCCGATTTGAATTCAATTTTATCTTTTGGCGGCATTAGCACAACCCGACCATCGTCTAATTTCTTTTGGGTTTGAGTCTGATGAACTTTCAGAAATTGCCCCAGTCCGTCGATCTGCACGCGGTTGTCTTTGGCTATCTGTTCTTTTAAGACCTGTATGAAGTTTTTTATAAACTGTGGTTCCATTAACCTGTTTTAAAAGAGATAAGTAATTCCTACGTACGCCTGAAACCCTCGTTCTCGATAGCCCTGCCAGATTTCGTAGTCTATATCGTTGATATTTAGAAGTTTTGCATAAATACCGGCGTTTCTGGCGAGCGCGAGCTCAAAACGGGCGCCAAGCAAAAAGTATGGGTCCAGATCTTCATCGCCCTGAGGGTTGTACCGGCTGCCTGAATAATCAACCCAGCCTTCAACGACAAGGTCACGGACGGGGCGAACCGATGCGGTTCCCTTCAGGCCAAGTGATTTAGTATAGGGTATTTTAACGCTGCCTGACAAGCGTGGCCGCTGCCAAAATGCATCTGCGCTTACCCAAAATTTTTCTGCAGCAAGTTGCTGTGAAAAGGAGGCATATATTTTAAATATGTTCGCGTTTTCAAACTGCGGGCTGTAGGAGGATTGTGTGGTTATATTCTGAAAATTTGTCGATTGATTGCGTATAAAAAAGATGTAGTTGCGGATATGCTGAAATTGAACTCCGCCAGTAAACATAGTACCGCTGAGAGGCTCAATGATCACCTCTGAACGAAGTTGGCTTGTGTACTGATGCGATATACGGCTGTTAAAACCAATGAACCGATTAATTTTGTGAAATTCCTTCAGTGATCTGTGAGACGGGCTCCCTGAAATCAGAACGCGCAGATCAATTCCGTCAATGAGCGTGTGCCGGGCATCCACCTTGGGTGTAATATAAAGTTTTGAGTCGTTAAACGCGTCAGACACCAACGCAACGCCAAAAGAGGCGTCAATATCGGTCTGATAGTTCAGCAGACGCTCATAGCGCGCACCGGCCTGCATGACACTCCAGCTGTTTGAGTCTGTACCGATAACGCCGATTGAGCCTGCCTCAATATCCACGAAAGCCGAAAAGACTTCTTCAATGCGCGGGCCTGCCCAAGAGTATGCGCCATCTGCTGACACTCCCCACTCTGATGCATCTCCTTCTATCGTTTGGCCGCCTGAATTTGTAATGTCAAACTGGTGGCTGTAAAGGTTAAAGTCAGATCGAAAACCGGTGGCTGAGGTTCTGTTGTAGTCGAAGCTGCCGCCAATGTGACCTCCGGAGAGCGCTGATTTTGCTCCTGCCTGCTGGATAGGCGTACCGTCAACCCGGTCGGATGGCAAGTAGTTAAAGCTTGAAAATGTGCCTGTATTTAACTTCAGTAGGGCGCTGCTCGACAGTCGCAGGTGGGCACGAATAACAGCATCTATATTTCGGAAAGAGCTGTCAAATTCATCAAGGTGTCCATTTGATGACCGGTGGCTAAGATTACCTGATACCCAGTGTTTGTTGCCAAATCCTTTAATGGCGTAAATGTCAGCTTCGGGTGTGACAAACGTTCCGATTCCAAGTCGTGCAAACCCGCTGGTAGGATCAACATAAGAGAGAGGTCTGTACGTAGGGGCATCGGGGCGATCGAGTTGTCCAACGGGAACGGATGCGGCAATGGCCTCTTCAGATTCAATGAAAGGTGTGCGGTTGGGATCTATCTGAAAAACCCGTGGTTTTGGATTGAATCCCAGAATGGGTTGCCGGCGCAAACCGGGAAAGCGGGCCTGGAACTGGCTCCGGATCTCAATATCCTGCGGATCTATTTCGGGCAGTAGGTTTTGCTGAGCCTGAGGGTCCGTCTGCTGAGCGCTGAGCGTACCCGCAACACCCATCAAAAAGAGTGAAAATAGAAAAAAACGTAGTAATACAGCTGTTTTAGCCATTGGCATATCGTTCAGTGTTCAATTCTGTAAAGTATGAATTTTCAAGGGTTCTTTATAGTGGAGAACTATAAAAGCATGTACTAAAATTAAATTATATGTTCCAGATTTATTTAACGCGTGGCACCCGTCTTGAGTGTATAATACTTATCGAACCAGAGAGATAGCGGCCCGATGGTTAAAATAAGTATGATGGAGACTGCGTGAGCCACAGTGGCAAATGTTAGACCGGTGGCCAGGGGTATGTTGTAAAGCAGCCACATGCTTTGTTGCATGAGCAGGTGGTATGATCCAATTCCTGCAGGTGTGGGTATACTGATCCCCACGGATGACACCACAGTAAGGACCACAGCAGACTGAAATGTGAGCCCGTAGGTATCACCCAAATTTAGCATTGAAAAGGGGATGTAAATCATACAAATATATCCCAGCCAGATCCCGGCGGTTAAGAGTAGGAACCCGGGCCAGTTATCAATATTTCGGATTGATACCAACCCTTCTCCAAATGACCGGCTAACCCTGACAAGTCGCTGCAAAAGGGGATTGGAAATTTTATTAGCTTGATCAAGATGCATTAATGTCTTGTAAAATCCCCACATCAAGCCAATGATAGCGAGCAGGATGAACGGCAGAATCAGGTATGTATACCAGCTCCAGCTGCTAATGCCAAGAAGCTGCTCAAGAAGTCCGAACTCCCGGGACAGAGTTAGCGCCACAATTCCCATGAGCAGAAACATTGTGCATACATCAATAATCCGCTCTAATACGATTGTTCCGAGAAGATTGCCTGAGCTCAATCCGTGTTTTCTTGCCACATAAACAGGCCGTGAAATTTCCCCGAGTCGCGGTACCAGGATGTTCATGAAGTATCCGAACATTACGCCGGCAAACAGGGTGGAGCGTGGTATTTTGGCTTTAATATCCCGGTGCAGTAGCAACCGCCATCGTTCCGCCCTCAAGTAGTGACTGGTGAGTATAATGACTATAAAAAACGGAAGCCAGTAAAACGTTACTTGTGAAAATTGCTCACGAAATTCTGAAGGATCAACCGTTCGTGCTGCAAGCCAGATAAATAGTCCCGCTACAATAAGTGAAACTACAACATTCAGTACTCGCTTACTCATGAGTCTGTATATCGCAGATCAATTTGTTCAGCATCGTCTGGCTCGTTCAATTCAAACAGGTTCTCACCAGGCTCAACAAATTCACCGGATTGAAACTGTGTCGTTAATTGATTTTCTGCCTGATCAGTTGCCCGTATTTCGGTTGGTAAACCGTTACTGTCGAGAGATATAGTGACTGTTTGAAACACTGAAAAGGGATCGTCGGATTGAAGGGTGATTTCAGTTGAACCACCGGAGCTGGGCGACTCACTGATGGAGTAGCTTTCGTCAACTCCCTGCAGCATTCTGGATGGCGCAAAATCGTCTTCCTCTTCAACATAGTCACTGGTGATGACACGATTTTTGGTGGCGTCGTAGACCCGGGAAATTTCACCATCCACAACCATGACCTGGTTATTTCCTTCAATTTTATACTGGTCTTTTCCAATCCAGATCATGCCGTCATTTTGCTGCGACTCGCCGGTAAATGAGTCTTCATAACGATGCGTAAAATCGGCGAAAAAGATCATTCCGTGTTCAAACTTCGACTTCAGGAGGTCAAAAACCGGTGTGTTTTGGGCGTTAGCAGACCGAGGAAGAAAGCTTGAAATAAGCACAAAAAAACCTATTGGTGCGAGTAATTTAAAGGCCAAGTTCTTCAAAGATATCCTCCAGTTCCTCTTCTTCATTAATCTTTACATCACGTGCCGTACTGCCCTGATACGGACCGACTACGCCCGCGTTGAATAGCTGATCGATGATGCGCCCTGCACGGTTGTACCCGATTTTGAGTTTTCTCTGAAGCAGCGAAACTGAGCCCTGTTGATGCAGAACAATGATTTTCGCGGCATCTTTGAAAAGTTCATCGATGTCATCCAGTGGATCGGGAATACCCGACTCTTCATCTTCTACTTTAGGCAGGTGAAAAGGTTTCTTGAAACCTTGCTGAGACCCGATAAACTGTGTGATTCGCTCAACTTCCTCGGTTGAAACGTATGCGTTTTGAATCCTGGTCATGCCGGCGCCGTTGGTAAACAGCATGTCTCCACGTCCTACGAGTTGATCGGCGCCCCCGGTGTCGAGAATTGTTCTGGAGTCCACTTTAGATGCAACTTGGTAAGCAATCCGAGCAGGGAAGTTGGCTTTAATGGTCCCTGTAATGACGTTTACTGACGGACGCTGGGTAGCCACGCAGAGGTGGATGCCAATTGCGCGAGCAAGCTGTGCCAGACGTGCAATCGGCTCTTCGATCTTCTTTCCGGCGGTCATCATCAGGTCGGCAAGCTCATCAATTATCACTACGATATAGGGCAGGTGGCGATGACCCAGTTCTTCATCAAGCTCACCGGCTTTAAACTTATCATTATAAGATTTGATATCCCTGACAAGCGCCATTTTCAGGAGTTCATACCGTTCGTCCATCTCTTCAGTGACGCTTTCAAGCGTTTCAAGTGCTTTGCTTGTATCAGTAACAATCGGCTCTTCTGCGCCGGGGAGAACTGCCAAATAATGATTCTGAATGTTGCGATATAGCGATAGCTCAATCTTTTTAGGATCGATCAGCACAAATTTAACATCATCAGGATGGCACTTGTATAGCAGACAGGTGATGATGGTATTAATCCCTACTGACTTACCTGATCCGGTTGCACCGGCAATAAGCAGGTGGGGCATTTTGGTCAGGTCCACTAAAAACACGTCGTTTTCAATAGTTTTACCAAACGCCACGGGCAGCTCCATGTCTGATTCAACAAACTTTTTAGTGTTGATGACGGATTTGATAAAGACAGTCTCGCGGGAGCTGTTAGGGACTTCAATCCCAACTGCTGACCGGCCGGGGATGGGGGCTATGATCCGAAGTCCGTGCGCGGCAGTCGCCATTTTCAGGTCATTGGCATAGCTTTCAATTTTACTGATCTTAACATCGGGTGATGGTTCCAGCTCATAAAGCGTCACCGTTGGCCCCACAATAGCGTTTATGGCAAGAATTTCAATTTTGTGACGCTTCAGCTTATCAAGAATAATCTTTTTGTTAATCTTAATCTCTTCAAGATCTACTTCATTTCCTTCGTTTGGAGGACTGTCGAGAAGATCAATCCCGGGAAATTTATATTTGATGACGGGCATCTTTTTGGCTTTATCCCGGTTCTTCTTGTCCAGTTCTTTGCCTCCGGCTTCCTCTTCACCTTCACCAACATATACGGAAAGATCAACTTCCTCTTCAACCGTCTCCTCTTCTCCTTTCTCGAGGATTGCGCGGGGCGGTTGATTCTCAAGGTCAGCCTGCTCTTTTTTCTGTTCCTGAACGCGCTGTTTGTCCTGCTCCTGTGAGCGTTCGACGATATCGTCTATGGAGGAAGATTTTGTTTCAGTTGTTGATTTCGTGCTATTACTGTTTTTGAGAGCCGCTTCCGCTTTCTGCTGCTGTTTGATCTTGTCTTGCTTCTGCTTCTCAGCTGCCTTCTGTTCCTTTTCATTCTGTTTCCGTTCTTTCCTTTCCTGCAAATTCCCGCGCAGTCCACTTGTCCAGCCTTTAAAGGTATCGATTGTTTTTTGCAGATCGCGGTCAACCAGTATCAGCGCTGATACAAACAGCAAAACCACCAGCATAACGATTGAGCCGACACCCAGAATTGTTTGTAAAATAGCGGCTGTTCCAAGCCCGAAGTTTCCGCTCCAGACGGTTGTGACAAGCTCAAGCTCGTTATGAAACCATCCAAAAAGGGTAGAGACGAGAAGCATCACACAAACGCCGTATGCCAGAGGCCAACCCATATCCTGTACATCTTTTTGTCTGAAAAGTGACCAGCCGAAAGATGCTATCATAACAGGTATAAAAATACTTGTATAGCCGAACAGTGTATACACAAACAGGTAAGATATATATGCACCAATTACTCCCAGCCAGTTCTGGACATTAAGCGAAGGCCCCTGATCAACCGAAAATATAGCGCTGGTGCTCATGGTTTTAACCGCACCATAATCGTTGGGATGATAGGACGCAATACTGAGTAAAATAAGGGCCGCAACCGACATCGTCAGAATACCGGCTACTTCAAGCTTACGGGTGGTGTCGAAACTGCTTAAAAAAGACGTCTTGTTGTTTTTCTTAGCCATACAAATTGGTAATGATACCGTCATTTAAAACCGGCAGAATATCACAAATATCACGCTGGGCACAGAAATCTATATCACTGTCACCGGTGATATTCTTAAGGCGTACAGCATGATTTGAGCTGTGGATGACATCAGATATATTATCCCTGAATTTTTCATAGAGACCAAAAGCTACTTTTGATCCGTCGCGTGCTTCGTGCGGAAGAGATCCGTTTCCTAAATTATAGATGACGTTTCCTGCAAACAAAAGATCTTCGATGGCCATACGTCCGCGCCATCCCGCACAAATAAGCACAATATCTTTGTCTTCTTCATTCAGTGTATGTACAATCGTGGATAAATTCAAAAAAGAACCGATGTAAAGATTTGAAGATCCGACTGCCTTTTTTATCGCCTTAGTTCCGTTGGTGGTATTAAATATAAGGGTCTTATCCTTTACACGCTGTACTGAATACTCCAGAGGCGAGTTGCCAAGATCATAGCCTTCGATCTTTACCCCGTCTTTTTCACCGCATAGTAACAGGTTATCGGAATCCACGCTTTGAGAGATCCTGCTGGCCTCCCCCATGTCCTCCACCGGAATAATGCCTTTTGCATGGTTCATTAGCGCAGCGATAATCGTAGAAGATGCACGAAGCACATCAATTACAACTACAACTTTTTTTCTAAGTTCCTCTTCCTGGAAAGTTTGTGAAGAGAAGAATACGTCAAGTGTGTTTAAATTTGCCATTCGGAGCAGTCTGTCTTGTTAATTTTCTATAAATGGAGGCTTCACTAAGGTAGCAGGAACGAGATCTTTCCTGATTTTAACAAATACTTCGGTGCCGGGTTCTGAGTGGGTTAGCGAAATGTAGGCAAGCGCGATGCCTTTGCCTAACGTAATAGACTGTGTTCCACTCGTTACGTGCCCGATTTCATGTCCCTCAGGGTCATGTACACTGTAGCCTGAACGCGGGACTTTTCGGGGTTCATCTATCAGGAGACCCATCAGCTTACGGGAAAGACCGGCTTCTTTTTTCTTTAAAAGGGCGTCTTTTCCAATAAACTCATTTTTGTCCAATTTAGTGAGCCAACCCATTCGGGCTTCCAAGGGATGGGTCTCGGCGGTTATATCATTCCCATAGAGGGCAAATCCCATTTCCAGTCGGAGAGTGTCGCGCGCGCCCAGTCCTGCCGGTTCAATTTTAAACTCTTCACCGGCTTCAATGATCCTGTCCCAGATAGTGAGCGCATCGGCTCTCTGCGTATCTATATAGAGTTCAAACCCTTTTTCGCCGGTATAGCCAGTTGCTGAAATTATTACGCCATCTTCACCGGCAACAGGTCCAGTCTTGAAAGAGTAAAACGATATTTCTGACGGATCGAAATCGACCAGTTTTTTAAGTATTTTAACCGATTTCGGACCCTGGAGTGCCAGCAGCGCCATTGAATCTGACCGGTTGGTCAGGGTGGCACCGGGGCCGTTATTTTTCGATATCCAGTCCCAATCTTTTTTGATATTCGCGGCATTTACAACCAGCATGTAGTTTTGTTCTGCAAGCATATAAACAAGCAGGTCATCAACAAGGCCTCCGTCTTCATAACACATGGCAGTGTACTGCGCCTTCCCGGGGGAGAGCTTAGACGCGTCGTTTATTGTTACCTTTTGAATTAGTGCAAGAGCGTTTGGACCATCAACAAAAAATTCGCCCATGTGCGATACATCAAATAGTCCCGCATGGTTACGAACGGCTCTGTGTTCTTGTTTGATACCTGCGTATTGCACAGGCATGTCGAATCCACCAAAGTCGATGATTTTAGCGCCTGCATCTACATGTTTAGGGTAAAAAACTGTTCGATCCGCCATATACAGTTTCAGGTAAAATATTTAGACTTTTGTTTCAAGTGAGACGTAAAGGTACGGAACATTGCAGAGTTTTTTTATATATGTGCGATATTCTTATCCGTGCGCATTGCGTCTCAAACCGCAAGATCGGACGTGATTTGAGCTCATCCATTTTTCGGGGGTGATTTTGTGCATCACCCAATACTGAACCGGGAATAGGTATCAATGAATATTTATCTCCGTTTAGATGAGATCGAGTGAACACTTGGAAAATATCTCTCGTTTATAAAGGCTGATTAAATCCGTATTTTTGAAAGATAAGTTAAATCTGCAGAAAAAACTGACGTCATGTCCATAAAGAAAGAGCAAATTAAGTCGGCGCTGATGCATGTGCTGCACCCCACGTATGAAAAAGATCTGATTTCTCTGGATCTGATTCATGACTTAATCATACAGGAGAAATATGTTTCATTCACTCTTGAACTGCCAGAGGAGAATAAAACTCTAGCCGCAGATCTCAAGAAAAAGTGTACAGAGGCTATTCATAAGTTTGTTGATCAAGAAGTTGTTCTGGACATTACAGTCGGAATCAATATTTCCAAAAAGCGTGAGCTCGAAGGGGATGGCAAACCTGCCGACGAGGAGCCTAAACAACCGGAGAAGCAGCCGATTCTTCCGGGCGTCAAGAATATTATTGCGGTCGCATCGGGAAAAGGAGGCGTTGGAAAATCCACGGTCGCCGCCAATCTTGCGGTTTCTCTTTCCAAAGCAGGACACAGCGTCGGTCTGCTTGATACGGATATTTACGGCCCAAGTGTTCCCACGATGTTTGGGGTTACAGAACGGCCAAACATCACTACAGATAAAAAACTGGTTCCGATATTCAAACATGGTGTTCACCTTGTGTCGATGGGTTTCCTGGTTGACACCGACCAGGCTATGATCTGGCGCGGCCCGATGGTTACCAGCGCTGTTAAGCAGTTCATGCAGGAGGTTCGCTGGGGTGAGCTCGATTATCTTGTGCTTGATCTGCCTCCGGGCACCGGTGATATCCAGCTTACAATTGTTCAGACCGTTCCCCTGACAGGTGCTGTCATTGTATCGACACCGCAGACGGTAGCTCTTGATGATGCACGAAAGGGAGTGGCGATGTTCAGCAAGGTAGATGTGCCGGTTCTGGGAATCATCGAGAATATGTCGTATTTCGCTCCACCTGACATGCCTGAGAAGAAGTACTATATATTTGGCAAACACGGAGCCCGGAAACTGGCTCAGAAACTGGAAGTTCCGTTTCTCGGAGAAATAGCTCTTCAAGAGAATATTCGCGACACAAGCGATAAAGGAACACCGGTAGTGGAAGCGGAACCGGAATCAGCTGCGGCTGCATCATTTATGCAAATAGCTGAACGAGTTCGCCAGGCATTGATTACCCGACAAAATGAAGATGGTGATTCAGAAAAGATTGAAATCAACATTCGTCCATAACTCTTAACAGCAAATGGATGAGCGATAAAGTAACAAATAGTGATAAAGAGAAAAGCCGGAAAAGGTCACTCATAGAATGGGGACTACTAATTCTTGTTGCAGGCACCCTGTATGCTACCGGCTATCATACTCAGGTTATCGGTATGGCTCAACGAGGATTGCTGGCAACCGGACTCATCAAGCCGACGCTTGAAGTTGATGAGGGTAATATGCGGAATGCAGGCACCGAGTTTTATTTCGCGGATTCATCCTTTGAAACGAGAAGCATTGCGAATTACCGGGGAAAAGTTGTATTTCTGAACATTTGGGCAAGCTGGTGCCCACCCTGTATTGCCGAAATGCCGTCTATTGCTTCTCTCTCATCACAGCTGAAAAACGATGAGGACATTGTGTTTTTACTGGTCTCTATGGACGAGAATATTGAGGATGCCCAGCGTTTTATGGAGTCACGGGATTTAGATATGCCAATCTATCACTACAGGGGCAGGGATCGGGAAACATATTCAAGCGACCTCATTCCCACAACATATGTGATTACACCGGGAGGAAAAATTGCCATGGAAAAACAGGGAATGGCAAAATACGATTCACCCGAATTTGTTGAGTTTCTGAATAAACTAAAAGAGTTGTAAGCAGTACTTACTAAGTTGTAGCGGCTATCTGTGCAAAAAGCTCTTCGTTGCTTTCTGTCCGTTCAATGACCTTCAGGAGCATTTGCATAGACTCTTTTGGCGATTTTTTCAGAAGAAATCTGCGGACCATATTCCGCTCTTCAATTGAGTCTGTGATGAACTTATCCTCATTCCGAGTTCCGGAGGCAGCAATATTAATTGCCGGATAAATTCTGTCATTTGCAAGCTCTCTGTCTAAAACAAGCTCCAGATTACCTGTCCCCTTAAACTCTTCAAAGATAAGATCGTCCATCCGTGAATTCGTCTCAACCAGACAGGTTGCTATAATTGTAAGTGAACCGCCGCCCTCAATTTTGCGAGCTGCTCCAAAAATCTTTTTCGGAATTTCCAGTGCTCGGATATCAAGGCCTCCGGAAAGCGTACGTCCGCTATTCGACTGTGCCGCGTTGTAAGCTCTCCCCAGCCGGGTAAGTGAATCGATAAGCAAAACCGAATGCTGACCGCACTCCGCCTTTCGCTTCACGTAGCCAAGCGCCATTTCTGAAATCCTTACGTGGCTTTCGGTCGGCTTGTCATTTGATGAGGCGAACACCTCAGCCTGAGTGGACCTGATAAAGTCGGTGACCTCTTCAGGACGCTCATCAACTAGGAGTATAGCTGTGCTGATATCGTCGTAATTTTCAGTGATGCTCCGGGCAATTTTCTTAAGAAGTACAGTTTTACCTGTTCGCGGAGGTGCTACGATTAATGCCCGCTGACCGCGCCCGACAGGTGATATCAGATCCATCACCCGTAGTTCGTGATCTTCGGGATTATGGCCAAGTTTAATTTGTTCAACCGGCATGATGGGGGTTTGAAGCTCAAATCGATTGATTTTTTGCCAGAATTCTGAAGGATTGCCGTTCACTTTTTCTATAGAATGAACGTGGCGGTTACCGCTTTGATCCTCTTCAAACTCTCCTTCAAGAATGAGTCCGGATCGCAAGTCATAGTGTCGCACTTCATCGGGTTTCAGGAATGGATCATTATTGCTGTAGCTGAATTCAAAATCCAGTTTACGGATGAAACCGTACCCTTTTTGATTGATTTCAAGTACACCACTGTACCGTCCGCCGATGCGTGTTTTCTGGTTGGTATGAAACTTAGGGGTAAATACGTTGCCGCCATTCCCTTTTTTATTATTGGATTTTTTGTGGTTCCGTCCTTTACCTTTTTTTGAACGTGCCATACAGTAAGTTTGATGTTATTAAAAATGTTGCTTCAGATGTCCCGATTTAGTCAATGAGGGTATTAAAAAGAAGTGAGAAGCGGTTGGAGAAAAGTGAAGTGGCTTATTTACCACTTCACATAATATAGAAAGGAATCAGAGAGATAAAAAATTATCGTACAGTTGTGGTTTCATTTATCCATGAATAGCATTCATATTGAGAGCCATCAATGGTAATTTGGTCTCCGGCTTCCCAGCCCCGGAAAAATTTGTCTTCATCAGATGGCAGAACCGGTTCATATGATTTATACAGCCGCTGAACTTCATTGCTCAAAGACGAATCAACGCTGCGGGCTCTGTCGAGATAGTCAAGAACAAGCCAGTATACACGCCGGTCATCCCGGTCGATCGTTCGGCTTCTTGAGCAGTTCGAGATAGTTCCCGCATAAATTGATGCAATTTGTATGAAAGGCTGTCCCCATGAGGAATCCAGCTCTGACGCTTGACGGGCATATCGTCTTGCCTGTTGAAAATTGCTCATGTTCAGGTAGGTTTCTGCAATTTGAATAGTGATATCGCGCTTGGTGGTGTTGTCCGGTGCTTTTTCTGCCGCTTCTTTCAGGTAGTTGCCTGCCTGGCGATAATTTGCGTTCTCCAATTCAATGTTTGCAAGTTGACGTGTGTTTTCAAAATTGGGTTCTATATTGTAGAGTTGTTGTGCGGTTTCGATAGCTTTTTCACGATTACCCTGACCTTCATAGAGCGTTGCAAGCTCATTGAGAAGCTCTGTATTCTCAGGTTCTTCGGCAAGCTGGCCTTCGAGAAATTCTATTCGTTCAACAGGATCAGAAAAGATTTCATCTCGGGCGCTGCTAATGGCATCCTGCAGATCGGGTCCTGCCATGGGTTCAATAATGTCGATCATTGCCAGGGCTTTTTCACGCTCACCGTCATCCACATATTTTTGAAGGAGGATACGGGCGTAGTAACCGTCAGCCGCATCGGTTAATCGCTCCGGATCTTCATTAAACAGCTCTTCATAGGAGGTGTAAGCTTCAGCCATACCGTCATCAATAAAATTGGAGTACCTCTGGTAGAACTGGCCGAGATTAAATTTCCATTCAAACTGGTCAATTTCATCCTCGTTAAACGTTTCCAGAGCGTCCTGAAATACGATATGTGCAGAATCGAGGTAAGCTTCTTTCAACGTCGGGTCTTCTTGCTCTTCCGCTTTTTCAGTATAAATCCGCCTCATTCTGTTGTACTGTGTTGGCAGACTGAAACGCCCAAATCCTTCAATTTGGCGCGGTTTTTTCTCCAGCATCCATCTGCCAAATTGCAGGGCCATGTCGTATTCGCCCTGTGTATAGTTATCATAAAAAATTGAATATGCCGCAATTTCACTCATACCATATGGAGGCTCGCTTTGAGCCATCGCAGTAGTAGAGAAACCCGCCATTAAGAGTAGGATTGCAATGTATCGTTTCATAGGTCTGTTATCTTGGTTCTAAAGCAAATACAATACGTAACGGTTAACTATTGAAATCGTTGTTGCAGGAACATAAACTCAGCAAGATTTAATGAGAGTTTAAACCCCCATATATTCTCTTTAACTAAACTGTTGGATTCTGTTCCCCGAACTCCATAATTAAAACTGATATCAATAGAGGATCGGTTTCGTTGAGATGGAATAGTTAACCCCGCGTGAAGCATCGCCGTTTCAATATTCTGGCCGGCAAATGTCAAATGTCCATCGTCGTATGTGGCACCAATGCTGTATCTGAAATTAGAGAAGAACCCGCTGGATTGCTGGTTCATAAATGGTTGATACTGATACCCAACGCCAACTTTTGATCGATCTTTATAATACCCCTGCTCAGTGAGATCATAGCTGAATTCTGATTCATCCCAGTTCTGAAACAGATATTCTGCTGAGAAACTGTGGTAGGGATTTAAATAATACGTAACACCACCATTAAATTCCAATGGTAACTTTAAAGTACCGTCAGTGTTGATAGAGGAATTATTGAGCTCTACTCGCTCATTTAAACCTTCAACAACCCGAAATGTTTCAAATGAGCGCTCGGTGGAAATATTTATGGGAAGATTTACCGTGGCTGAAAGCGAAATACGGTCGACATTCTTGAAAATCTGCTCGGCCTGTGTGTAAACACCGAATCGATTGCCAAATCCTGCCCCCTTGATTTCTGCATCAATTACAGCGGGCTGACCTGTTCGCTGAAATCCCAGGTCTGAAAAACTTGTCGATAGCTCTTCCGTTAGGGTACTAAGATAGGCTGATCCGGCATAACCAACGCTGATATTATCGCTAAACTGATAGCCGAGGCCAAATTCGAACCGGTTAATGCCGCCTGCTCCTACTGTGGTGGTAATATAATCTACAGGAGTATCAAAATCCGAGCTTTTAAGCGTTCCCTGGTTCACGCGGGCGAAATCTGCACGTGTATACGGAGTAAACGAAATGGAGGCTCCAAGTTTACTGCGAAAAAGGGGGAATACAAATTGAAAGCTTTCAAATGAAAATCTGGAATTCTGAGCAGAAGCAAGGTTATCGGATGACCGGTAGTTTGTAAGTCCGAGAGTTAGCTGTCCCTGAGAGAATTCTGATTTTCCCCAATGAGCAGGATTGGACAAGCTGGGTGCGAAGGGCGAATAAGTTGCTACACCTGACAATCCCATACCATTGGTATTGGATGAGTTAATATCTACAGGCATTCCAAGTCCGAATCCGGAATAAATTGATCCTGATCTCGAGAGACTCTCCTCAATTATCTGCGAAAAGCCGGAGAGAGGAAGCAATAAAAGTAATGCGAAAAAATATAGTGCTCTGAGATACATATTAGTTGTCGGGATTAATGGTGGTAATGATCAATCGCGGTCTCATGTTATCTGCCGCATCTGTTCCCAATAGCTTTGTCGAAACGTAAAGCCCATTGTTTCCCTGGTTTGTTATATAAAGCGGAGTGGTTTCCAATTCACCGTAGATGCGATTGATAATATATTGTGTTACCGTTATTCGATAGAGATTATCTTCTTCATCAAGTGTTGAACCAACCGCTGCTTGCCGAGCAAAAATTTCTGAATGAAGAGAGAATGGTTTCGTGTCAAATGTATGCCCTCTCAGGAATTCATTATTCAGTCTTCTAAATCTTAGAGGCGCAGTAGCTTGAGGTCCGGCATCTACATTAAAAATGAGCTGGGCGTTAATAATTTCTTTACCCTCGAACTCTTCCGTGGCGAAATCGAAATTTACGTTTAAAATGTTCTCCATCGTATTATGAAGAACAAACCCATCTGAATTATCCGGCACGTTAGTCCGGCTCATAGAATTTGCGTGGTCCAATACGGGAAGAGTTGCGATAAGTGAATCCTGCATATTCTCAACCAAAAAACGTGTCACTAAAGTACTCAGGGTGTCATCGATGGATTCCTGATACCTGAGGAAATCTATTTTACTATTTTGCTGTGAAGGCACAATAGCGATGCCGGGGAACTCAAATCGGTATAGGGAGTCACGGAGAGCTGTTGTGTCGTTGAAAAACTGGCGAAAACGTTCAGTATAAGCTGTACTAACGGGAACCGTCACTGAATCTTCATCGGTGACCTGAAATGAGCCGATCAGGGTGGATTCATCAATGACAACAGGATCGTTGTACTGTATTTCTCGACCTCTCCAGCGTTCATTAATTTCATAAATATTAAACTGAGATGTGCTGGTTGTGTCTCCGTATCTCTCAGGATTGAACTTTAACACCAGGCTTAAAGAGTGGGTGTCTGAAAAACTCTCAATCTCGTTTTGAGTTATTGAAGGTTTTAAGAGGCTTGAAGAGGTAACGGTACCGTAAACCGGATCGTTAACAATGCCCATTCCTGAATAAGCCAGAAGCCCGGCAAAGCCGTTATCCGATTCAATGCTGATGTTATCAACAGGATATGTTGTGGTTTCAACACGTTCCTCTCCCCCGGTTAGTTCACTGCCGACAACACCTTCGTTATCGCATGATGCTAAGGAAAAAAACAGGATTAGAACCATAAAGGCAGTGATCGTTGATCGACTGCCTTTTTTAAAACGAGAACACACGGATGTGTCGCCGGTCGTTTGAAATAAGGATAATTTATTATTCCTCTTTTCCGGCGATTGACCGGTAGTAGTCTGAAAATTTATTCGATACATCTTCGGGCGAACCCTGAATTTTTGTTGGATTAATATTTAGTTCTTTAAATAGATCGTCAAACTGATCTTTAAGATGGTTGCCTGTTACAACATGATCGCTGTGCGCAAGTCCAATTTTTAGAAGGTCAACTGAACCATTGTCTGTAAGGCTGTCAATATCTACATCATCAGGAAGTCCTAAAAGCTCGAGGATTCTTTTGCTGTCGAAATGGCCTTTATTTTCAGCATGATGAAGATTATACACTACCTGCGTGTTTTTGAAAATCTTCTCATCTTTGTATTTCGTTTTCACAAGTAACGGAATCAATCCGGCCGGCCAGTCATGGCAGTGGATAATATCCGGTTCCCATCCAAGACTGATAACAGTTTCGAGTACACCTTTATTGTAAAACGCCAGCCTCTCATCATTGTCTTCGTAAAAATCTCCTGTTTTTGGATCATTAAACATCGCTTTTCTCTTGAAATATTTGTCATTATCAAGAAAATAGACCTGAAGCTTAGCGTTGGGAATACTGGCTACCTTAATCTTCATGGTGTCGATCTCTCCACCAACTTCTACCTCTATTCCGGAAAGGCGGATAACCTCATGAAGACGATTTCGTCGGTCGTTGATCGACCCGAATTTTGGAAGCAGAATTCTAATTTCAAATCCCTCATCCTGCAAAGATGCCGGCAAGAATCGCAGTAGATCTGCGGTATACGTCATTCGGGCAAATGGGGCAATTTCGGTAGCTGCGTATAATATTTTCATAGTGGAGTTATTCGGTTATTAAAGATTCTCCTGTGAACTGTCAGATTGATCGTCCCTGAACAGATGGTGCTGGTCGGGGCTGTCGAGTGAGTAAAAATCGAGTAGAGTATCGCCACGTAAACCCAGTCTCAGCGTTTCAACGGAGATTACTTCGTCCGGCTTGATGTTGCCAAGATTTACGTTAGAGCCAAATTTCCTTATAAACCAGATTTGCTGGTCTTTCTGAGGGGCTTCAAAGATAAGTTTATCTTTTGATATTTGATCGGTTATTTCTTCAATAAGGCCTGAGCGGACCTCACCATTCGGGCGAAAGACACCTACTGTTCCACTTTCTCTGGCCTCACAGATGACTTTCCATGATCCGGCTTCCAGCTCATTCTCAATAATTTTAACCCATTTATAAGGCGGCATGATGTCATCCGGATTTTTACTGCCTACTTCTGATAGAATGTTGAAGTTTTTGCTTAGATCACGAATTATATCAAGTTTTCTGTTTTGAGAGAGACGAATTGTTCCATTCGATACCTCAAGGTAGTTTATCTCGTAGCGGTCAAGAAATTTTAAATATTTGTCCAGCTCATCCCTAAGGAGATACGCTTCAAAAAGTGTACCGCCAAAATAAACCGGAATATTATGATTTCGGTAAACAGACAGCTTATCCCTTAAATTGGCTGTTACGTAAGATGTTCCCCAGCCAAGTTTTACAATGTCCACATGATGTGATGAAACATCACAAAAATCTTCGGCTTGTCGGACACTGAATCCGACGTCAATTGCAAGTGTAATGCCTGTGTTGCGTGGTTTCTGTGAGCGCTGTGGAAGATTACTTAAATGAAAAGACATTCAGTATTTTGAATTAATGCGAATTTCATAAGATACAAAACCGAGCTTTTGAATAAAAGCAGAGATCATAAGTACCTGAAACGGGCTGTCAGGGGAGCCTGTTGCTCATTTCCACCATTTTCTTGATACGTTGCTTATCAATATTTTCGAGCATGTCGGGTGTGAAGCGCCAATTCCAGTTATTTCCCACGGTACCCGGCATATTCATCCTGTGAGTGGTATCAAGATTCATAAAGTCCTGAAGCGGAAAAATAGCCTGGTCGGCCACTGAGAACATTCCCAGCCGGATGAGCTCCCACTGTACTTCTCGTCCGTCACTTCTTGAGTATACCCGAGCGCGATGTTTTTCAACGTCCGCAGCGGAGTTGTACCAACCAATTGTGGTATCATTGTCGTGGGTGCCGGTGTAGGTGACACAGTTCTGAGGGTAGTTGTGCGGTAAAAAGCTGTTGGTAGAATCAGAATCAAACGCAAACTGCAAAATTTTCATGCCCGGGAAATTAAACTGGTCCCGCAAATCTTCAACTCCCTGCGTCATCAGGCCAAGATCTTCAGCGATGATGGGCAGGCTGCCGAGTTTTTCTTTGATGGTGGTGAACAGGTCGACTCCCGGAGCTTTTACCCACTCACCGTTTATTGCATTCTCTTCGGAAGCTTTAACTTCCCAGTATTCATCAAATCCCCTGAAATGATCGACACGAATCGCGTCAAACAGAGCAAACATCTGCTTAAAGCGTTCAATCCACCAGGAAAAACCGTCTTTTTTTATTGCGTCCCATTTGTAAAGCGGATTTCCCCAAAGCTGCCCCGTCTCGCTGAAATAATCAGGCGGCACTCCGGCCACAAGTTCGCGGTTGCCCTGTTTATCTACTGCAAAAAACTCCGAATGGCTCCAGACATCAGCACTGTTGTGATCCACAAAAATCGGAATGTCGCCCACAACCCGGATATTTTTAGAGTTTGCATAATTTTTTAGTGTTTTCCACTGTTCAAAAAATTCGAATTGCAGCCAGGTCTGGTATTCAATTTCGTCAGTAAACGTCTTTTTTGATTTTTTCAGCGCGGCTGATTTACGTTGCGCAAGGTCTTTTCCCCATTTATTCCAAGGCTCTTGGTTGTTGGAAATTGAACAGGCCATAAAAAGCGTATAATCTTCAAGCCAATAGCTGTTGTGCTTTTTGAAGTCGTTTAGCTTCTTTTGATCTACTTTAGATTTAGAGGAGCGAAAGTTTTTAAACGCTTTCTTATAGAGCTTATCTTTCTTTTTATACGACGTCTCGTAATCAGCTTCAACTGTTATTGGAAGAGTTGCATCAGAGAGATCTTCAGCAGATACATATCCCTTCTCTTTAAGCTTATCGGGGCTGATTAGATACGGATTGCCCGCAAAGGCAGAGTAACTGGCATAAGGTGAGTTTCCATAACCTGTTGGCGACAAGGGTAATACCTGCCAAATGGTTTGGCCCGTCTCCTCTAAAAAATTGATGAATTCGTATGCTTCATGCCCAAGGTCACCCATACCATAGTTAGAAGGAAAGGATGTAGGGTGAACCAAAGTGCCGCTGGATCTCGGAAATCTCATGAGTCTGTATAAATTTATTCTGGTTTTAAAACGATACCGGCAAGGGGAGGTACCTCAATGTTTATGTGCGCGGGCTGGCTGTGCCATGCTCCGTCAATCCCCTTAATTATTCCCGGACCAGCATTACTGCCGCCGTAAAATTCTGAGTCGCTGTTTAAAAGTACCGAATAATTTCCTGCTTTTGGTACACCAAATTTATAGGATTTATGAAGAGTGGGCGTAAAGTTCAGAATAAAGACGAGAAAATCGTTAGGATCTTTCCCGCGACGCACAAATGAAAGCATGCTGTTATCGGCATCACTGATATCGATCCACTCGAAGCCTTCCCATTTAAAGTCGACCTCGTGCATAGGAGGGCTGTCTTTATACAGCCGATTCAGGTCTTTCAGCAGGTTTTGCACGCCTTTATGGTTTTCCCACTGTAGCAGGTGCCAGTCGATGGATTTGGCCTCCGTCCATTCGCTCCACTGCGCAAATTCACTTCCCATAAACAGAAGTTTTTTTCCGGGATGGCCGTACATGTAGGTATAGAGCAACCGAAGGTTTGCGAATTTCTGCCAGTCATCACCGGGCATTTTGCTGATCAGTGAATGCTTCATGTGTACCACCTCATCATGCGAAAGTGGTAGTAAAAACCGCTCTGTAAAGGCGTAAATCATTGAAAATGAGAGCTCATCCTGATGGTATCGCCTGTGGATCGGATCCTTTTCAATGTAGTCGAGCGTGTCGTTCATCCAGCCCATATTCCATTTCAGATCGAAACCAAGTCCTCCGGATGATGTGGGTCGCGATACACCCTGCCATGATGTGGACTCTTCTGCCATGGTTAGAACTCCTGGATAGTAATCGTGCACCAGGTCGTTTACCCTTCGCAGGAAATGAATCGCTTCAAGGTTTTCACGCCCGCCGTATTGATTGGGTATCCACTCACCCTCATCACGCGAATAGTCGAGGTAAAGCATTGAGGCTACTGCATCGACACGAAGCCCGTCGATATGAAACTCGTCAAGCCAGTAAATAGCGTTCGAGATAAGGAAATTCAACACTTCACTTCTTCCGAAATTGAAAATATGTGTTCCCCAGTCTTTATGTTCGCCGACCTTTGGATCTTTATGTTCATAGAGTGCCGTACCGTCGAACCTCCTGAGGCCGTGTTCATCTTTCGTAAAATGTGCCGGGACCCAATCTACAAATATACCAATACCTTCTTTATGGCATGTGTCAATGAAATATCGCAGATCATCCGGATCCCCAAAGCGGCTGGTAGGAGAGAAGTAGCCGGTAATCTGATAGCCCCAGGATGGATCGTAGGGATGTTCAGCAATCGGCATGAGCTCGATATGCGTAAACCCCATCTCTTTTACGTAGGGAACAAGATCTTCCGCCAATTCACGGTATGAAAGGAATCCGGGGTCTTTGTCGGGATGCCGTTTCCAGGATCCGGCGTGTATTTCATAAATCGATATCGGCTGGTCGTCTGCCTGAGTTTCTGCACGTGATTCCATCCAGGAAGAGTCGCTCCACTTGTAGGAACTTTGATATACCTTGGATGCGGTGCTGGGCCGCATTTCTGAATAAAATGCATAAGGATCAGCCTTCTTTAGCGGTGCGTCATTATACGGGGTTTTAATTTCGTACTTATATAGATCTCCATCAGTGATAAGCGGTATAAATAACTCCCAGATTCCCTGAGCCGGATGCTTTCTCATGCAGTGAGTTCTTCCATCCCATTTGTTAAATGGTCCTATCACACTTACGCGATCTGCGTTGGGAGCCACGACAACAAAATGTGTTCCTTCAACGCCATCTATCTTTTTCTTGTGGGCGCCCATCCACCTATATGCATAATGGTGGTTGCCTTCACCCCAGAGCTGGAGGTCATAATCTGAGAGCATTGAACCGTAGCTGTAAGGGTCATGAATTTCAAACGAATCCCCCTCATAAGGTTCAATCATAAGAGTATAGTCGCAACGGTTTTTTCGGCGTGGAAATATATGCTCAAAAAGATCTGTTCCCTCAACTCGTTCTACGTCTGTGGGTGTATTCCGCGTAGGTATTTTCAGTTGAATGGATTCTGCATCGGGCCTGAATGCACGAAAGACAAGTTTCTCCTCACCTTTAACGTTTACAGAATGTATTCCAAGTACCGCAAAAATGTCTCCGTGAGTTCCGTTGGATATGGCTTGAATTTCTTCGATTTTAAGAGTCGGCTGTTTCACTTCTGTAGGGATTTGGTTGATAGACGGTTGTGCGCTCCAATATTAACAGGCATGAGCTTATCGTTCTGAAAAGGAACCTAAAGCTATGGATAAATACAAGTATTAAAGAATGAATGTTGTTCGATACATAGCAAGTCGCTATCTGTTTTCAAGAAAACATGTCTCATTGATATCAATATTGACCGGAATTAGTATTGCGGGGATCACAATAGGTACAGCTCTCCTGATTGTGATTCTGTCTGTTTTTAATGGATTCTTTGAGGTGATCCACGGCTTTTTGCTCTCATTTGATCCGGATATTCGTATTGAGATGGCAGATGCCAGACCTATGACCTACAATCCTGCTGAGATGGAGGCAGTCAGGAATCATCCGGATGTTCTGGAACTCACTCCATATATCGAAGGGAAAGTGATGCTCGCGTTTCGGGACGGTAAGAATGAGGTTGTGACTGCCCGCGGTGTTGAGCCTGGCGGGTACATTCGTCTTACTGAACTTAAAAACAGTGTCCGGAATGGTGTGTTTGATCTTTCAGTGCAACAGGGACGCCCGGGGGTAGTGATAAGCGAGGCGCTGAGTAATCGATACGGAGCCGATCCCGGTACAGAAACAGCGCTTCTCAGTACAACCGGGATGCGCCGGGCATTAACACAGTTTTCTGCCCCGCGTACAAGTCGGTTTGTTGTTCGGGGAAGCTACACCATTCAGCAGATATTGGAGGGAGATGTGATTTATATCGACATCGCTGCCGCGCAACGTCTTTTTAATATGCGGAATGAGGTGACCGGTTACGATCTGAAACTTGAGAATACTGACGATGCGACCGCTGTAAAAAAAGAGCTTGAAGCGATCCTTGGCCCGGACTATGCCGTTTCGAGCTGGTACGACCTGCAGCGCCCGCTCTATGACGTGATGGCGTTCGAAAAATGGGGATCCTACATCATTCTGATGCTCATTATTTTTGTGGCTGCTCTCAATATTGTGGGGTCACTCACAATGATTGTTCTGCAGAAAAGAAAAGATATTGGGATACTGCGATCCATGGGTATGACCCAAGCTAATATAAAGAAGGTATTCCGGATGCAGGGGGTTCTCATCGGGGTGATTGGCTGTGGGATCGGTGGCCTGCTCGGCCTTGGCCTGGCGCTTGCACAGCAGCAGTTTGGTCTTGTTCAGCTCTCCTCTGCTTTCATCATCAGCGCCTATCCCATCTCCATCAATCCGTGGGATATTGTGCTCGTGATGGGCACAACGATGTTTTTGTGCCTTGCCGCGAGCTGGTACCCGTCACTGAGAGCAGCAGCTATTGAACCGGCTGATGCGGTACGAAATGAATGATGAATGGGAGATACCGGATTGGAGTCCGGCATGACTGTGGAGAGCTCATAACCCTATCAACGTCATCGCGGGCGTCGACCGGCGATCTCCCATCTTCGCAAAGAGATACGTCTATCCATTGGCAATATGTACAGTTCGATCACGAATGGGAGATGCCGGATCGAAGTCTGGCATGACCGTGATGAAGTGCTCATCCAAAAAGCCCGGAGCTCAGGTATCGGTCGCCGCGGTCGCAGGTAATACAAACAATTGTTCCGCGGTCCAGTTCTTCGGCAAGTTTTAGTGCGGCTGTTAACGCGCCGCCGCTCATACCGCCACTGATTCCCTCTTCCTATGCCATTCGGCGGGTCATTTCAGTTGACTCTTCCTCGCTTACATCAATTGTGCGGTCTATATGGTGCGGAATATTTTGAGCCTCTGCTGGTCCCCAAACCATATTCCAAAATAATTATGACGTGCCGTTCCTGCGGAGCTCTCTCTTCAATCAGGTCTTTGTGATCCCCTCTACAGACATGCTTTAGGTAGAAAGAGCAACATATAAGCTGTAAAACCACTAAAAATCCAAATCTACGTATCTTATAGCGGGTGCGGGATAATGTTGAATTGAATATAGGTTTTCATCATCTGTTGCTAAAATAGAAAATGAATCGTGATCCAATTTAAAAGTGTTTAGGACGTTCAATTCCCAGTCAAATACGACTACAATATCCCCGTAATTATCCGATTCGTGTGAAATGGATCTACCGGAATACAATGCGAAAATTTTGTCTTCAGTTGATGTCACCCAAAGAAACGTTGTTTTTGCTCTGTCGGTTGGCATCAATCGTGGTGATCCGCCGCTTTCTTCGACTCGAAGAGCCGGTACTCTGAAGTCCTCGTTGTAAAACACATCAACTTTTTCAAGTGATTCCAGATCAAAAACCTCAGCAAAATCTGCCGATCTTGCAAATATCGCGATCTTATTTTGTTGGGTTGAGACAGTGGAGTAAGAATGCCAAGCTAAGGCTAAAGCGTTAGGTGGCACATTATTCCCAAGGGATATGTCTTCGCCAACTCTATTTGCAACATTCCCGTCGTTATTAACTATGAAGAATTTAGACCCAACATTTACTCCAGTAGCTAAAAAATTATCGCCTACCTTTTGTAGAGATACAGGCATTCCCTGAGCTTGTAAACTGATTTCTTCATTTGTGAGCGCTTCAAAGTTTGAATTATACGGTACTATTTTTCTATTACCGGCATCATATACATAGAATAATTCATCATTTAGTCCAGATACAATATCAGATGGATTGATATATTCGCCCGGGCCTCTTCCTTCACGACCAATTGATCTAAAATATTCAAACTGACCATCACTATTTATTTTAACGATGTGAAGAGCAGGAACGTTATCGATATCAGTAATTGCTAAGAACTCTTCAGATAAAACAAAATCCATTCTGTAAGGAGTATTTAAATGGCTTTCTAAGATCTCAATTCTGTCTGAGTCAACCTGAATTAACTCACCTGAATCAAAGATGTTTTGTGCTCTTACATTACTATTAAAAAATAGAAATGACACTAGAATTATTAGAACCTTGATGAATAGCTTCATTAATATTATTCCTCACATATTTCTGTTTCAGTACAATCATCTCCGAGATCACCCTCATATGAATAGTTCAAGAAATAAGGGCTATCTGAATCAGCATCTTCATCGTAGCAAACAGATCCAAATTTTAATTCACAATCACCGGTGTCGTATTCTCCTGGAGTTTCAGGATCATTTACAAATTCAGAAGAGCAATTAAAGTTATTTTTTGAGATCATATTTTTTTCACTGAAAATATCTGAATTACCACTAATTGTGAGAAAAAAAATTACTGCTAATGTGTTTAACGAGATCATCGTATTTTTTTAGGTTAAATATGCATACCAGCTAGTTATTAACTACTGCCATGTATATTTGAATATTAGATTTCTGGATTAAGGGGCTTCTTCGGTATCGCAAATCTCTCCTTCTTGGCAATCATCTTCGTCATCATCAGACCATTCTTTATCTAGGAACCATTCTGAATAATAGCTACAAACAGCTCCGAGTTTATATTTGCAACTTCCACCAGACAAGGTAGCGGAACTGCAATTCTCGATTGTGGTATTAACGGAGCTCGTGCTCAACAATTCATCGGTTTGAGAAGTGAATGACAATAAGGGAAATACGAATATAATTGCTATATATTATATCATAATAGATGGTTTAAATCATGGATTTAATGTGTATTCAAAAAAGAGAAAAAAAAATAAAAACCAAATAAATTAAGCTGATGTTTTTTAAAGAAGGTGTTTGATGCCATTTAAATGATTGTAGTACAATAATATATGAGATGATAATATATTTTAAGAAGTTATTTGATTTGGTTTATCTACTGTAAATCTGTTTGATCTCGAAATTATTTGAAAAAATAAAAAAGGCATAAAAAATCATTAATCCTTAAAACATTTATGCAATTATTGACTACTTGCAGAATATGAATTTGTTTATATAGTCTTGCTTGTATACTTATTTGGGAGCTTCCCTCTATATCAAGTCCCCTCAAGGTGTGTTAGTGAGGGGGGGGGGTAGTTCGAGGTTGGTCATGAATGGGAGCTGCCGGCTCGGTGGCCGGGATGACTTAAAAATGACAAATAACTCTACTAACGTCATCGCGGGCTTGACCCGCGATCTCCCATCTTCGCCAGAAGATAATGTTAGCCACTGGCACGATACACAGATCGAGCAAGAACGGGAGATCCCGGCTGGCTGGCCGGGATGACTTTAAAGAGATAATCATCAATCACCCAAAAAGCCCGGAACTCAGATACCGGTCGCCGCGGTCGCAGGTAATGCAAACAATTGTTCCGCGGTCCAGTTCTTCGGCAAGTTTAAGTGCAGCAGTTAACGCGCCGCCGCTGCTCATTCCACCGCTTATTCCTTCCTCTTTTGCCATTCGCCGTGTCATAGAAATGGACTCTTCCTCGCTTACATCAATCGTGCGGTCGACACGGTCTGCATCAAAAATAGAGGGCAGAAACTCCGGTGACCAGCGTCTGATTCCCGGAATAGACGATCCTTCGGTTGGCTGTGTTCCTACAATCTGTATGTCCGGATTTTGGCTTTTCAGATAGCGAGAGACCCCCATAATAGTACCAGTTGTGCCCATGGAAGAGACAAAGTGTGTAACCTCCCCGCCGGTGTCGCGCCATATTTCAGGGCCGGTGGTGCGTTCATGCATTTTAAAATTATCGTCGTTGCCAAACTGATTCAGCATATGATACCCTTCATCATCGGCCATTTGCTGCGCGAGTGTACGGGAATATTCAATTGTCTTTTCTGCGGGCGTGAGAATAAGTTCGGCTCCGAATGATCTCATCGACAGTTTTCGCTCTTCCGTGGCATTTTCAGGCATAATCAGAGTCATCTGTAATCCTTTCATCGCTGCAATCATGGCCAGGGCGATGCCTGTATTTCCGCTGGTGGCTTCAACAAGCTTATCTCCGGTTTGGATCTCTTCTCGTTCCAGGGCACCGTTGATCATCCCAAGTGCGGCCCGGTCTTTAACGCTGCCGCCGGGATTTTGTCCCTCCAGCTTGCAGTAGATAGTGACGTCAGGGTTTTCAGGTATTTGCTCCAATCTGATTAACGGGGTGTTTCCTATCAGCTCTTCAAGTTTCATAGTTGGTTTTTTTGGTTATCTGAGTTCGAACCTTGCATTATGAACGGTAAAGTTCCCCTTTTGAGAGGCTGTGATAAAATTGATTTCCAAAGAAATTGCGACTAAGTAAATTAAGGTTTCTGTTAAATTCAGTTCTACCAGTCCTTCTGACTCACACCCGGCCCCTTCCGTTGGTGACCGGACAAACTCTTCGCCCTGCGGGACTTGACAGAGAGGGGAGCTTCGAAATAAATTCTTAGCCTTACTAAAGTTAGGTTGGCCGCACTTGAGTCTTTAAATTCTCACAGCCTCTTGTAGGGGAAGTGAGCTGTGGATGACTTTCCGTGTTTCTATTTATCCATATCTTGTTTCTGATTCACGTAATACCATCCCCAATAGCGACTTCAAAGAGTGACACTCTAAACTGAATTCTTAAACTAAACTGACGTTGCCCGCTTATCTGAACGTAATGGTATCCGTTTCACCTGCAGTATTTGTCATTTTAGCCTGATAATAAACTTTTGTATTCGCAGGCACGCTCCTTGTCAGCCACACATTTCCGCCGATAGTGCTTCCTTTTCCAATCACTGTATCACCTCCTAAAATGGAGGCACCTGCGTAGATCACGACATGATCCTCGATCGTCGGATGCCGTTTTTTGAGTGCGTCTTCTTTTTTCACGCTGAGTCCGCCAAGAGTGACACCCTGGTATATCTTTACATGGCTTCCGATGAGTGTGGTTTCGCCTATAACGACTCCCGTGCCGTGGTCAATGCAAAAATGATCTCCTATAATCGCGCCGGGATGTATATCGATACCCGTTTGACGGTGCGCATGTTCTGAAATAATTCTTGGAATCAGGTTCACTCCATTTGAAAGCATGCAGTGGGCAATCCGGTGAGCCGCGATCGCGTAAAACCCGGGGTAGGTTCTTATCACTTCGGCTCTGCTTTTTGCGGCAGGATCGCCCATATACATCGCGTCAATATCGAGTGTTAAGAGCTTCTGAATGTTTGGAAGTTCATTAAACACCATGTCGTCGATGGCATCATTGGACCCTTGCACGCACTCACTGTTTTGATTGAGGATCGCAAGGAACTCTTTTTTGAGATCTTGCAGCGCTTTTTTGATGGATTCTTCATCGGTAAACCGGACGTAACTGAATTCAGGAAATATAATGCCAAGAAGATTATCAAAGAACCTGATAATCTGCCTCGGGGGCGGGCATGCCGATACATCCTGATGGAGTTTCAGGAGTTGTTTGATAAATGAATCAGAAAAGTCCAAAAGAAGTAAAATTCTATTATTGTGAATGGCTGACCTAAGTAACACAATTCAGTAGAATAGCACTCCCGCTATTACTATTCAATAATCAAAATCTATTATTGTTGTATTAACGGCTTCGATCCCATAGAAATCGATGTAAGCCGGAATAATCGATTCTATAATTTAATCCGAATAGATCTGCATATGATTATTCATCGGTCGTCTTTTTATGATTCTCATCTTTGCCGGTCGGCGGGCGATATGTCTGAAAAGGTATTTTCAGCAAATTTTTGAAGCTTTCATTCTCTTCGGGATCCATATGGGTATCGATGCCGTAGGTGATGTCGTCAGGGCTGTTTACTTCTGTGTATGTGCCGAACAGCCGGTCCCAGATTGCAAATATATTTCCGTAGTTAGTGTCTGTCAGCGGCTGGGCAAAGTGGTGGTGAACCTTATGCATGTTTGGCGTGATGAAAACATAAGAGAGCGCCCGGTCTATCTTGCGCGGCATGTTTATATTGGCGTGGGTAAGATGAGCAAAAAGGACAGACAGACTCTGGTAGAGCATGACAATACCGATGGGAATGCCGATCAGAAAAACTCCGAGAATGGTGAAAAAGATGCGGAATAGAGTTTCGCCCGGGTGGTGCCGCAATCCTGTGGTTACGTCTACGGTTGTATCACTGTGATGGATCAGGTGAAATTTCCACATCCACTTCACTTTGTGCTGAATCCAGTGGATCAGCCAGGCGCCCACGAAGTCGAGCAGCATCACACCGAGAATAACCTTTACCCATAGCGGCATCTCCACGATGAAAAGTAAACCGAACTCATTAGCAGCCACCCATGTGGAGGTTGCATACAACACCCCGGCAAGGCCGAATCCGATGATGGCGGTGAACGATGTGAACAGCAGGTTGATCCCTGCGTGGCGGTATTTATTGTAGCGAAATTGAAAGAGAGGGATGACGCCCTCCATCACCCAAAACAGAAAAATTCCTCCGATTAAAACACCGGCTCGAAATGTAGTGGGAACATCTTCAAAAAAACCGACAAAGGATTCAATCATAGCAGAAAAGCTGGGTTGGTTCAGTTCAAAAAAATTATTTCGGCTTGAGACACCTACATATGTTCACAAAAAAGAGGTTTAAAATCAATTCCATTGGTCTGATACGGAAATAAAGCGTGGTGCTCAAAGATTGTGTGGCGATATGTGTCCGAATCGATGGCTGACAAATGTTCATTTCGCACATTTTTTAACTATTATCTGATGAGATTGATCACCGGCTATAAATGTTAAACAGGATGAGCAACGAACCCGACCCCATTGAATTTCCCATTGATGGAATACTGGATCTTCACCACTTTCGGCCCAATGAGCTGGGCAGCCTGATACCGGAATATATTGAGGCGTGCCTTGATAAAGATATTACCTCGCTCAGGATTATTCACGGCAAGGGAACGGGGGCGCTTCGTCGCGGCGTGCATGCTCTTCTTGAGAGAAACCCACACGTAAAATCATTCGGCCTGGCCACCGACCGAAGTAGCTGGGGCGCCACTCTGGTAGAACTCGTGAAAAATATTAACAACGACAACAAATCATGAAATTCAAACTTCCTCATACGCTGGTTTTAATGTTTGGGCTGATGATTGTCTCCCTGATTCTTACCTGGGTCCTTCCATCTGGTGAATTTGAGCGCACCGTCACTGAAGCCGGCCGGGAAGTGGTGGAGGCGGGTACATTCACAGAAATTGATGATAAAACGTACCTGAGCCCACTGGCTTTGCTCACCGTGGTACCGCGTGCATTGCAAGATGCACAGGGAATAATATTCTTTATCCTGATTATAGGCGGGTCCATAAAAGTGATCCGCGATACAGGCTCGATAGACGCGCTGCTTGGTAAAATTGTACAGCGATTTGGCAGCCGTCCGGCCTGGCTCATTTTCCTGATGATGTTCGCCTTTGCTGCGGCATCCGCTACGCTGGGCATTGCCGAAGAGTATGTGCCGTTCGCAATTATATTGGTCAGTTTATGTGCGGCGCTTCGGCTCGATGCAATCACAGCAATCGGCACACTTGTAGTGGGCTATGGCATCGGGTACGGCGTGGCATTTATGAATCCGTTTACGCTGGTGATTGCCCAGGAAATATCTGGCCTTGAGCCACTCAGCGGTATGTGGTTGCGCCTGACAATTGCATTGCCGTTTCTCGCGATTGGGTTTCATCATGTCTGGGGATATGCAAAAAAAATTCAGACCGATCCCCGAAATAGCTATATGTATGGTGTTGAAGGAACTGAAATAGATGATGCCTTTGATTATCCTGGTATTACCACACGGCGAAAATTGATTTTGGCCGCGACCGGGCTGGCTCTTATCGGTCTCGTTATTGGCATAAAAGAGGCGGGCTGGTACCTGACGGAACTTGGGGCGATGTTTGTGGGGCTTGCCATTGTCGTTGGGTTTTTAAGCGGGAGGGGAGCAAGTAAAACAGCGATCTCATTCAGCGAAGGCGCAGCGGAGCTCACCGGAACGGCACTTCTGATCGGATTTGCACGGGCCATAGCGCTGCTGATGGAAGACGGACTGATTCTCGACACAGTGGTTAACACTCTCGCTGCGCCCCTGTCGGCAGTTGGCCCGGAGTTGTCTGCCGTAGGGATGCTTTTCATTCAGAGCATACTCAACTTCTTTATCCCGTCAGGCAGCGGGCAGGCGTACGTGACGATGCCGCTTATGGCCCCAATCAGTGATCTGGTGGGCGTTTCCAGGCAGGTGGCCGTGCTGGCCTTCCAGTTTGGCGATGGCCTCATGAACATGATCGTTCCCACCAATGCGGTTTTGATGGGCATCCTTGGGCTCGCGGGCATTCCGTACGCAAAATGGTTTAAATTTGTCTGGCCGGTCATCCTTAAGCTACTTGCTGCCGCGGCCGTTACGATGGTGGTTGCTGTTTGGGTTGGGTATCAGTAAAATGGTTAAAACCCTACCAACGTCATCGCGGGCATTGACCCGCGATCCCCCATCTTTGCAATGGAGTAAAATCTTTTTGCAAGAGGAGTAACTTTCTCTGAGATGGCTACGTAGATATGTAGTATCAGTTAACAAAAGGTAGTGTATATGGCTCTAATTACTAAGAAACGGTTTCTTTTTTCTTCTTTCCTGATCCTCTTCGTATCCGTTGGAGGATTTTTTTATTTCAGCTACTCAAGCAACTCCGCCAACGAGGAACAGACGGTTCCAACAGTAGATGTTGAAATGGGAACTATTGTGGAGAAGGCGCTGGCTGTGGGTACGATTGAGCCGGAAACTGAAATCGAAATCAAATCAATTCTTCCCGGTGTTGTAGATATCATATTTGTTGAAGAGGGACAATATGTTGAAAAGGGAGATCCTCTTATTGAGGTTCGGCCTGACCCCACGCCCATTGAACTCGCAGAGGCACAAAGAGGTCTTGAACGCACATTGCTGGAGAAGAGAAACCTGGAAAATGAACTTCATCGTGCTCAGCAGCTGAAAGAGCGTAATCTGCTGTCCGATCGTGAGTATGAGCAGATTAAAGAGAAGGTAGATGATGCCGAAATCCGTGAACAGATCAGCCGTGAAAGGCTGGAGCTTCTGGAATCAGGCCGCATCACCATTGGAGACAAGCTCATTGAATCTGTCATTCGTGCGCCGATTGACGGTTATATACTTGAGCAGCTTGTAGAAGTGGGAGATCCGATTGTACCGCTAACGTCCTACCAGGAAGGAACTCCGCTCATGTCTATTGCCCAGATGGAAAACCTACTCTTTAAAGGTACAGTTGACGAAATTGATGTTGGCAAAATTGCAATCGGCCTTCCTGTAGATATTAAAATCGGAGCGCTTCCCGGGGTAATTGTTAAGGGAGAGGTGTCGAAGATTTCACTCAAAGCTCGTCAGGAAGATAATGCAACCGTATTTCCTGTTGAAATTACAATCATCGACCGTGGCAATACCACGCTCCGTGCCGGCTACTCATCTAATGCGGATATCATCATCAGGCGGAGTGTTGACGTTGCCGTGATACCGGAGCGGCTTGTCCATTTCAGCGAAGATGGTAAAACAACTGTGCATGTGCCGGGAGGCCAGCCGGGTGAGAGAATACCCGTTGATGTAGAGCTGGGGCTAAGCGATGCTATTACGGTAGAAGTTCTCTCGGGACTTGAAGTTGGTGACACCGTTCTTGAACCCGAATCTAAGACATTGACCATCCGCTGATTTTAACGCCCAGAGCAAACAGATGAGACTTTTCGAGATTATATCCGAGCTTTTCCGAAATCTGAACCAGCAGCGGTTGCGAAGTTTTCTCACAATCTTCGGGATCATGTGGGGAACAGCCACGCTGATACTGCTGCTTGCATTTGGCTTTGGGTTCCGCGATCAAACCGTGCTGAACATGCGCGGTATGGGCGACCAGATTGCTATAATGTTTCCCGGCCAGACCACCAAAGCGTTTGAAGGATATGGGATTGGCCGGCCCATCAGGTTTACGGAAGATGATGTGGTAATGATGAGAAACCGGATCCCGGAAATAGAAGTGGCAACTCCGGAGTACATTGGGGGGATGCAGCTAAGGCATAGTCAAAACCGCAGAAATTCCAACATAGGCGGAGTCTACACTGAGTATAATAATATGCGGAACATTTTCCCGCAACCAGGCGGCCGCTGGTTGAATCAGTTGGATATAGAGCAGCAGCGCCGCGTGGTATTCCTGGGGAATCAGCTTGCGGAGAATCTGTTTGAAGATGAAGACCCGGTTGGCAAGCAAGTATTTGTGCGGCAGACTCCATTCACTGTAATTGGAGTGATGCAGGAGAAGACGCAAAATTCATCCTACTCTCAGCGAGACCACGACCGGGCGTTTATTCCCGCCACAACATTTTCGGCCATGACCGGAACAAAATATCTGAACAATATCATATACACGCCGGCGTCTCCTGCTCAGGCTGAGTATGTGCAGGATCGGGTATACGAGGTTTTTGGCGCCAAACACCGGTTTGATGCATCTGACCGGGACGCCATCGGACTGTGGGACACCAACGAATTCTGGGAATTTATTGACATCCTCTTTTACTCAATCAACGGGTTTCTTGGCCTGATTGGTTTTTTCACGCTGGCCGTGGGTGGTATCGGCGTTGCAAATATCATGTTTGTGGTGGTGCAGGAACGAATGAAAGAGATCGGCATTCGACGGTCAGTTGGGGCTAAGAGGTTTAGCATTATGGGGCAATTCTTTCTTGAAACGTTTCTGATTGTAGGTGTAGGAGCCGGCGCCGGTTTTCTTCTCGGCTGGGGACTCGTTCAGGCCACACAGAATCTGCCGATACAGGATTCTGTAGGCACTCCTTTCTTTGCACCCGAAGTAGGTATTATCGCATTCGTGGTTCTTGCAATAACCGGATTCTCAGCGGGACTTCTCCCGGCCTGGCGCGCTGCCAACTTATCAATTATAGACTGCCTGAGGTAATGCGGTGTGATTAAAAATCTTTTTGGAGAATTTTTCGCAGACCTGAACCGGCAAAAGCTTCGTTCATCGCTAACGCTCATCGCAATAGCATGGGGAACTTTGTCAGTGATCATATTGCTGGCTTTTGGCCGTGGACTTGGTACCAGCATGCTGAACGGAATGCTGGGAGCCGGTAACCAGGTTATGATTGTATACGGTGGCCAGACCGGGATGAGTTACAACGGGCTGCCAATGGGCCGGCCGATTCGCTACACCGAAGAAGATGTGGAACGGATTCGCCAGGTTGTGCCGGGCATAGAATATTCAAGCCCGCAGTATGGACGTTACGGTATACGGCTCGAACGCGATGGCAACGTTACAACAACCTACATGGAGGGAGTTGGCCCGGATTTTGAAATCATGAGAACAATGTATCCGGCAATGGGTGGCCGGTTTATTAACCAGGCTGATATTGAGCAGAGCCGTAAAGTGTTGTTTCTGGGTGATGAGATTGCCATCACTCTTTTTAGTGATGAAAATCCTGTAGGCGGTGAGGTGCTTCTGAACGGGGTGCCATTTACCGTTGTAGGCGTGATGAAACCTAAAATGCAAACCTCAATGAGTAATGGTCCTGATGCAAACCGTGCAATCATACCCTATCCCACATACAGGAATCTCTACGGTGACCGGAATGTGGAATCCATTCTGGTGCGGCCCGGATCGGCCGAACTGCAGACACAGGTTAAAGAGGGGATTGTCAATTATTTGTCGGCAAAGTACAATTTTCATCCTGAGGATGAGGAAGCAGCGCCGATTTGGGATTTTATTGAGCAGGAAGAGCAGTCGCGAACGGTAGCCGTAGGACTGGAATACTTTCTCTTTACAATCGGTTTCTTTACCCTCATGATAGCCGGGGTAGGAGTTGCCAATATTATGTTTGTGGTTGTAAAAGAGCGAACACGTGAAATTGGCCTGAAAAAAGCGATAGGTGCGCGCAAGGTTCACATTATCGGCCAGTTTCTTTTTGAGGCTATATTTATTTCACTTCTTGGCGGAGTGATGGGGCTCGCTATTTCAACCGCTATCGTTGAGTTTGTGCTATATTTAAACCTGAATGAAGGCGCCGGAGAATTTCTGGGCAGTCCTGAGATTTCGGCTCTGTCTGTAATGGTCACCGGTGGTGTGCTTGTTCTTATCGGCGTGCTATCGGGTATATTTCCTGCGATTAAAGCTGCGCGTATGGATCCGGTTGAGGCGCTGCGATACGAATAAATAGCCTTATTTGCTCTTTACCAGCGTTTCTGACCGCATCAGTCAATAGCGAACATTCGTTTGTTACCGCAGATTTTGTAAATTTCGCTACTGCCAACAGAGAACACCAGCTAAACTCCTGCCTATGCTCAACGAGATTTTTCTGTCGCTTTTTGCGGTCACCTTTCTTGTTGCTGTGGTTGCATTCTCCGCCTATGGGTATCTCCTGTTTACGCTGTTAAAACACCGCTCTGAAAAATTCCGGCCGGATTCTATTCCTGAGTTCATCGATTTTTTGTGGAAGCTATTAATTTATTACATCCAAAGGGCACTCTCAGGATTTTTTGATATCAAAGTGGGACAGAATCTGGATTTTATCAAAATGTATGATGGTGAAATAAAAGATGTCGAGTCAAACAGTGAGCGAATGATTTCGGCATACCGCCTCTTCTCCACAGCTTACATTCTGTTTTTTATTCTGATTGTCTGCCTGATATTAGTCTTCATATATATGGTTGCAGGCCCGTATTTGTAATTAAGCAATGCAAAAGCAGCAGTGGTAGAAGCAAGATTATCGATTGATGATGAGATTCAACATATCCCATTAACAAAAAAAGCCCGCATGATCTGAGATCAACACGGGCTTTAGATATTATGAAGGTTTGCAGACCAAGGCAGGCCTGCAAAGTATCTTAAGTTACTTAATCAGCATCATCTTACGTGTGATGTTTGTTGAGCCGGTATTCAGTCGATAGAGATACATTCCGCTTGAGAGCTGAGATGCATCAAAATTAACTGTATACGATCCGGCGGACTGCTCACGATTAATAAGCATAGCCACTTCACGGCCAACCATGTCGTAGACTCTCAGCTGAACATCTGTCTGTTGTGGCAGTGCATATGTGATGTTGGTTGAGGGGTTGAATGGGTTCGGGTAATTTTGCTTAAGCTCAAATTGCCCAGGTCCTTCAGGGTCGGTTTCTGAAGATGTTACAACACCTCTTTCCAGTGTCACGGTTGAGCCGGCTCCGGTATTCAGCCCGCTGCCGTCTGATGCGATAGCGCGGTGGTAGATTGTAGCGGATGTTCCTTCGTCTACTCCAAGAGTAGACAGAAGTCCGTCCACAATACCGATCGTAAGTGGAAGTGAGGCGCCGCTTCCCGCAGAAGCAGAGAACACGATATTATTAAACTCACTATCCAAGGCTATCTGCCAAATGTAGACAACCGGATCGCCGTTGGCATCTTCTGAGGATGTCCATGTTGGCTCAAAGGCGGTACTACTTTCACCTTCGACGGTGATTTCGGCACTATCGGCAGGAGATGTAATTTCCGGTGCCGTTTCAGGCGCTACGTTTGGTGCGAGTAATATCTGACCGCGAACTTCACCGCCTGGATTGTCATTTGAATGAACATTCACGTAAAGACCTGCAGTTACAAGTTGACCAATTTCCTCATCGGAAAGATCAAACGTGTTGTCGGCGGCACTGTAAATTCCCGCGCGGGCGTCGGTTTCACTATCTAATTCAGGCGCAAGTGGGTAGATGACGCCACCGTTTTCACCTGCTGCTCCCGTGTGTATGTGTGAGCCTGCGGAGCCAATGTTATTGCTTTCAAGCCCGCTGAAACTTCCGGTAGCAGTTAAGGTTCCGTTCCTAAATTCAAACGCGAGTCCGCCCTGAGCATTGGTCATGACAGGTTCAACTTCTGAAAGTCCAGTCAGCGAGGTCGTAAAGTAATGTTGGGCGAGTGGTACAACCTGGCCGCGAATTTCGCCGCCGCCGAAATCTGAAGAATGAACATTGGCGTACATCGAACGGCTTACCAATAGACCAACCTGCTCCATGTTAAGCGTAAATTCATTATCAGCAGGCAAGTAGGTACCGCCTCTTGAATCTCCATCAACATCCGGAGTGAGGCCTGCCGCAACACCAGCGTTTTGGCCGGCAAGTCCTGTATGCAGGTGAGATGCAGCGTAATCTGACCCAAGACCACTAAATGACCCGGTTGCATTAATCATGCTTGATTCTGCATACCATTCAACCAAAACAGCACCTGTTGCCTGACTCGCATTCTGTGGAATTTCGTTCATCCCGGAAAGCGGTGCATAAAAATAGATGTTCGCTTCAGGTACAACCTGTCCCCGTATTTCTCCACCGGGATAGTCTTCCGAGTGTATATTCAGATAGTGGCCACGGTTTGTAAGTGTTTCAACAACTCCGGCCGGTACGTCGGTAAAGGTGTTGTCTTCAGCGTCAAATGTACCTGATCGGCCATCCTCGGCTAATGTGGGGGTCAGGGAGATTTCAACGCCACCGTTCTGTCCGGCAAATCCCGCATGCAGATGACTTCCGCTTCCGGTTTCTCCAACTTCGATGTAATCACTTACAAGATTGTTAAATGATCCTGTTACAATCAGGTCGCTGCCGTCATATTCAAGTGAAAGTCCTCCCTGGGCAGTGCTAATTGTTGATGGAACTTCATGGCCGCCTGATGCATATGTTTGAAAGTAAGTTTTTCCCGCAGGCAGTATCTGTCCGCGCAATTCTCCGCCGTTATATACCTGTGAATGGATGTTAACATACATTTGACGGGCACGCAAAAAATCAACCTGTTCGGTAGTCAGGTTAACTGTTTCGCTGAATGTACCGGCCGTGTCGTTATCTGTGAGTGTAGGATTCAAAGGAACTTCCACTCCTCCGTTTTGTCCTGCATACCCTAAGTGAATATGCGCGCCTGTACCAGCGACGGGTTCTAATGGGGCAGTCAGCCCTTCAAAAGAACCGGTAACAGCGAGCTCAGTACCATCGAGCTGTAATGTTACGAGTCCGCTTGCAGTCGTAAATACCGGTGATACTTCATTTGCGCCGCTTAAAAATGCGCGGTATTCTTCAACTTCTCCGTTCTGTGCAAACAGAGAGCTTCCTGTAGTGATTAAAATCAGCAGTATCGTAGCAAGAAATGCTGATAATTTATTAATGGTAGCTTGTTTCATAAAGGTAGGTTTAATTGGGGTTAGTCGAATTTCTTCGATGTTGTATAACATAAAATTGATAAACTCCTTTAAAAGTTCCGCAAGAGTATTAAGGCGTTAAATCAAGATTTCCTGATATTTGTATTGCATTATTTTTTGAGTATTAGTTTAATGACATACGTCATCTTTGTTTAAAATAGTATCACTATGAAAGTATTCTTAAGATTTTTAATGGGTGCATTGTTCATTTTGGCAGGGATTAATCATTTTCTTAATCCGGAATCGTACTTGCCGCTCATTCCACCCTATCTGCCGCAACCGGAACTTCTTAATTTACTGTCAGGTGCTCTGGAGATTGTGTTTGGTGCCGGACTTTTCACAAAAGAGTACCGCAAATTATCTGCATACGGCATTATTCTGTTGATGATAGCATTTATACCAGCGCACGTACATCACATACAGATGGATGGGTGTGTTTCAGAACAGATCTGTATTCCGCTATGGGCAGCATGGGTTCGGCTGATCGTTTTGCAACCGCTGATAATACTCTGGGCCTACTACTGTCGTAATTAATTTCCTTTGTGCTGCAAGGCTATTGAATTTTGCCTGATTTCGGTTTATTATTCCTTGCTGCAAAAAAGCCTATAAAAGAGCTTAACAGAAACAATCTACAGTCATACATGGACGAACCCGGTAGTCATTCATACAGTCACAAGTACCTGGCTGCTGCCAATTTTATGGCGGATGTAGTTTGTAAAACGCTTCCCTTCCATTAATCAAGCTTTTTACTGAACTCCACCCGCTGCTCACAGGGATTTTTTTAAACGATAAGGAGTATCAGTATGGAAAAAGAAAAGTTATTAGAGCTTCTCGAGCCACAGGCACCGGAAGAGATTCTTAATGTGATTCGCAGTGAAGTAAGTGAGCTTCACCCTGCGTCTCTTGCCGATTTAATGGATGAATTTGAAGATAAAGACATTCTGCCCATCTTCAATACGCTCGACCTTGACCAAAAAGTTGCTGTTTTTCATCACCTGAGTGATTCCACTCAGCAGCATCTGGCAACAACGATGAAATTCAAGAGGCTGGTGAACCTGGTCTCGTTGATGTCGCATGATGACAGGGTTGATCTCCTTCAGAATCTGGATGATGAGCTGAGTGAGACGGTCATCCGGTCACTGGCTAAAGCTGAGCGAGAAGATGTTTTGCGCCTGAGTAATTATGAAGAAGGAACGGCGGGCGCAGTTATGACCTCCGACTATGTATGGGTATACAGGGAGGGATCGGTCAGGGAAGCCATTAAAAAAATAAAACGAGAAGCCCCCGACAAAGAGACGATTTACACGATTTATGTGCTGGGTGATAATCGTGAACTTGTTGGATTTTTGTCACTTCGTGAGCTGATGCTTGCTACTCTGAATGATAAAGTTGAAGATCTGATGACCACCGACCTGGTGAGCGTAAAAGTCACGGACAGCCAGGAAGAGTCAGCAGAACTTCTATCCAAATATGATCTTATAGCTATTCCTGTACAGGATGAAAATGGCCGGTTGCTGGGAATAATTACGTTTGATGACGTGATGGATGTGCTGGAGGAAGAGGCCACGGACGACTTTCATAAAATGGGTTCTGTAAGCCTCGGGAAAATGTCGCTGGCTGATGCCAGTATTGGCGCTATGATTTTAAAACGGGTGCCATGGCTGCTCATACTTGTTTTTATGAATATATTTTCCGGCGCGGGAATCGCCTACTATGAATCCACAATTGAAGCGATGGTAGCCCTTGTGTTTTTTCTGCCTTTATTGATAGACAGCGGCGGTAATGCAGGCTCGCAGGCGGCTACATTGATGGTGAGAGCCCTCGCGACGGGTACGGTGCGTATGAAAGACTGGTTTCGTCTGTTGGGTAAAGAGATCTTTATCGCTTTGGGCATTGGCCTGATTATGGCGGTTGCCGTCTCAAGCATAGGCTTCTATCGAGGTGGTGTTGAGATTGCCATTATCGTGTCGGTCACAATGGTCATTGTTGTACTGTTTGGAAGCCTTGTGGGTATGTCACTGCCGTTCGGTCTCCAGAAACTCAATCTGGATCCCGCTACCGCATCTGCCCCTCTCGTTACGTCGATAGCCGACATTGGGGGGGTGCTGATCTACCTGACGTTGGCCACCTGGTATTTGGGGCTTTGATAGAAAAAAACCTCCAAGGTTTTCCACATAGTGATCCCCTCGGGAAAAAACCTTGGAGGTTTGTAGATTTAATCATCCGACGGCCTGAAATCCTGCGGTAGGGAAGGATTGTTATCAAGAATGCCTTCAATTTTTTCGACGACCTCTTCTGTCAGAAGGTCCGCTTTGTCGATTGCCTTCATGTTTTCCCTCACCTGCTCGGGCTTAGAGGCGCCGGTAATAACGGTACTTACGTTTTTATTTTTCAGGCACCATGCGAGCGCAAGGTGGGGCATACTGATACCCAAATCATCGGCTATTCCGGCAAGTTTGCCGACTTTTGCCAGGCGCGCTTTGCCTTCGTCACTGTCCAGGAGTGATTCTTTCAGCCATTTATATTGATCCATCGAAAGACGGCTGTCGTCGGGGACGCCGTCATTATACTTCCCGGTTAGCAGCCCGCTTGCTAACGGACTCCAGATCGTGGTTCCAAGACCGATGTCATCGTATAGTGGTTTAAATTCACTTTCCACTTTCTCACGATGGAACATATTGTACTGTGGCTGATCCATAAGCGGCGGCCTAAGGTTGTTTTCACGGGCAACCTGGCATGCTTTTTGAATCTGTACTGCACTCCACTCACTGGTACCCCAGTAAAAGGCTTTACCGGAACGAATCACCTGGTTCATGGCGTGAACGGTTTCTTCGATAGGCGTATGAACATCGGGCCGGTGGCAAAAGACAAGATCTACATAGTCTGTTTGCATCCGTTTGAGTGCAGCATTGGTGCCTTCAATAATATGCTTATAGGATAGACCGGTATCGTTTGGTCCGTCGCCGCCCCAGAATAGTTTAGTGGAGAGGACCAGATCAGATCTCTTCCAGCCGGCTTTTTTGATAATATTTCCCATCATCGTTTCAGACTGCCCTCCGGCATAAGCTTCTGCATTGTCAAAAAAGTTAACTCCAGCATCAAAAGCTTCTTTCATGCAGTCATGTGCCATCTGCTGGTCTACCTGATCACCAAATGTAACCCATGATCCAAAAGAGAGCGCTGATACTTTTAATCCTGACCGTCCTAAATATCTGTATTTCATAGCGTTCGGTATTTTTTTAAGTTTAATCCTTTAACGAGATAATTTTGGCTTACGTTCTGATTGTGGCGTTTCAGAGGTAATCTTAAATCCCAAAAAGAAGTGTGCATCTAATGGGTGTTAGATTCTGTGAAGGTTATCATCAGGCCGTATTAAAATAAAATCTTTTACCATAATCTCTTGTCCCATGAATATTATCTACCTGGTTATTGGAATTTTGCTGCTCACAACCGGCGGTGAAATACTCATTCGCGGGGCTCTGTCAGCATCAAACCGGCTGGGAATTTCTCCGCTATTAAGCGGGCTGGTTATTGTGGGGTTTGGCACCTCTTCACCTGAACTGGCTGTTTCTGTAGATGCGGCCCTAAGTTCAAGCCCGGATATCGCGGTTGGAAATATTGTGGGCAGTAATATCAGCAATGTGCTTTTGATACTTGGCGTGTGCGCTATTATAACGCCGATGGCCGTCAAACCGTCGGCTTTGTGGCGCGATGGTGTTGTGGTTGTTATCTCTGTGCTAACTTTTATGGCCTTGATTATCGGTGAATTGCTGGGGAGGGTAGACGCTGTTATTCTTCTCGCAGCTCTTGCTGCATATTTGGTTTGGGCCTACAAGAGTGAAAAGAATCCGGACGGTGATCTGTCAGCGGAGATTCATATTGCTGAAGCTGAAGAGATCTCAAAAAAGCCGTCTACGATAACAGGAACCGTCATTGCAATAATTGGTGGACTGATTTTGTTAATCGGCGGATCAAATATTCTTCTAAAAGGTGCTATAGGTATAGCGGAATTATATAATGTTTCAGAAGCTGTTATAGGCCTGACGCTGGTTGCAGTGGGAACATCTCTGCCCGAATTGTCAATTTCGGTGCTTGCAGCTTTTCGAAAGCACACAGATGTGGCAATCGGAAATATTTTAGGCAGCAACATTTTTAACGTGCTCGGAATATTAGGTGTTTCGGCGTTGATGCAGCCGCTGACTGTCAACCCGCGGATTATCCATTTTGATCAGTGGGTTTTAATCGGAATATCCCTGTTGGTACTTCTGTTTTTGTTTACCGGCAGGCGATTGAGCCGCTGGGAAGGGGGCATACTATTACTGGGATACATTGGATACGTTGTAGTGAGCTTTACCTTTTTTCCGGGATAGACTCCGGGTACTGGAAGATTGCCTGAATTATGAATGTAAACATTTCTGTACGTAAGCTTTGCATAAGCTGGCAAAAGCACGGTTTTGCAAAGCCTTCTATAAACGAGAGGGAGAAAAAGCATGAATGATGCGTCGATATATAACTCAATCATTCCTATCTTGCTAATGCTGACCCACACGAGAGTTGGAGTTTATTGAATTGACGTGATGACTCATGTGTTGAAGAGATCAGGTTGAAACAGAATTCAAATAAGATTTAAAACAGTACAGAATGGATTTAAAAATATCAGGCAAAGTGTTGAATATTCTTGAACTACAGTCAGGAGAAAGCAAAAATGGTCCCTGGAAAAAGCAGGATTTTATCCTTGAAACGCCCGGTAAATATCCCCGAAAAGTGTGTGTAACCCAGTGGGGAGATCAGATCGATAAGAATAATATATCCGAGGGTGAAGAGATTACCGCGTTTATTGATATTCAGAGCCGCGAATATAAAGGGAATTGGTACACGGATGTGAAGGCTTGGAAAGTTGAGAAAGGCGCGGCCGCCTCAGGTGACTCTGTCAATCCGGACGATAATGTTATCGATCTTGGTCCGCCGGTAGATGAAGATGACGTTCCTTTTTGACCCACTCTGAATCGACGCCACTCAGCCTTAACCTTCTAACCTGAGTTCGATTATAAAAACGAATGCAGAAGTCTCCCCTAATAAGGGGAGATATAGAGGGGTGTTCATCGGGTTTCTAAAATTCTGATGACCATCCCCCTTCCTCCCCCTTTTTTCGCTACGGCATCCCTTCGGGGAAGGGGGACTATCAATAACTTGATTTATTAATCGAACTCAGGTTTCTACGTGGAGGCAATGTACTGCGGGATAAAGACAAATCACGTAAAGCTGATGTTCTCAGAATCGACGCCACTCAAGATTAACCTTCTCTGAAAGGGCATCGTGAATTAGTGAAATGAGTAAAGCTATTCCTTGAATTGAGGAACAAGCCTATGGTTGGTATTCTGCTCAAATGCGTAGGCAATTTCAAGCAGGGCCGGTTCACTCCAGGCTCGTCCAAAGAATGAAACGCCAACCGGAAGTCCGTCAATCGACCCCATTGGTAAAGAAATAATTGGATAGCCTGCGCGTGCGGATGGTGAACTGGAAGAGAGCTGAAAATTATCGCCAAGAACCAGATCCGTTTTCCAGGCCGGTGAGCCTGTCGGAGATACTAAAGCATCCAGATTGTTTTCATCCATCACCCGATCGATTCCCTCATCCCGGCTGACGCGCAGCATGCGTTCGCGTGCGGTTAGATACTCTTCGGAATCGAGCCCCTCTTTTTCAGCGGCTAACAGAATCAGGTTTTGGTCGAAGCGCGCTGTTGCAGTCTCGGAATGTCTGATCTGCTCTGCCATCTCCTCCATCGATCCAATAATGGCATCGTTGTTCAGTGATTCTAAATAGTCATCTATGCCGTTTTTGAACTCATAAAGCAGAACCTGAAACGCATCACCACCAATATTTTCTTCAGAGATATCGTCAATCTCAATAACGGTTGCACCAAGCTCTTCCAATTTGCGAATGGTTTCATGCATGAGCGTATCGACCCGGAAATGATTGCCCATGGGGCCGGTGTAAAAACCAATACGTTTGCCTTGCAGTCCATCAGCATTTAAAAACTGTGTATAGTCGTCATAAACATGGTCAGCTGCGTCAACTGAAAGTTGATCGTTGTTGTCGGGCCCGGCCAGCGCTCCAAGCAGTATGGCTGCGTCCCGAACGGTCCTGGTCATGGGGCCTGCACTGTCTGTGGTGTATGAAATAGGGATGATTCCGCCCCTGCTCCAGATGCCAACAGTCGGCTTGAGACCCACAATACCGTTTGCATTCGATGGACAGACAATAGATCCATTGGTTTCGGAGCCTATGGTTAGCGTTGCCAGGTTTGCTGACGCTGCAGCGCCCGAACCCGCACTTGATCCGCACGGATTTCTCGAAAGTTCATAAGGATTATTGACCTGTCCGCCCAGCGCACTCCATCCGCTTGAAGAAAAACTGCTGTGGAAATTGGCCCACTCGCTCAAATTAGTTTTTCCGAGAATAACAGCTCCTGCTTCACGAAGCTTGTTTGTAATAAATGCATCGTTAGGGGGAATGGACCCTTCAAGAAATAGTGAGCCAGCCGTTGTTGGCATGTCCGCCGTGTTGATATTGTCTTTCAATAGAATGGGTATACCATGAAGTGGTCCGCGCACATTACCATCACGTCGTTCCTGATCGAGTCGGTCTGCTATATCAAGTGCATTGCTATTCACCGTCATAATTGAATTGAGAGACGGGCCGCTTTGGTCGATCGCTTCAATACGGTCGAGGTAGGCCTGAACAACCTGACGAGTGGTCAGGTCTCCGTTTTCATACTGTTCTTGCAGTTCGGTAACGGTGATTTCTTCCAGGCCAAGACGTTCATATTTTGATGAATCCGGCGACTGGTTACAGCTAAAAATGATTAGTGATAGAGAGAGGAGGAATAATCTGATTTTCATACGGTGAGCAACATTGATTAGCAGTTCACCGAAAGTAAGGCATATTTCAGATGGGGTTCAACTTTTCAGACTTAATATGCCTCATATAATTAATACACCACAAAAGAGTGAGAGACCATTAGAAAACTAATATTCAGTAGCAGAGTTTGATTATGACGATTTCTTGATCTTGATATTTTTCGCCTTGGAAAAAGATTTGGCGAGTGTCTCTTTGTTAACGGGTTTTGGGATGAAATCGATAAAATTTGTTGTTTCTGCCCGCTCGTAGTTGTACTGGTCGCTGTTACCGGAGATATAAATGACAGGAATCATGCTTTTATCCTGGATAGATTTAGTCGCCATAATTCCATCGATGTCATCTTGAAGGGAGATATCCATGGTTATAACGTCCGGCTTTAATTTCAGGGCCATTTCTATGGCATCGGCACCGGTTGTTACTTTACCAACTACTTTATACCCGAGGCTTTTAATAAGTTTCTCCAGCAGGATTGATTGAATCATTTCATCTTCAACGATTAATATATTTTTTATTGGGCTGCTATCGTCGCCTGATTCTCCATCTATAGAGTCCCCGTTCTTTGAGGATGAATTTCCTTTAGTACCCTTATTGGGATTGATTTCATCGGGTAGTTTTTTTGCTTCAAACAGACTGATAGAGGATCCATTTGACGTTGGCTGAGCTTCAGATTTAGAATTGACTTTACCTGTACTGTCACGATCGTTTTTACTGGCTAAAACATGCTGAAGTTCTTTTACCACTGCGGGCACGAGGTTCTCCATTTTTCGTTTTGATATTGTTGCTTTCGCTCCGTTTTCAATTAGAGAAGAGGCAATGTCACCCGTAATGCCGTCTGAAATTAAAAGGAACGGGATTTTAACATCCGATTTGTTGAGAATATTCAGCGCTTCCACACTGTCGAATCCCGGCATATTATGATCGCATAACACAACATCCCAACGTTCTTTTTGGAGAGCCGTTGAAAGACCGACGGCTGATTCAACTCTGGTTGTTTTTGGATTGAACCCACCTTTTCGCAGGTGGCGTACCATTAGGTCCGCGTCATCTCTTGAATCTTCAACAATTAAAACCCGAATAGGGTGACCTGTCTTCAAAACTCGTCTGTTTTTCTCCGAAAGCATACTCAAAATCTTTATGAACGGTTATGTTAGCATACATCGTCTACATGACGATCTGCAGTTCGCAAATGGTGCGCTTGTCCTGAGAGGTATTATCGGAGTGAATGAAGAGCAGTTAAATTAGAATTGCAGGAAATTTTCTAAAATTTTCTAATCATGCAATCTTACGGGTATTGTATACGATCAAACTTGACTGATACTGTAAAATGGAGGCGTACGCATCAAGTAAATTGTTGATTATTCTATTCTTGGGTGGGCTGTAAAAAAATGCTGATACCGGTTTTTTCAGGGTGAATATACAAGAGAGTTAATTTTTAAAGAGCAAGATAAATTGATTGATGGGCCTGCTATTTGTTACTTACTGAAAAGTTATCAGGGCATCCAGATTGACATTAGTTTCTCGAGTTTTTCAGATGAGATAGGTTTGCTGATGTAGTCAGTTGCGCCGTGCAGAAGACATTCCTCCCGATCGCCTTTCATAGCTTTGGCTGTAACGATAAATACCGGAAGGGATCTCTTGGCAGGATCTTGTCTGATTTTTTTAATTGTCTCAAATCCATCCATTTCAGGCATCATGAGGTCGAGCAGTACCAGGCCGATCGTATCGTTGTGTGACTCAAGAATCTGAAGTGCTTCACGGCCATTAAACGCACGTTGAACAATCTGGCCGTTGCTTTCCAGAAGTGAGCATATAGAGAAATAACTCTGATCGTTGTCATCAACCGCAAGAACGGTTGGTTGTGATGTTACCTTCTTCGCTTTTATTGCCTCACCACCTTTGGCGGGAGTTTGAATCAGCTCAGCAATACGGCTCATTAGTTTTGAATGGCTGCCGACATTTTTCAGAATCACATCGGATGCGTGAACCAACAGCTCCTCTTTTTGCTGGTTTGTCAACGATCTGCCTGAATAGATGATAACGGGAATATCTGCAAAAACGGGGGTATCAGCCAGTTTTTTCAGCACATCCCGGCCGCTCGCATCCGGTAGCGTAAGGTCTAATACGATGCAGTTGACGGAGGTGGTATTCAGTGTTTCAAATGCTTCTTTGGCGGTAGGTGCAATCAGGCATCGATCAACAATTTCTTCCGCAAATTCACTGAGCGCTTCATTATGAATTTTGTTGTCGTCAATCAAAAGCAAGGTGCTTCCATTCTCCCCGACTTCAGTTCCTGGACCGGGAGATGAAAATATCTTGTTTATGTCTGATGCTTTAAGGGGTAATACCACTTTTCCGGACAGTCCGTGAAAATCTACTGCAGGTATCGGGTGTGTATCATCAGTCACCATCCAGACCGCCGGAGGTGGGCTGTTTTCATTTAGTATTTGTTTTGCCACACTCCAGCCGCTGTAATTAGATATGTATGGGTCGATCAAAACTGTTGCCGGGGAATAGCGTGCGACTTTTTTTGGTGCATCCTTGCTGTTTTTGATTACGTTCAAAGCCACAGGAAATCCGTCGCTAACTTCGGAAAAGGCGTTGATTAGATCAGGGTTATCAGAAATGAGCACAACCTGGACTGACTTACCTGTCTCTTCAGCAGACATTGACGGATAATGGCCGGCATCGGTTTGCGGTTCTGATTCAGAGATTAAATCGACAGAGTGGATGAGCGGAATTGAAAGTGTAAATGTGCTTCCATTGCCATCAGCGCTTTCAAGAGTGAGTTCGCCGCCCAACAGTGTAGCGATTTGCCGGCAAATGGCCAGGCCAAGTCCGGTTCCCCCGAATTTTCGCTGTGTTGATCCATCGGCCTGCCGAAAACTTTCAAAGACCAGTTTCTGCTTATCTTCGGGAATACCAATCCCGGTATCTTTAACGGTAAACACGATTCGTTTTTCTTTCTCTTCAGGCGGTATTTCTGTGTAAACATCCAGTTCTACGCGCCCTTCTTCCGTAAATTTCATAGCATTTGAGAGCAGGTTTCTCAGGACCTGCTCCAGGCGCAGCTGGTCACATACAAGTTCAACCGGGCAGTTTTTGTAAACTGAGACTGAGTATTCCAGACTTTTATCCTTCGCTATTGGCTCAAATACATCGCTGATATTGGTGATAAGCTCTCTCAGGTCAATTGTCTCATAAGAGACTTCCATCTCTCCGGATTCAATT
>Ga0306912_1000106_pt1 | contig 50311 bp, 49 predicted proteins | sample AntRauFillE10628_FD_190443 | JGI IMG/M metagenome (GOLD analysis project Ga0306912, IMG submission 190443) | Saline lake microbial communities from Rauer Islands, Antarctica - Metagenome Filla E10 #628 (v2) (version 2) | ecosystem: Environmental > Aquatic > Non-marine Saline and Alkaline >...
CTTAGCGAGAAAAAATTGGTTTAGTTCAATGCAGGCCTCGTTTCGGAATTGGTGAAGCGGGATGTGGAATCGCACGCAAAGACGCGAAGACGCGAAGAATCAGCTGTAAAAATTCCTTTGCGCCTTGGCGCCTTGGCGAGAAACATATGCGGTACACTATCAGAACACTGCAAGCTTGGTTTGGGATGGGGGAACCGGAAGTATGAATCTCAAGCAAAGACGCAAAGTCGTTGTCAAAAAGAAAAAACATGACTGAAAACGAGCTATCAAAAATTATTGTCGACACCTGCTACCGAATTCATGTACAACTTGGCCCGGGACTGTTCGAGTCTGTCTATGAAGAGATATTAAGCTATGAATTGACACAAAAGGGATTGCATGTTTCACGCCAGAAAGGAATACCAGTTATTTGGCAGGATGTTAAAATGAATTTGGGCTTCAGAGCAGATCTAATTATTGACAACAAGGTCTTAATTGAAATCAAGTCGGTAGAAGCAATTGCTCCGGTGCATCAAAAACAAGTTTTAACCTACTTGAAATTGGCAAGACTTAAACTCGGGCTATTGGTGAACTTTAATGAGGCATTAATTAAAGATGGAATCACGAGAATTGTGCATAAATTATAGAAAGAGCGCGCATTGAGACAAACCTTTCTTTGCGCCTTGGCGACTTAGCGAGAAAAAATTGGTTTAGTTCAATGCAGGCCTCGTTTCGGAATTGGTGAGGCGGGATGTGTGGAGTCGCACGCGAAGACGCGAAGAATCAGCTGTAGGAATTCCTTGGCGACTTGGCGACTTAGCGAGAAAAAATTGGTTTAGTTCAATGCAGGCCTCGTTTCGGAATTGGTGAAGCGGGATGTGGAATCGCACGCAAAGACGCGAAGACGCGAAGAAGTCGGTAGCCTCATGACAAATAAGTTCATTATCTTTCCAGCTCACCAACGAATGTAGGCCGATTTCGTTATTTAATAAATCACCGCATGAAATACCCGATACTATTTGTCGTATTAAGCAGCCTCCTTGTCTGGAGTGCCTGCAGCGAAGACAATGATATGCCAGAAGAAATGGATAAGGAGTGTACAGAACAGTACACGTTTTCCGGCGAGGTCCAAGCCCTCATCAATGCGACCTGCGCTTACAGTGGCTGCCATGCCGGTGGCCTTGGGTTGCCGGATTTTCGAAGCTATGAAGGCCTTGTCGCCACCATTGAAAGCGGAAGGTTTCAAAATAGAGTGCTACAGCAAATGAGCATGCCACCGAGCAATGCACAAGGCCCCATCTCTCTCACAGAAGAAGAACTGCACCTTTTAAGCTGTTGGATAGAACAAGGATACCCGGAAGACTAGAAATTGAATGCCAGGTCATTTCAAGTGCATCTAAAAGCGTGAATTTGAATAGAGACATATTTTGAAAATTATATATCTTTGATTGAAATTCCATTTGGTATGAGAAATGCACATTTATTATTTATTAGCAGTTGTTTTTTCTTTTTGGGTGTTTGGGGATCTAATGCACAGGCTCAAGGTGCGTTTTCCGATGGGCGTCTCGTCCACTCTGCCACCGCGGAGACAGTACCGAAAGGCGCATTAGAATTGCGCATGGCTTTACGCTTCGGAGACATGGGCGGCGCCAAGGGTAGCTTTGAAAACTTTTACGGCTTAGATGAATTAGAGAATTTATATTTGGGCCTTCACTATGGTCTTTCTAATCGGATTCAGTTAGGACTGAGTCGCACAAAGGGAACGGGCGCACATCGGCAATTGATTAACGGAGAACTTAAAGTCAACATCCTCCAACAATCTGATTCTACCGGACGCCTGCCCATAAGCCTTACCGTAGCTCATGCCACTACAGCATCTGTGCAATTGGCATCGAATAATCCTGAATCTATGACGTATTTTGAGGACTTTGCCCATCGACTGTCCTTTGCTTCCCAACTCATTATCTCCCGAAAATACAGCAAGTATTTTTCCGCACAGGCATCCGGCGGCTACCAACATCGAAATATTGCACCCACGACTGAGGGGAATGGTTTATATTTTGCCGGGCTGGGCGCTAAAATTGGGTTTTCGGATCGATGGGGACTCGTATTAGACGGAACATATCCTATTTCAGATCACAGAACGAGAGACAATGGGTACTATCCTGTGTTAGGAGCTGGCTTGGAATACTTGCGACCCAATGGAGATCTATTTGCTCTTCAACTAAGTAATGCCGGGGGATTGATAGAAAATGATTTTCTCCCTTACAGTCAGTCTGATTTCACTCAGGGCGAGTTACGACTTGGTCTGACTTTTAGGAAACATTTCTTTCAATAAAAATGACCCTATCCTCCCTCCATGGTTTTAGGAGTTGGAAGTATTTTCAGTAGGAATCACAATAAGGCCTGAACAAAAGGACCCAAAGGCCAGGAGTTATGTATTTTTGGACCTAAATGCTTTACCGATGAAAACAATGCAAAGTCCAGGGTTTTGGATTATTATTCTTACGACCATTTTATTTAGTGCTTGTCAATCCGGCTCCGTGCTATCAAAAAAAGAGCAAGGCGAATTAGCGTCCGCCATGGAGGTGCCAGCTTTGGGGCAACACTTCCAGGGTTTAGTGGTCTATGATCCGGGAACCAAAGAGGTGGTCTACGAGCACAATGGAGATCACTTATTCACGCCGACATCCAATATAAAAATACTGACTCTGCGAGCCGCTCTAGAAAATCTCCCCGACTCTATGCCCTTGTACGAACAACTCAACGCGGGTCGTTCCATGTATCTTCGTGGCACGGGCCATCCCGCCTTTTTTCATCCGGATTTTGATGCCACCTTGCATGAGGGGCAATTGACCCTCATGGTGAGAGGATTTGATTCTCTTTTCTTATTAGCTCCAAAGGTATCACCTCGTCGTTTTGGGAGCGGGTGGGCATGGGACGATTATTCCTATTCCTATCAGACAGAACGCAGTGCGCTCCCACTATTTGGAAACTCACTTTTCGTAGAATGGGACAGCATGAGGTCAGAAATTCTTATACATCCCGATTACTTGGCCCAATATTCTAATATTCGGTTGGGAAAGGGAAAGAAAATAGAAGTCAAGCGAGAGGAATATATTAATGAATTTCAGATTCGGGTAGGTGCGCAATCGCCCCATGAAACACGAGTAGCCTCACCATATTTTATTGAGCCTTACGTTCAAACGCGTTTGTTGGAAGAAGCGCTAAAGCAACCCTTTCGCCAAAGATATTCAGCTCCCGCCGGACGTTGGATAAAGCAAGGCTTCTTTCCAATGGATACCGTTCTCAGAAAGATGATGTGGGAAAGTGATAATTTCCTTGCTGAACAAATCCTGTTGATGGTAGCCCGCGAATTAACAGACAGTCTCAATACAGCTGCAGGCATTCGGGCCACCCGACGGGATAGTGGACAAATTCGATGGGTCGATGGCTCCGGACTGAGTAGATATAATTTGGTTACACCCAATTATCTCGTTGGTGAGCTCGACCGCATTCAATCCCTCATTGGCTGGGAGGGCGTTCAGGACTATTTCCCGATCAATGGCCGGCGCGGAACTTTAAAAGACCGTTATGAGACCTTCGATGGAATTATTTATGCTAAAACCGGCAGTCTCAGCAACAACTACAACCTAAGTGGGTATCTAAAATCGAAAAGTGGTAAATGGTACATTTTTAGTTACATGCACAACCACTTCATTGGTGAAGCTGATGAATTAGATGAGGATATTGAGCGGGTTTTGTACTATTTGCATAGTAAATTGTAAGCCCATGCAGCTCCATCCCTCGAACGCGCATTTGTCCGATACGGCCTGGGGAAAGAAGTTCGGATACCCTCTTTACCTTTACGATGGCAATCTGATACAAGCGCAATTCGACGCTTTGAAAAATAGTCTGCGCGACCACCGACATCAGATTCGCTACGCCTGCAAGGCCAATAGTAATTTATATATTTTGCATTTGCTCGAGCAAAGGGGCGGGCATTTGGATATCGTAAGTCTCAATGAAGGGAGGCTGGGCGAAATGGCTGGTTTTCCCGCTGAGCGCATTCACTTTACCCCTAATGGCGTATCACTGGCCGAATGTGAAGCGGCGATCCACCGTGGCTATTCCCTGAGTTTGGATCACATTCCTTCTATTCGGGCATTGGCCGCAAGGCATCCTGGACTGAGTTTGTGTCTTCGGATCAACCCCAGAGTAAAGGCCGGGGGGCATCATAAAATATCCGTAGGTCATTCTTCATCCAAATTTGGCCTGGCCATTGACCAAATCGATGAAGTGCAGGCTATGCAGTCTCAGGGACTTATTCGAATCGTTGGCATGCACATTCACACCGGGTCAGATATTGGAGATGTTGACGCACTGAAAAAAGGAGCTGACGTTTTATTTCGCGAGGCGGCCAAATTTAAAGAGAGTTTAGCCTATTTAGACTTTGGGGGCGGATTCAAGGTGGCCTATTCTCAAACTGACAGTGCCACGGACATTGAGGAGATTGGAAAGTGGTTGAGTCGGAGAGTAAAAGACTTTGAACGAGAGAACGACCTTGAACTTCAGCTGGTTGTTGAGCCCGGCAAATACCTGCTCAGTGCTGCTGGATTTTTCCTCGCAGAAGTCTCTCAATTGAAGACGACCTATGGCACCGCATTTGCACATATCAGCAGTGGGTTTAATCATTTTATACGCCCGATGTATTACGAAGCCAATCATCATATTTCCGTGTTGGGAAATACAGAGAAAAGGTCTAAGCAAAAATATAATGTAGTGGGATACCTTTGCGAAACAGACACCTTTGCAGAACAACGGCTCCTGCCCCAATTAGCGGTGGGGGATATTTTAGCTTTTCACAATGCCGGGGCATATTCTTTTTCTATGGCTTCGCAATACAATCAGAGATTGCGGCCGGCGGAAGTACTATTGCTCAACGGTGAAGCTCACCTCATACGAGAACGAGAAGTTTTTTCGGATTTATTAGTGCGTCAGGTGCCCCTGCACCCATTAAAAGGTTGAGTTAGTATTTCTTTTTTATGTCCTCATTTTTCATCCACTGACCCCACAATAAATTATAGGCGTGAATTTGCTGAACTGTATCACCCTCAGGCGAAACGAGAGGCTGTGACTGATTGGCCCATTCAAAAATACTGCCATAAAGATTATGGACATCCTCGAACCCCATTTTAAGGAGTTGCTCCCCTACTTTTTCTGAGCGGTACCCCACAGAACAATAAACAACGACTTCTTTTCCTCTCTCTATATCCTGCACCCTTTCAGCATTGAAGTCATCATACCCCACCCAAATGGCACCCGGTATGTGGCTCGTTTCATACTCCTCTTTTTCGCGGGCATCGAGAAGGATTACACTATCAACGGAACGGTTTTTTAATGTAGCGACACTCATGAATGGGACATTTTCCTCATTCAGCATCGCGCTGAGGGTTCGGTCAAAGTTGACATTCTCTACCTGGCCTGTGGGCTGTGCCTTGCATGCGGGCAATAAAAAACCAAGACCAGCCAGAGCGATCCACTGCCAAAGAGAGAACTTCATTTCCAATTTCTTCATCATAATTCTTCGGGGCCGTTCCCAACTTTATCAAAAATAATTCTTTCACCCTGGCAAAGTGGAGCACATTCCTCCTTCAATTTTTTCTTGATTATACTTGCTTCACTATCCGGGTATAATACATGCACATTAGGCCCGGCATCCAAAGTAAAGAAAACGGGCAAATGTTCTTCTTCCCGCCAACGGCGAATCGTTGATATAATGTCTATGGTGGCTGGTTGCATCAACTGATAGGATGGTTCAGAGCACATCATCAGACCATGCAGTGTGAGCGCCTCATTTTCAGCCAAAGCACCAAAATCACCCCACTCCCCCTGACGCAACGCTGCTAGTAATCGAATAAGCCGTTGACGGGCTTGTGTATAGCGAGCTGAGGCATATGCATGTCCTTCCATTAATCCGTGGCCTGCCGATGAAGAAACAGCTTTTTCATCAGCAGATACGATTAATATAGCATCGTGCATATTCAAAAAAGAATCATGAATATTTTCTGTTAAGGGTATAGCATATTCATCGTGCGAGCCGGGCAGTTCACCACTTCTGCCCCACATGGCCCAATGCCCAAAAATAGAACGAGCTGCGCTACCTGATCCCAAACGAGACAAATAGGACGCCTTTCGGTCAAAAGCATCATCATCACTCAAAGTACCAAACAACCTATCCTCCAAACTGCAAAGGCACAAAGCCAGAGCACTCATTGCTGAAGCCGAGGACGCAATACCCGAAGAATGCGGGAAAGAGTTATGGCTATATATTTTCAATTTGAGCTGTTTTAAAAAAGGAAGCTCAGGCAGTATTGAGGTGAGGTAGTCTCTCACTCTGGTCTCAAATTGGGGTTGAGCATTCCCTTCAAACAAGAACTCCAATTGCAAGCCATTGGGTTGTGGGTGACCCGAGACTGTTGTCCATTCCAGGCGAGTCTCTGTATAAGCTTGAGAAAGGGTCGCACTAATGGACGGATTCCTCGGTATTTGGCGTCCATGTTTTCCCCAATACTTTACTATAGCTATATTTGATGGACTGCGCCATTGGATTTCTCCTGGCTGAACTTTGTCAGATTCCAGGATAAGGTGGGAACCCGAATAATCTATACTTTCCATATTACTTGATTTGCAGCAGCTCATGAATTACTCAAGAATACATCTTGAAGAGATAAGGTACAAATAATCATTGATTGGGTATCATGGGCATTCGGTCTTTTTGATACTTTTGGATCACCTTTTCTATATCATAACTCACATCAAAATCCCGAATCACGATGTCCATCATTTCATCCTTGCCTTCGACGTATCCCTCGGTAAGATCATAACTAAACAACGTGCCCATACCCGTATAATAAGAGGCTATAAAAGTACCTCGTGTCTCTTGAATGATATCGTATAGTGTCCGACCTACCTCTCGCTCCACCATTTCCACTAAGATTCGCCCCTGTGTTTTAGTGAGTTTTTTTAAGGGTTGCTCAAAATCTTCTTCTAATTCTTTCTGCAATCTTTTCAGATGCTTCTTTCGCATCTTTTTATCCATCATCCTCGTCACGTATTCCGACTCTCTATAAATCTTAACAGCTTTTTTTGCGTAGGGAAACACTTTCGCTGCGTATTTTTTGTATCTCATATAGGTCAAATACTCTTCCCGGCTTTTAAATTTTCGAGGGGATGAAATCTGGATGGAGTCTATTTCGGCTAAAAAAAGCGTATCATCCTCTGTAATTAATGCTTGAATTCGCTGCCCTTCAATATAGAGATACTCTGTACGAGTGCTATCGCCATTCTGAGCGGATAGGGACTGTACAATACCAACTACTAACATCCCGACAAAAAGGAATGTGATAGAAGGCTTCGGAAACTGTAATTTATTCATCTTCATTCACCTACTATAACGCATACCCTTTCAAAATGATTTTATAATTCCCCTCATTTCGTCTATGTTTAAATTCCAATTGTGCTTTAGTATTCAAATATCACAAATTCACACATCTTAGGCGACAGATCCGAGAGAAGATTCGTTCAATACTCATAGGATATTATCTTTGTTGAATGAAGGCACTGCAGTGGTTTTTCCGCTTTTTATCACTTTTATTTCATCCCTGGCTCATTTTGAGTTACAGCGTACTCCTTTTATGGTTGGTCAACCCATACATTTTCATTGGAGGACAGACGGATATGGGACTTCTCGTTATCAAAATTTGGATCAGCAGCTTTTTATTTCCCGCATTGATTGCAGCCATGATGATTGGACTAAAGTTTGTGGACACTTCTAATTTACACCACCATAAAGAACGCATATTCCCGCTCATCGGAAGCATGTTGTTTTACATTTGGCTGAGTGTCAACATGTATCTTTCCGGGGGCACCCCCGACGCCTTGCTCGTTTTGACTTTAGGTGCAACCTTGGCCCTTATCCTGGGGTTTGTGATGAATATTGCATTTCCCATTTCTTTTCATGCTCTGGGAATGGGTGTCTTAGTCGGTGCGACTAGCTTGTTCTACTTTTTCTATGGGTTTACAGACTTTTCCTTGCCCGGTTCGCCTTATATCATGGGAACTGAATGGCTGATTGTATTTTCACTTCTTGTGTCAGCATGGGTTTTAACCGCCAGGAAATGGCTTTGCTCCTATCGATTGGACCAACTATACACGAGTTGGATTTTAGGTATATTAATGCCGTGGATAGTTTTATTTAATCTTACATTTATCCTATGAGTTCACCAAAAACAGGGTTGTTCTTTGGTTCTTTTAACCCAGTGCATGTGGGGCATATGATTATAGCGCAACATTTGCTGAATGAGACAGACCTAAAAAACATTTGGTTTGTAGTCAGCCCTCAAAACCCTTTAAAAGACAAAAGGACCCTGGCCGATGATCACGATCGATTTTATCTGGTTCAAGAAGCGATTGGAGATCATCCGCACATGCGAGCTTCCCAGGTGGAATTCCAGTTGCCTCAACCCTCGTATACCATTGATACCTTAACCTACCTAAAAGAAAAATATCCGGAAAAACATTTCTGTCTCATTATGGGCGGGGATAATCTCAAACACTTGCACAAGTGGAAAAATTACGAACTCTTACTTCGTGACCACCACATCTATGTCTATCAGCGCCCGGAAGTGGGAGCCACTCAATTTGATGATCATCCATCCGTTCGATTTTCAACTGCCACGCAAATGAATATTTCAGCTACTCACATTCGAAAACTATTACGAGAAGGAAAAAGTGTACAATACCTTGTCCCGGAAGCCGTTTTTCAAGAGTTGCAAACTTCAAATCTCTACCGATGAAATCCATTGTCATTACTCTTGCTCTTCTCGTTTGTTTTGGTACACTGTCTCTTTCGGCACAAGAGCAATTGGCCATCGGGGATTGGAAGTCATTTTTGCCCCACACTCGTGGTTTTTACGTAACGGAAACTCCGGATAGAATTTTCTACGTATCCAATCAAACACTTACGCGGTTTGACAAGTCGGGGCTAAACCCAAAATTCCTATCCACCATTGATGGCTTGTCGGAGGTTGGTGTGAGTTTTGCCACCTATAATGAGACAGCAGACGCCTTGGTAGTTGTCTATAAAAACAGCAATCTGGATATTATTTATGAAGATGAAATTATCAACATTAACGACATCAGCAGAAACACTCAAATCCCCGGGGATCGTTCTATTCTAAATGTCTATCACCGGGGTCAGTTTCTGTATTTAGCCACAGGCTTCGGAGTGGTGGCCATCGATGTGGAGGAGGCTGTCATCACATCTTCAGTTTTTAGCCCACAAGAGATACGAGATGTAAGTTTTTGGGAAGATCAATTCGTCGTATCCATGGGAGGAGACATTTATACACTTCCCAACAGCCAGGTCTTCAATTTCGAATTTTGGAGTTTATGGAGTAATCGAAGCGAGGAATGGGAGATCATTGAAAGTATCAATCACATTGAGACTTTTGAAAACACTTTATTTCTCGCCAGCGACAGCATACTTTTTGCCAAAGAATTTAATGAAGACAAAACACCTCTGCCCATTGATGATCGCGTAGGCGATCGAATAAATTTTCTTCAAGCGGGATACAATTACCTTTTAACGGGAATTCGCAATGCGGGGGCCCCAGATGATAAGGTTCGTTTTTATAAGTCTGATTTAAGCTATGTCGAAAGTCCGGGGCAATGCCACGGCGAACTCAACCATGCCATAGAAACAAAAGAAGGAAGGATCTTCTATGGGGATAATTTTGGTGGTTTTCGCTTTTCAGAAAGTCCGGAAAGCAATTGCGAGTACGTTTTTATAGATGGTCCTTCAGAGTATGAAAACAGCGACATTGACTATCGAAATGGAATCCTGGCTATTGCCGGTGGAGGCCCTCGCGATGAATTGCGCTATGAGTTTTCCCGTCGTGGAATGTATTTCTTTAAAGATAATGAATGGACCAACGTTTCTCAAAAAAACACGCCCTTATTAGCTGACCTTGATATGCGCGAATTTTTTCGCATACTCGTAGATCCCTTTGATGGAGAGACGATTTGGGTAGGTACTTATTGGGGAGGCGTTATTCAATATAATGATGGAGTGCAGCAGGTCTATACCATGGAAAATTCTTGCCTGGAAGGTACCGTTGGGGATAGTCAGCGAGAGCGCATTGCAGGAATGGCTTTTGACGATTTGGGCAATTTATGGCTTTCTAACTTTGGCGCTCCACAGGGTCTAAAAGTTTTTCGAGAAAATGGCGACTGTGAAGGATGGAATGTGCCGACTTCATCTAGTCTAGTCGACCTGGAAATAGACCAGAATGGATTTCTATGGGCTCGAATTTATGCCTCAGATGCCGGAATCCTCGTCTTTGACCCTGACCCCGAAGGTATCAATGGTGAACGATTTAAAAGTTTTTCCAGAGGAAATAGCGCATTACCCACCAATGAAGTAACTTGCCTCACGGTTGACCGGTCCGGCAATGTTTGGGTGGGTACTTCCGAAGGCGTCGTACTTTTTGCTTGCGGTGGATCCGTATTTGACTTTGATTGTAGCAGTCGGCCCGTAGTAGATGAAACGGGCGATGGTGTGGGAGATTTCCTTCTGAATAACGTTCCGATAACGGCTATTGACTCGGATGGAGCCAATCGCAAATGGGTCGGTACTGAAGGCGGAATTATCGTCCTTTCCCCTTCCGGCAACGAAGAGCTGATGAGCTTTAACACAGACAACAGTCCTCTATTTAGTAACTCCATCGTCGATTTTTCCTATGACAAAATCTCTGGTATAATGTATATCGCGACCGATCAAGGGGTCATGGCATATAAAACGGAAACAACTGGTGGAGAGGCATTCAACTCTCCGGATGCCTATATTTACCCCAACCCCGTCAGGCCAGAGTATGAAGGGCCGATAGCCATCAAAGGTGTCGCAGAAGATGCTCTGATAAAAATTACAGATTTGGAAGGTCGGCTCATTCACGAATCGCGAGCTTTAGGTGGCCAGGCGATTTGGGATGGAACGCAATGGAATGGAGAAAGGGTCGCTTCAGGAGTATATTTAGTATGGGTCAGTGGTCGTGGAGATTTCAACCAGCCTTCAGATGCAGTTTTGAAATTGGCTGTTATTCGGTAGAAAATGAACCGGAAACATCTTTATACATTGCTTCATATTGATTGAGAATGGTATGAAGGCTAAAGGATTTTGCCTGTTGTAAAGCCCGGGCTCTAAAAGCATTCAAACGATCCGAAGTCTCCAAAATAGAACAAGTTGCCTTTGCCATAGCGGTAACATCTCCCACTTCACATAAATACCCCGTTTCTCCCTCGAGATTGACTTCGGGCAATCCCCCTACATTGCTAGACACAACAGGAACCTCACAAGCCATAGCCTCCAATGCGGCTAATCCAAAGCTCTCATTGGCAGAGGGTAATAAAAACACATCTGAAATAGAGAGCAATTCTTCAATTGCTTCTTGTTTTCCCAAAAAACGAACACATTGATTCAAGCCCTCTGCCCTTGCCTTTTCCTCCAGTTGGGGGCGATCCGGACCGTCCCCAACAAGTAGTAAAATAGCAGGATGGTGCTCCCTAACTTTAAGTAAAATATCTAAGGTGTCTTTTACTCGCTTTACTTTCCTGAAATTGGAGGTATGCATTAAAATATGCTCTCCATTCGGTGCTAGCAAATTGCGAAAATGCGTTTTATCCTCCCGTTTAAATCTATCGAAATCGATAAAGTTATATATCACCTCAATTTCCTTTTCTATTTCAAATGTGGAATAGGTTTCGTCTCTGAGGTATTTTGAAACAGCCGTCACCCCATCCGATTGATTAATCCCAAACTCTACTACCGATTTAAAGCTCCTGTCATTGCCCACTAAAGTGATATCCGTCCCGTGTAAGGTGGTAATCACGGGTAGATTGATCCCCTTTTTTTCCAAAATAGCACGCGCCAAAAAGGCTACCGATGCATGAGGAACAGCGTAGTGAACATGCAGTAAATCTAATTTTTCATAAGTCGCAACATCCACGAGCTTACTTGCCAAAGCGGATTCATATGGAGTGAAGTCAAAAACTGGATAGTCCATGGCAGTTACTTCATGAAAGTAAACATTCTCCTGAAAACTCGATAGCCGTGCCGGTCGACTATAGGTAATAAAATGGACGCTGTGTCCTTTTCTCGCTAAGCCCAATCCCAATTCTGTGGCTACAACTCCTGATCCTCCAAAGGTCGGATAACATACTATACCTATATTCATATTTGTCTTTTCCTGGCGCTACAATTAAAAAAACGCCGCTTTCATTACTAAAATTGCTGTTGAAACAATGATTACTAGTTTAGTCTAAACAATTAAAACCTCAAAGTGTTACGATAGAGTAAATTTCGTAGTTAATTTCCTATAGTAAGGGTATCATACGATCACAAGAAAGATTAAAGTCGTGGCGGTTTATTCCATAGGAGATTTAGAAAAATTAACAGGTATCAAAGCCCATACGATTCGAATATGGGAAAAGCGATATAACCTACTTGATCCTGAAAGAACTTCAACTAACATTCGGTACTACACAGATAAAGATTTAAAGCAACTCATGAATGTCGCCATCCTTAAAAAACAAGGAATGCGTATTTCCCAAATTGCCGCACTTAGCTCTACAGAAATTAATGAGCAAGTAAAAAAGAGTCATGCTGATGGAACCACAGGCCATCCCCAACTAGATGCACTTACAATTTCCATGATGGACTTGGACCAATCGCAATTCAACGAACTCATGGATCAATATACCTATTCTATGGGGTTTGAAAAGTGCATGTTTGAGGTGATTTATCCACTATTAAATAAACTGAGTTTGCTTTGGGCGACGGGTTCTATCCAACCGATTCAAGAGAAATTCATGAGTCAAATGATTCGTCACCGAATCATCGCGGCGATCAACGAATTGCCCAGACCTTCTGCTCAAGTCAAATTTCTTTTATTTCTTCTGGAAGGAGAAAACCAAGAGTTGAGTCTACTGTTTCTGCAGTATATTCTTATGGTAAGAAACGTGCCTGCCGTCAATATTGGAATCAATACACCTCTGTCAGAGGTAGAAAGCGCTTGTGAAATTGTGAAACCTGATTACTTATTTACAATTCTCAATCAATCTCCTCCAGACATGCCTATTGAAGCTTACCTCGAAAGGCTTTCCAATATTTTGCCGCAGGGGCGCATTTGCGTTACCGGATATCAATTGACTATATCTAAATTTAACAAAAACCAAAACATGATAAACCTCGATAGCTTACAACAGGCTATCGACTTTATAGAAGCAATTCAAATTTCAAAATTCAATTACCAAAAATGATGAACAACATGAAGTATTTAATGCCATTAACCCTATTACTATTTGGCCTCATAGCTTGCGGAGATAATTCCGGCGAAAAAGCTGAAATATCTGATGCCGGAGATGCGGCAGAAGCCACAGAAATGGCTAGCGTATATTCGGTAAACACTGACAACAGCGTGATAAATTGGGAAGGGTATAAACCCACAGGAACGCATAATGGAACTGTACAAATTCAGAAAGGAACTTTTACTGTCAATGAAGGCGGAATTGAAAGCGGATCCTTTGTTATGGACATGACCTCCATTGAAGTCCTCGACTTAGAAGGTGATAAGAAAAATGATCTTACTCAACACTTGCTAGGTACTGCAGAAGGTCGTGAAGATGATTTTTTCAATACCACAGAATATCCAACCGCGCTTTTTGAGCTTGTTAGCACGGAAGCTCTACCCAATGATTCTACAGCGACACATAGAATTTCCGGTAACTTAACCATCAAAGGTGAGACGGCTCAATTGTCGTTCAAAGCCAATGTGAGTATGGATGACGATTCTTTTACCGCCAGCTCAAATCTCTTTAAAGTCGATCGCACGAGATGGGGAATAAACTTTATGTCCAAGTCAGTAGTAGATGATGTCAAGGACGGGATTATATATGACGAAATTGGCTTATCCATAAAGTTAGTCGCAGAAAAGGAAGCGGAGAAAGATATGTAAAAGCCTTTCCAACTTTCTATAAAAAAAGCCCTTCTGATCTAGAAGGGCTTTTTTTTATTTTAGTAGTTGTTTGACGCGATTGAAGTCTGTGTTTCTCGCATTACGTGTCGAGCATTTCCTTTCCTTTGCCTCCTCCTTTATAGCTTCAACCCTGTTTTTTGGACTGGGATGGGTACTTAAAAATGCGGGAGGTTGAGGTTGACCCTCAATTTTTTCAAAAAATGATGCCGCACCGGCTGCATTATATCGAGTCTCACACAGGTATTTCACAGAGGCCGCATCTGCCTGGCTCTCGTGAAAGCGACTAAAGGAAAGCGAAGTTAATGACATCGCAATTTGACCAATTAATCCCGACTCTGTATTCCCTGTTACCACTTGACGAATCAAATCCACTCCATATAATTTAGTCATCTGCGCCGTGGAGTGGCGATAGGCTGCATGCGCAATCTCATGGCCCATCACTCCAGCTAAATCATCCGCCTCATCGAGAAACAATATTAAGCCCGTATAAACGTAAATATAGCCTCCAGGAGTAACAAAAGCATTCTTGGTTTCCGGATCATCTACTATTTTCACTTCCCAGGCAAATTTATCCCTGTTCTCCACCTTTCCAGAATTTAAAATCTCTTGAGTCATACTCCTGATGTACTTATATACTTCCTCGTTCCCTCTCTCTGGTAAAAGAGGAAAGTTCTTCGAATCTGACTCTATTTGATTACTGACTTGTTTCCCGAGTTCTACGTCATCCTCTACCGGAAATAAATTAAAATTATTCCACGCTTTCTTGGCGGGATCGCAACTGCCCAACGTTATAAGTAGTAAAATGAAAACATACATCACTTTCACCCGAATCATTTCTTTATTTTTTTGTTTACAATTGATATCCTAAGCCCACACCTAAATATTCTGCTGTAGCTAAATGAGACTTTAAATATAAGGCTAAAAATGGCCCCGATCCTCTTTTGTTGTGCATAAAATAATACCTTGAAAATAATTTATTGTAAATAGGGAACTTGTTGCCCTCAGTTTGTAAATATAGCCCCGCAATGACGCCTACACTCACAGGACCAAATAAAAACTCATTCCCAACATAGAATAAATAGGAGGTAGCAAAATTTAATGCCTCCGCGCGTCCCACTATCCCAAGCATCCCTCGCGTAAAATGAACGCGCTCCATATTCCGTTCTCGCTCTATACCAATATGCAATCGCTGCACAGGGGTAAGCGACCGAGTCACAGCTCCAAAGATCACATATACCGGAAATGATGGACCGGAATACACACTGTGACTCGTCCAACTCAAAATACCTCCAGCCTCTACCGACCATTTGCGTATCTTCCAGGAATCAGAAGCAGGCTTCGCATCACTCCAGAGTCGATCTCCTCCCTTTATCCACACGCCCAGCTGCGCTGTGTTTAAGCCCGTATTGGGACTGGAAACACGACCATTAGAAACATGTGTGAAGTCAAAATGGATACCCCAGTCTCCGCCGGCTCTCCCCGGCCGGCTGTACTGCAATTTGATCCGGGCTATATTATTCCAATGGGATCCTATTGCTGTATTCTCTGGATTGCTGAATGGTTCATATGGACTCGTCACATAAGATACGCCACTCCCCAACATAAAGTCTAGCTGACCGCCCCATAATGACCTCCAGATCGGCAAGTGGAAGGAAGGATAACTACTGAGTACCCCACCAAGTATTGCCTCATTGCCAAAAGTGTGATAGCGGAAATGCCACCCCAACAGTGGATATCCATGATGCTTCGCCCAGGCCTGCCGATCACTTGTTCTCCATTGAATCGATACATCTCCACTCCAGGTCACCTCAGGAGAAGGAAACGTAAATCGCTCTGAATGCCGGATCAAGCCACCGCCCCCTATTTCCAGCGCCCAACTCAGTCCTTGAGCTGAAAGGGAACCACTAACAAAAAGCCATATCGCGATATAGAAATATCTCACTCTCTCATCCTTTTGCGCAGATAATTCGTAGCAGAGACCATATCATCGCGCTGCACCCGATCATCTACCAGAACTGAAACAGAAGATCGAAACCCCGCATACACACGATCTAACTCATCAGATAAATGCCCGTTTCGAAACGACCAGGCCTGACTCGCAGTCAAAAACTCTATCCCCAATACTGACCATACATTATCTACCACGCGCTTGCCTTTCGTCGCCGCATTCGCCGACATGGAAACGTGGTCTTCCTGTCCCAAGCTGGAGACAATAGAATCCACTGAGGCTGGCTGGCATAATTGTTTATTTTGACTCACAATCGAGGCCGCTGTGTACTGGGCAATCATCAACCCACTATGCAATCCTGCTTTGGGCGTCAAATAAGCGGGTAAGCCACGAGTACCGCTTATCAACTGATAGGTTCTGCGTTCAGAAATATTACTCAACTCGGATAGTGCAATGGACAAGTAATCCAACACTAATGCAAGGGGTTGTGCGTGAAAATTTCCGGCCGACAAAATTGCATCCTCCTCTTCCAAAACATTTGGATTATCAGTAACAGCGTTCAATTCATCTTGAACCACAGACTTCACATGATCTAGAGCAGCTAAAGTCGCACCATGCACTTGTGGCACACATCGAAAAGAATAGGGGTCCTGTACCTGCTTGCCTGACCGACCGCCCAAATCACTCCCCGCCAGCAACGAACGCAGGTCCTCAGCCACTTTGATCTGCCCACCTTGATTCCTTATTTGGTGCACCTTCTCGTGCAATGGCGATAATTGAACATTAAAAGCCTCCATAGAAAAAGCCGCACACAAATTCGCCGCCTTCATCAACCGCTCACCCTCTATCACACTCCAGGCCGCATATGCTGTCGAAAACTGAGACCCGTTCAGCAAAGCTATACCCTCTTTTGCCTTTAGCGTCAGTGGGCTCCATCCCAACTCTTTCATGAGATCGGCCCCCGACACCTTCTTTCCTTCCCACCAACATTCACCCTCTCCAATCAACGGCAAACTCAAGTGAGCCAAGGGCGCTAAATCGCCCGAAGCACCCAGCGATCCCTGCTCATAGACCACAGGGTAAACCCCGGCATTAAAGAAATCTATAAGGCGCTCGACCAATGCCAGACGTACGCCTGACTTTCCATAACAAAAATTCTGTATTTTCAACAGCAACATCAACCGAATCAACACTTCCGGCACCTCATCTCCCATCCCCGCTGCATGGGAACGGATTAAATTCACTTGTAATTCTTCCAACTGATCCGGCTCAACCATCACATTACACAATGACCCAAAACCGGTATTTACTCCGTAGACAATCACATCCTCTCCGTAAATTTTTCGCTCTAAAAAGGATCGGGAGTGTTCAATATTCCTAGTCGCCGCATCAGATAATTCAACTTGACAAGGGGCTGAAATCGCTCGTGCTACGGTCTTCAACGAAAGCCCATCAGGATGGATAATTATGCGCTCCATACTTTTTTCCCAAAGATATAAAAAGCCCATCATTGTAATAAAGGGATATATAAAAACAGTACGCCAGAACTTGTTCTTTTAGTATTTGGGGGTGCCTACGGCACGCTGTCCGCGAGCCGCAGGCGCTATACTCCGTGGCTCGTTATTCACTCGGCCCCGGCCTTTTCAGTCCGGGTCTGCTTCGCACCACTGCGCAGCGCTCACCCAATAGATCGAGTCCATTCCTCCGGCGATATTTTCCCTGCAACAACCCATTGCTCTCAAAAAAACAAATCCGCCGCCGCGCGATCCGCAAAGTGCTTCCCCTTCTGGCTCAGCCGCACAGTATCTCCTTTCCATTCCCACCAGTCTTCTTGAGAATGATGCAGTACTTTGTGCTTTAAGGTATCTCCGAATTTGGGAAAATCCTTCGAAAGCCCAGCTACATCTATCCCTGAGCGCAGTCGCAGTTGAGTCATAATTCGCTCATTGATTTGCTCTACTGTACTCAATTCTTCTTCTTCATAATCCAGTTGCCCGGCCTCGACCGCCCGCATATATTTCATATTGTTATTGATATTCCACTGCCGGCTTGTTCGGTCGTATGAATGCGCCGAAGGCCCCAGACCCAAATAAGGTGCACCAGTCCAATAATTACTATTGTGTACCGCCTCACAACCCGGTCGAGCAAAATTCGATATCTCGTATTGTTCATAACGACTCTCTGAAACCCAATCCATCAGCAAGTCAAATTGACGAACTACAGCCTCGTCTTTGGGAACCTCCGTTTTCCCCTCCCGGAGCTGATGCGCTAAGACCGTGCGCTCCTCAACAGTCAAAGCATATGCAGAAAAATGAGGAACCTCTAATTTGTCCATCCACTCTAAACTCTTGATCCAGCCCTCATTTGTAAGTCCGGGTAAACCGTACATCCAATCCACTGTCAGGCGATCAAAACCAGCAGATAAAGCGCTCTGAACCGCCCGCTCACCTTGAGAGGCATTGTGAGAGCGATTCATCCACTCTAATTGACTTTCACCGCGAGCTTGTAAACCAATACTCAATCGGTTAATGGGCGTTTCTTTCAACGCCCGCAAGTAACTCTCATCTAAATCATCCGGGTTCGCCTCTAATGTGATCTCCGCTGATGAGTCCCAAGAGTACAATTCCGAAATACTATTGAACAAAAACATCAGATCATCAGCAGTCAGCACGGAAGGCGTTCCTCCACCCAGATATATACTATCCAATTGTGCAGTTGGTAAATACCCATTCCGTAGCCTCATTTCCCCTACGAGAGCAGAAAGCAATCTCTCCTTCATTTTGAGAGAAGTACTGAAATGAAAATTACAGTAGTGACAGGCTTGCCGACAAAAAGGTATATGAATATAAAGTCCAGACATTTTATCCTTCCGTATAAATAATGAAAATGATATCTCCCAATTCCAGTGTTCTCTGCTTCACCCTAATTTCTCAAATCCGATAGAATACATTCCGCAGCTTTTTCGCCAGACCGCATGGCAGCATTGAGAGAAGGAGCTGCTAAATAGTCACCGGCAAAATACTCGCCCGATTCACCCCGAATTTCTTGTTCTTCTGGCTCGTATTTCACAGATTGGAGAACGGGCAACGCACGTGAAATGGTATAGCTCTTCATGAATTTCAATCCTTCAATTCCTGCGTGAATCTTTAAATCTTCCCTGGCTCGTTCAATCCATACCGCTTCCTCGGCCTCCTCGCCCAAGAGTAATGTGACTGAAAGAATTGCTTTCTCCTCCGGAGAGCCTTGAAATAAATCTGTTAGGTAGTGAAAATTTGAGACATGAGCTGCTGGACATGCAATTAAGCCAATGAATGGCGCTTGAATACGCGAACCCTTCTGGCATTCAAAATAGATATTCAAACACCGATTCCATTCGATTCCCGCCGAATTTTCTTTTGCCGTTGTATGCAAAACAGCACTCGCAGGAAGAGTCTCTCCGGACGCTAAGGTAATGCTTTGCCCGTCACTCTCAACCATCGTTTCCTCATATCGAATGGTTCCTGGCTTGAGCTGATCGCCCAACTGCTTAGCAATCGCCTGAATTCCTTCCCGGGGTACAGCTGCATCACCAGAACTGAACATTTTAAGCACAAACTCAAACATTCTGGAGGAAGTTTCTAACTTGGATTCTAAGAAAATACCACCGAAAAAGGGCCTGAAAAATGAATCAGTTATTTTTTCAGAGAAGCCAATCTCCTGAATATACTCTATTGTTGTTTGTTCGTTTCGGGAAAATATGGTGTCTAGAGATGTGCGCTTCAATTTTGCACTCAATTTGGCTAGTTTTACCTTATCCGAAAGTTGAGCCCAGGGATATACCAATGAAGACCAAACAAGATGAATATCTCTGCGAGGGTCCCCTAAAAAATGCTTTTTCCCGTTGCGAAAAACCGCAGCACCCGGATTAAACCGCTTCAGGGCTAATGCATCGTAATCGAGATATTTTTTCGCCAATGGATACTCGGTCAATAAAACTTGGAATCCATGATCAAACGGCAGCTCATTAAAAAGAGTAGTCGATAAACGTCCACCAATATGCTTTGCTTTTTCATGAACAACTACTTCAACTCCAGCCTTCTGCAGCTGAATGGCCGCAACTAACCCGCTGACGCCTGCTCCAATGATTCGAATGGGATGATCAAAACTCATAAATCTTCTGTTGAATCCCCAAAATAGGCTTTGTATTGTTTTTTCCTTGAATAAAAGGTAAGAAATAGTAATGGATACATCAGAAGAGAGAAAACATATACATATGACCTAAAGTGAATGCGGTCAATGATCGCACTGTTTTTGCCATCTAAATCCTCTACAATATGCTCGTGCTTCCAGTACTTGAGGCCTGGAGGTAGCCTTTCTCCTTCATCTACAAAATAAGACCTTTTTTTGTCCTCTCCATCTTCAGTAATTCGGCTGACCCATTCTGCTTTGATTGGCCAAATAAACTTTAGGTGCACTCGATCTCCCTTCTTTGACCCCGTAAACTCAACCACATCTATCTTTCCCACTGGTGGTGATAGTGCTTCAAACAACTCTCGATCAAAGCCTTGCATCACCTTTTTATAGTGACCGCGCACTTGGGTTTTTAAATATATGGTTAACGTATTTTTCACAAACATCAAACAGACCATTTCACTCATTGTTTCGGATTCTCAATTTGTTACCTATCCTCAAATAGTCTGTAAGTAGTCCTTCTAGCTATATTTCATATAAGTGATTCTCGCAGGCAGCGAAAAAACATTATATTGTATCATAAATTAACCAGATCCTATACTCGTAAGGTCTACTAAGAGAAATAACATTTCATGCTTTATCAAAGTACAACTAATAAAATTTTAGTCCGGCTAATCAGCCCAATAATTTTGATAGGGCTATTATTGTTTTCGGCTTGCTCAGAAGAAATCAACCTGATTGAAGACAATGAGCCAACTTCAAATTTCAACATCTCCGATATTAAAATAGAGAACTATGTCAATCGATTGTACATAGACCTTGTTGCTCGTGAACCTCTCAACGAAGAATTGGAAATAAAAGTGGATAGTCTCAAAGCAGCAGGACTCAGTCGAGAAGCAAGAAAGGCAATCATCGTTGAGCTCATGGAAGATACCACTTTTCGACCCAATGAATTTTCTTATACATCGGCTTACACGCTTAACCTATATAACCTTGCCAAAGTACGTTGCCTGGAGGGCGTTTCCGACGGATATATGTCCCAACAAATTGGAATTGCAAGAAATGGGGCTGTCAAAGACTCGATAGAAGGCAATTGGGATGGGTATCACGAGAAATACAATACAATCAGAAGATACCAGACTGTACTTAACAGTCGTAACGCACTTTTGGAGGGGCTAATTGACTACCACGAAATGTATGCTTATATTATTGATAATGGAGTATATGATCAAATCAATATGAACGCCTTTAATTTCATTCGTGCTGCTTTTGATGAACTCCTTTGGCGCCTGCCGACAGAAGCAGAGTTTAATCGATCCTTTGATATGATAGAGTTCAATGAAAGTCAGGAGTTGTTTGGAAAAATTGGGCGAGATAAAGAGGATTTTATTGAGATTCTCATTCAATCAGAAGGTATGCACGAAGGGATGATTATTTGGGCCTATCAAACTTACCTCAATCGTCCCCCGACTCCCGGAGAGATCATCACATTACTCCCCTCTTATATAGAAAGTGGAAATATTAACCAAATCATAGAAGAAATACTCGTAACAGATGAATATGCGAATTTCCTATAAAACTCTCTTCGGCTGGCTCCTGGGACTTAGTTTGATCATTACTGCTGGATGCAAAGAAGATTACGATGTATATCAGGTCAATGATGTCAATATTCAACCGGTCAATTCCACCAAAAACAAACCGAAAACAGAGGCGCAGTACATTTCTGTTCTATACACCAATTTATTTCAAGAAGCCATTGGCCCCAACAAAATGTTGGAGGCTCTCGCTGCCATTCAGTCTATTGGGGACAAGCAAATCGCCTATGATATTTTAGTCAGTAAGTATATGGCTGACGGAAACGTAGTCCTTCCCGATGCAGACGAAATGAGATCTAATCCGGAAGCATTTATACGCGACACCTATAAACGATTCTTAGTGAGACAACCCACCGAAGCCGAACTACTCTGGATGAAAAACTATATTGAGAGTCGTCCAAATCTCACTCCGGAATTGGTATATTTCTCATTTGCTACTAGCAATGAACACTTTCACTACTAATAATCTACAGATATGAAGCGAAGAGATTTTATAAAGAAAGCAGCCTTAGCCGGAGCTGGCACCGTTGGGTTCCCTTATATTTTACCCTCAGGTATATTAAGCGCTCAAACGACAAGTGCGCTTACAGATCATGTTGTTTTTGTTTTATTTGCGGGAGGCGTGAGACAACAAGAAGCAGTGCTGAAAAGATATTTAGCCGATAGTCAGGATGAAGATGTAGAAGGGAACATCATGTATAACCTGATAACAGGCGATCCACCGGAATCCAAAATTGCTTATGGGCGAGATGATACCACTAATAATATCATTGGAGGAATTCCGATAGACCCCATCCTGCAAACCCCCTTAGACCAAATTGGAACCTTGTTTCCAGAGGTTCGCTTCTCTAAAGGAGGAGCAGGGCACTACAATGGGCTGAGTACTGGAATTTCGGGCAACTATGCATTAACTCAAGGCCTGAGGAGTCGGCCGGCTGCACCTACCATCTTTGAATATCTCCGTAAACACGCCGGATTCTCAGCTACTGACTGCTGGTATGTAGGAGCAGACATTGGCATGTCCCGTCCATTACTTAACTTTTCAGCGGACCCTGAATACGGAAGAGAGTTTGGTGCGAATTTCATTGCTCCCTTAACTACTTTCGGAACGCCTGGGATGAACCATTTTATGGACTTTAAAAACTACCATCCCGATACGGAATGGAGTATGATTCAAGAAATGCGTCATTTCCTTAATAATAACTATGTAGAAGAAGGGCTAGAAATTCCTCATCTGTACAACAAGCCAGAGGAAGAAGACTTTATAAAAGAGTTTGTTAGATCTACCTTCGAAAAAGTGAAGCAAGGTAGTATTTCACTTCCTCCAGTCAATGATAATCGCGACCTGAAAACTATTGGATTTGCACTCGAAACTATGGCTTGGTTCAAACCTAAGATTACTGTAATTGACTTGACAAATATCGATGTGTGTCATTCGAGTTACACCAATTACCTGAAAAGTCTTCATCGCGCGGATCACGGAGTGGGTTTTCTATGGAGAGAAATCCAGCGCATTCCCGGCATGGCTAATAATACGACGATGATCGTCATGCCGGAACACGGCCGAGACCAAGATCCCAACCCGATTCAAGACATCAATGACTGGTATGCATATGATCACTCCGTTGGCAATGAAAACACAAGAAGAATTTTCACAATGATGGTGGGCCCGGGGGCAGAAGCCGGTCTCACTGTCGGAGACCCCGATCAGCCCGTTGGGGATGCAACAGATATCGTCCCTACAATTGCTGAACTCTTTGGCATAAAACAAATCGTAGAGTCTCAAGGAAGGTTAGACGAGAATTCCAGATCTTTATTCGATAGAATGTAAACCTATGAAAGTGAATCACTCAACACCAAAAGAAATATCGCTCATGGGTAGATCCATTGCTACATCCTTTTTTATCATTTCGTTTATGCTGTTTTTAATGATCTCAGCCTGTGAAGAAGATGATCTGAAAACCAATCCCTTCGACGAACAGGAAGTCAATCAAGATACAGTAAGACTTGCCATTGACTCCACTGAGTCTGCAACCATAGCGGGTATTTATTATAATGTTTTTAAGCCGACTTGCGCTAACGTAGGCTGTCACGATGGTACTTTTGAACCTGACTTCAGGACTTTGGAAAGCTCCTACAACACGCTTGTCCATGAACCACCCATTAAAAATGATGGCAATTTCACCTATAGAGTTGATCCCGGCTCGGTAGAAACCTCCGTCATTATGGCTAGACTCAACAATCTTATCAGTCCTCCCATGCCTATACAATTAGAGCCGGACTCTGATTGGTTTGAAAAAGGGGATGACTATATCGACGATATAAAGACCTGGATAGAAAATGGTGCTCTGGATATAATGGGAGAAGCACCAACTTTAGAAGCGGAACAAATTAAGGCGCGAGGTGTCTTTGCCATGCAAAAAGACTCAATCTATCGCAGAAATAACATTGAGGCCCCACTGCGTTTACCGCTGGATTCTTCTCAACAGAGTTACATTTACTTTTCATTGGAACACCCGACCTCGCCTCCCTCTCCCTTTAGTGTTCAAGAAGTGGCCTTTTCAACTGAGTCTGATGATTTTGATGGAAAAGAAATGAAAGAATTAGAGTACATCCCTACTGCCTTTGAGCATTATGGTTATCAAGGGCTTCCTGTAGACTATCATTTTAGAGTTCAAATCTATCCCGAAGATTTTGAGCCCGGACAGCGATATTATTTTCGGGTGTATGTAAAAGACGATCAAAATCCCTTGCAAGAACTTCCCGGAGATGAGGCATTGTATCACATCAAAAACTATTATTCCATTGAGTGGACTGAGTAAATTAATAGGAGTTTGCATCCTTTTTTCACTACTTTTAAGTTGCGAGAAAGAGGATTTATCGTATTCCGAAGAACCGGAAATACAGCTGTCTGACATCAGTCACGATACCCTTGTTCAGTATGGTGAGGTGCTGGTAATTAGCATCCATTATCAAGATGGGGATGGCGATCTTGGCTTTGAGGATCCAGATCAATACGCACTATTTATTCGCGATTTGCGATTAGAAGACTTTGACCCATTTTATGTTGGTCCACTATCCCCTGTCGGAAGTTCCGTGCCTATTGAGGGAGAACTGAAAGTTGAATTCCCCAGTCTATTTCTATTCGGTAACGGGCCGCAAGAAACCACGCGGTTTGAATGTAAAATAGTTGATCGTGCCGGCAATGAAAGCAATTTGATTACTACGCCTTCCGTGGTTATACTTAGAGAATAAGCATGAAGAAATACTTAACCTACTTTACTCTTTTTATTGCCATCGCATCGACGACCCATCAGGTGAATGCTCAAACAGAGTATCTCATGCAAAACTTAAGCATCTCTGAATGTGAAGGGATCCTTACAGACAGCGAGGAGGGTCTCGAAGAGGGCCAATATGGGCACAATGAAGACTTTACATTTACAATTTGCGTCGACGATGCTGACGAGATCGCCGTTACTTTTGATTTTTTTGCTACGGAAGAAAACTTAGACTTATTAAATGTCTATGATGGACCCAATACATCTGCACCTCTCATAGCTTCTCTCAGTGGAATTATTAATCCTCCTCCTGTCCTAGTGGCAACGAGCGGCTGTATTACTTTTCACTTTACCAGCGATGAAAGCATTGCAGCATCGGGCTGGTCGGCTCATTGGGAGGTCACCGTCAACGAGCCTCAACTACCTGAAATTCAGATGTCGGAACTTCCGGACTGTCCTTTGGCTAGTCACCTCTTCGAACTGGATATTCCCATACCCTGTGATCAAATTACAGTTGATGCATTATCTTTAATTGGCCCGGGGGGATTCTCTGTCAACAGCGTCAACATTCTGGATTGTGATAGTACTACACAGCTGGCTCAAACTTTTGAGGTTGGATTTTCCCAAGAGATTGATATTCCAGGCACATTCAGACTTTTTTTTGAAGGTGAACTCATGGATGCCTGCGATGAAACACACCCTTTTTCTACAAATGTTTTATTCGAAGTTGCTAATTGCCCGATACAGGTAGAGATTACAGAATTAGAACGCGCATGTCCGGGGGATTGCGGCCGTTTGGAAGCGGTCGTCACAGGCAATGACAATGGAGATTTTAACTTCAACTGGTCACACTCCATCCTAGATGCGTCTGAAGCAGAAGTCTGCACTGACTCAGCGCTTACTGTTTTTGTTGAAGTAACTGATCTCACCAGTGGCTCGACAGCCACCGACACCTTTGAATACATTCCATTTTCCAACCCCACAATCAATAACCCTTTCCTTGGAGATACCGTATGCTCCAGTCGCGGCGACCACATTTACAGCGTGACACCAAATGGCGGTGCCTTTTATTCTTCGGTAATTCCAGATTGGGAAAGAGAAAGTGGTCGTTATCAGTTTTGGCGATGGAATGGGGCTTCAGATTTAAATCGAGACATTATTGAATACGTGGACCCCAATGGCTGCACCACTGCAGATACCCTCTGGATTTACCCCGTATGGGCCGGTAGTGTTCAGGCGAGCTGTCAGGGCAGCGGAGACTTCCTACTCAATGGAGGCAACCCTCCTGGCGGAATCTGGACAGGGGAACACACTACAGAGGACGGTATTTTTTCTCCTGTCGAATCGGGCAGTTTTTCTGTTTCCTATACCGCCCCTAATGGCTGTGTATCCTGGAAAACAGTGCGAGTACTGGATACTATTATCATGCCAGACATAGATACCATCTGCAGAACACAGCGAGTATTTTTAGAAGCTGAGCCATATGGAGGTCGCTGGAGTGGACCAGGGATCGTCAATAGTGTCAACGGTAGATTAGACGGTTGGCGTCCCAGCTCAAATACAACACACACCTACATCTATGAATTAGAAGGCTGTCAAGCTGAGATGGAGATATTTATCCAAGACATTCAAGCCGGGCCCGATCGGACGCGATGTCTCGGGGATAGCCTTCTTTTCGTTGCTCCCGCGGGAAACTGGAATGGACCGGCACCCTACATTGATAGCATTCAAGCCTTCGACATAAGTCAATTAGGTGTAGGTACTCATAATTTTACTTATTCTGCCTTTGGATGCAGTGACCGATTTGAGTTGAATTTAGTTGATGTTCGCATTGAAGAGGAAAATACTCTCTTTTTTTGTCTCATTAATGATACCATTCACATCAATCCCTACATCAATTTTTATCCCTCCGGTGGATCACTGAGTGGTCCTGGCATCATAGAAATTGATAGTGAATACTATCTGAACCCTAGCATTGCAGGTTCTGGTACTCATGCCATCACATGGGAGGCTTTGGGATGTTCAGATTCTCTCCACTTCGAAGTAGAGGCTCCCGCTGAAATTCCGGATTATAGCTTTTGCGAACTAAGTGAAGCAAGCTTGCTGACAGCTAATCCTGCGGGCGGCAGCTGGAGAGGACCAGGCCTTTTAGATGAAGCTGCCGGCTTATTTGATCCTCAATCTCTTCCCATTGGCTTTTATACTCTGTATTATATCGCACCATCTGGCTGCGAAACCGCCACGGAAATTGAGATTTTTGGGTTCGAAGAGGTAAGTATTTCCGGATTGCAACAACAATATTGCTATTCAGATACGATCATCGATGTTGAGCTCTCACCCCCCGGAGGAGAGTTTAGAATCAATGGACAGCTCTCTCCAGCAAGTTTTTCGCCGGCTGATCTCGGCACGGGTAACCATGAATTAGTCTATCGAAGGGGCTCCGGGGCATGTGCTTCCAGCGAGCGCCGCTTCATTGCCGTCCTTGCTCCTATTGAAGGGGAAGTCTTTGCTGCCAGAGATACTCTTTGTCCAGGGGAAAGTACAGAAATTCAAACGGTCAATACCGGCGGGTTTGGCAATTTGACAACTACATGGAATCGCGGTCTCGGATTTGGTGTAAGTCATATCATTCGACCAGAGGAAAGCGGTTGGTATCGGGTTAGAGTTGAGGATGGCTGTTCTCTTCCTTTTGAGGATAGTCTCTTTATTTTTCAATATGAGCCTTTTTCATTCAGCACTACTGAAGGACCGCAAGTCTGTTTTGAAGATTCCACTTTTGTAGAAATCGAACTTGATAGTGCAGACTATTTAATCGACTGGCAATTACAAGATTCTTTCTTTGGGCCCCGCTACACAGGACCTCCAGGTCTGTACGACGTCCTCATTACAGAATTGAATAGTTCATGCCAACAAGAAGCCACTGTAGAATTACCCGGCGCCTCACCACTACAAGCAAATATGTCACTGACCCCCAATCAGGACTGTATAGACAATATTGAAAATCAAGTCGAAATTATTGATTTGAGCATAGGATATTCAATGGGAACGGTAGACTTTGGAGATGGAAGTCCTATTGTAAATATCCGCCCCGGAGACCTGATTACGCACGACTATTTAGATACGGGAACCTTTACAATACAATTCGCCATACAAAATGAGCTGGGCTGTACAGATACAATTCAAGACACTCTCTGTGTAGAGAATATTGCCCGAATCTATGTCCCCAATGTTTTCAGCCCAAATGGAGATGGAAGGAATGACGAGTTTTCTTTTGATACTTATGGAATCCGAGACGTTGAATGGTCGGTTTATAATCGTTATGGAGACCAGTTATTTTTCTCTCGATCAGAACACGACAGCTGGGACGGCACCTTTCGGTCTAAGCGATTAGAACAGGACGTATATGTGGTGCGAATCACTTATGTCGACAGTGGAACAGGCGAAGAGGGATCCTACCACGGCAGCGTCACTTTAATTCGCTAGCCTTGCCGCTGCGGTCTTATTTTTATAAAAATATTTGATGCCCACTGAGAGGGATAGTCAAAAGGGTTTTCTGCGATCTACCGCATTTTAGGTCGGCGACGCTTTCTTGAGCGTCCCATTTGCTGAGCTTGTCGCATATTTGATGGGTTCAAAGCGCCCCTGTTTTTTAACCCCATCTCTATTTGATCAATTTGAGATTGAATCGTTGGTTCTGTCACGTCGAAGTTTTTCACCTTGCGCATGATAGTTTTCACCTTGTTCCAGTTGTTTTTCTTGACATGAATACCCGCCAATTGGAGTTGGACCATAGCGCGCTCATTATCAGAAGGAAGTTTCAGACCTTCCGCGATTTTAAACCAATCTTGTGCCTTTGACTCTTCCCCTCTTTGCATCGCAATCGACCCCTTCATAATATAATAATACGCTCGATTCGTTACATACAACCATTTAGGATTAAGAGTAAGAGAAAGTCGCTTTTCAGCAGCTGCTAAGTCTTGAGCTTCTATCAATTGAGCTGCAGACTGCACGGTCCCCAATAGAATATAACTAACCAAAATAACTAAACCGATGAGTAAAAGTGGAAAGGCATACCAAAACCCGAAAGCAAAAGCCAACGCAATTCCCCCGAGTAGTAAAAAGGCAATAAGTGCCAATTTCAAATAAATATTCATTGTGTACATATCCTAAGTTTTTCTTTTCACAAATGTAATGATAATTGTCGGAGGTATGTTTGACAACACCCCATTGAGATTAAATCTTCTGGCATTACTTCAACAAATCCCCTCGACTGACAAAGACTGCATTCGGACCCACGGAAACAAAGTCTCCCTGTGGAAAAACTTTTAATAACAGCTGTTGAAAGGGAGTCATTTCAGAACCATCTTTTTCCTCTCCTTCTTTGTCAACGGGACGAAGCGTATTCACAAATAATACGCCCCGCGGCAATAATAATATTTTTAATTGCTCGATGTAGGCTTTCTTTTGCACATGAGAGGGAATCAAGTCTTCAAGAAAAATATCCATGCAGATGACAGAAAACGTTTTTGGTGTTTGTTGCTGTACAAATTGACCCGCATCCGCCTCATAGAGGTGCACCGGAGAATCAATCAGGGGCAGGGTATATTTCGACGCTAAATAAATGACGTTGGGATCCTTTTCTACCGCTGTATACTTAAAGTCTCTACCTTGTTTCTCTAAAATCATGGGAATAGATCCCAAACCGAAACCCAACAGTAACGCCTTGTCTCCAGGTATCTGGTTCCAATCTACCTTCTTGAAGGTCTGGACAAAATTATGGTATAAATCGCCATGAGAATAAATGGCCCTGGCAGAGCTCAACATAAATCGCCCCTTTGATAAACTCACATAGAGATGGGGATTAACCTCTCCTGGAGCACTTTCAATATGAATTTCTCTAAAGTAGCTTAAGAGCTTTTGCCAGATGGAGATTTTTCCCATGTGCGGTAGTCTGAAGTCCATTCAAAAATATGACGATGTAAGTCTTTTTCTTCCTTGCCGAGTTCCTGGCCGCGACGCTCCATCATGAGTTGTGCTGTCTCCATGGCTTTTTCCCATTGATGAGTTATCCACTGTTTCTTTCCTCCCCAACTAAAGGAGGGGATGAAGTTTCGTGGGAAGCCTTCACCAAAAATATTAGCATGAACACCCACCACAGTGCCTGTATTGAACATGGTATTAATGCCACACTTGGAGTGATCACCCATGAATAATCCACAAAACTGGGTGCCCGTATCGACGAACCTCTTTTGAGGATAATTCCAAATCTTAATGTCTTTGTAGTTGTTTTTTAAATTCGAGTTGTTGCTATCAGCACCAATATTACACCACTCGCCAATCACAGCATTCCCCAGGAATCCATCGTGAGCTTTATTGGAATAACCTATGATCACACTATTATTCACTTCGCCTCCTACTTTTGAATAAGGTCCAATACTCGTTCCACTATACATTTTTGCCCCCATTTTCAAAACGCTGTTTTCCCCAAGTGAAAAAGGTCCCCGAATGAGGCATCCCTCCATGACTTTTGCATTGCGACCTATATATATTGGGCCTTCGGAGGCATTGAGTATGGTTCCTGGATCTAGAACGGCGCTTTTTTCAATGAAAATATTACTGGGTTTAACTGCAGTGACATTGTCGGGAATGGGCGCTCCTTTGCGCAATTCTGTAATCTTATGAAAATCCGTCGATATCTGATCGCCATTCAATTGAAAGATATCGGGCAAGCTTTTAAGCTGTTGTAGTGGAGTTTCTGTAAGCTGATAACCAATTAATTCGTCGAGATCGTCATTTTCCATGAGTCGCTCGAATTGGTCTTCTTCAAGTCGGACGGCAATAAGTTCTTCGCCCTTCATGAGTGCTTCATTGAATTCGAGTTGCTGGATCAGGCGGACCAATTGCTCGTTGGGCATCACCGAACCATTAATCACAAAATTCTCTTCTGCAATAGATATGGGGTATTTTTCAGACAGATACTCTTGAGTGATGTAGGAGATATGGCCCTTAAGCCAAAGGCTCCACTTTTCAGCAATAGTAAATAAGCCCACCCGCAGCTCACAGGTAGGACGGGTAAAAGTGAGCGGGAGAAATTCATCTCTCCTATCGTTGTCAAAAAGAATAATATTCGTCATACAGATATTTCTAAAAAAAATAGCCCTTCACTGATTAAACAGCAAGGGCTATGCCAATAATATTCGGTCGGCCACATTTCTTACTTATCGGCCGATTCTGTCTCCTCTTCTTTCGTTTCCGTCTTATTTGAAAACTTGGCAAATTTCTTGTTGAATTTATCAATTCGACCCGCAGTATCTACATACTTCATCTTTCCGGTATAGAAAGGATGAGAATAACTGGAAATCTCCAATTTAACTAATGGATATTCATTCCCATCTTCCCATACTATGGTCTCATCAGTCTCAGCACAAGAACGCGTAAGAAAGGCTTCATCGCAAGAGAAGTCTTTAAAAACAACAGTTCTATAGTTTTCTGGATGTGTATTCTTTTTCATAACGCTCCTATTTTCTTTCTAAAGGACTGCAAATATAAGATTTATTTTCTTTTCCTACCAAAGAAAGCGCGCAAAGAAAGTAGTTTTCCACTCCACAACGCTTTGCCCTGGGATTATATAAACTTTGGCGGTAGGGCTCGACTTTGATTTCTTAGCAATGGTGCCACGCCCAATGGGTGGTGTGCCTGCGCGTAAGGGATAGGAGCGGCAGGCAGGGTCCCAGCCGCGGTTAGTGGCAATTCCATCCCTGTTTACTTGTCATGTTGGCACTAGCCGGCCACTGGCGAAGCGGCGACAAGTGAAGCCACTGCAGCCGATGGACGGCCCTCGGGTGGGACCCTGACTACGAGCGGATAGCCCGACCCTGGAGGCGCAGGCGCCTCCAGGGATACGCCCAAATAAAAATAAAATACTTATGCCTTCTCCATCACGGTGCCACACTCATCGCAGGTCCGCAGGGATTCATCATCCATAAAAGACTGGATGACCACGGGCAATTGCTTCACGATGTCAGTCATCTCAAAGGTTGCCTCATGGAGTTTATGATTGCAGTTTTCGCAAAACCACATGAGCTTATCGTTTTCATTTTCGCGGCGATACCGCTCGATGACGAGGCCAATACTTCCGGCCGGGCGCTGAGGGCTATGTGGAATGCGCGGTGGCAAAAGAAACATTTCACCTTCGCGGATATGGATATCCTCAGGCTCACCCTTCTCATTCATAATCTTGACGGTAATATCGCCTTCATGCTGAAAAAAGAGCTCTTCTCCTTCTTCCCAGTGATAATCTTTTCTGCCATTAGGACCGCCAACGACCATGACGATAAAGTCTTCATTATCGAGATACACCTGTTTATTACCGACCGGTGGTTTCAACTCGTGTCTGTGATCGTCTACCCATTGTTGAAAATTAAATGGTTTGCGCATAGCTTAATTTTTTGTTGTGGATAAGATAGGAAAAATATGTGATGGCATCAAATTTTCATGGGATGGGCTGGACGAAAGTAATAGAAAAGGACTATCTTCGGAGAGAAAGAAAATAATAGCAATGGACTGGAATCTCAGGAATAAAAATGCCTTGGTGTGCGGGAGTTCACGAGGCATAGGCAAAGCCACGGCCATAGAACTGGCGAAATTAGGAGCGAATGTAACTCTGGTGTCTCGATCGGGCGACCAGCTGAGTGAAGTGATTGGAGAGTTGGCGTTGAGCGGTGATCAGGACCACGATTTTTTGGTGGCGGATTTTTCACAGCCAGAGGCGCTGAAACAACGTCTAAGCACATTCCTCAAGCAAAAAGAAATTCACATCCTCGTCAACAATACAGGTGGACCTCCCGGAGGACTGATCACAGAGGCAGAAGGTGAGGCTTTTTCCTCTGCTTTTAAGCAACACGTGCTCACGGCGCAATTGCTGGCTCAGGGCGTCTTGCCCCATATGAAAAAAAGTGGGTATGGTCGAATCATCAACATCATCAGTACATCCGTTAAGGAGCCGATTCCCGGATTGGGCGTATCTAACACGATCCGTGCGGCCATGGCCAACTGGGCAAAGACGTGGGCACAAGAAGTCGGTTCGTACGGGATCACCGTCAATAACATCTTACCTGGCTATACGAAAACCAGTCGCCTCGAAGGAATAATTGAAAAAAAGGCAGAAAGCAATAACAGCTCTCGGGATGAAGTCGTGATTCAAATGAAAAGAAATGTGCCACTCCGTCGATTTGCAGAAGCTTCAGAAATTGGTTCAGCCGCTGCTTTTTTGGCCAGCCCGGCGGCGAGTTATATCAGTGGCATCAATCTCCCCGTGGATGGAGGACGGACAAAAAGCCTATAGCTCTTTTTCCCCGGCAGGTTGAATCGAAAGTTCTAAAGCGTGAATTCCCATTAAGGAATCCTTTCGGGTGAATTGTCTGAAATTCAAATGATAGGTTCCGCTCTGCTCGAACCGGGTTTGCGGCTGCAAAAGGGCCTTTTTACTGCAGAGATCGCCAGAGCAATCTCCTAACCAATTCCCAAATTTATCTGCTAAATCCATTGAAAAGGATTGAGTAAGTGTGTCTCCATCGGGAAAAAGGGTCTCGAGTTCTATATATACATTCTGATAGGAATAATCTGTTTGATATTCTACCTCCAGAGCGATATCATAGAGGTTTTGAGTATCTGGAGCTGAGAAAGTAAAGAACTTGGTGTCCTCATAGGTCCAAACATCATTGGCCACCTCAGCACGTTCGTTGAAATACGGACTATCACAGCCGAAAAGCAATAATCCGATCAGCGAGAGCAGAAGTGTGCTTATTTTCATGAGGTAAAGTAATCTTTCATTTTAGAGAAGAAACCTTTTTCGGATTTACCGGGAGCGGGTTGGAAGTTATCCCACTCTTTCATTTGTTCCAATACGGCTTTTTGCTCCGGTGTTATTGATTTGGGTGTCCATAAATTGACGTGAATGAGTTGATCTCCTTTGGCATAGCCTTGAATTGAGGGCAGACCTTTGGATCGAAGGCGGAGGATTTTCCCCGACTGCGTACCAGCGGGAATTTTCACTTTTACCTTTCCATTCAGTGTGGGAATAGCTACGCTGGAACCCAAGGCAGCATCGGCAAAATTGAGATACAATTCATAGACTAAATTTTGGCCATCTCGTTCGAGTTCATCGTGTGCTTTTTCCTGAATCGTGATCAGCAAATCTCCGGGTGGGCCTCCCTGACGGCCGGCGTTCCCTTTTCCTCTCATGGACAACTGCATCCCCTCCTCTACTCCGGCGGGAATCTCTATCGAAATGGTTTCATCGTCGTAGGTGCGTCCTTCACCTTTACAGGACGTGCATTTTTCGGTAATGGTCTCTCCTGCGCCACCACAACTGGGACATGTTGTTGTCGTTTGCATTTGACCCAAAAAAGTGTTTTTTACCTGTCGAACCATTCCTGACCCTCCACAAGTATTGCATGTAGTTTTGGAACTGCTGTTTTTCGCTCCACTTCCTCCGCAAGTGCTGCAGGGCGAGTGTTTTTTTACCTTGATTTTTTTGACTGTTCCATTGGCAATTTCTTTCAGGGTCAAAGGAACTTTTATGCGCAAGTTGGATCCTTTTTGGCCGCGTGCCTGGCCACCACCTCTGCCTCCGCGAAAGAAACTTTCAAATGGACTTCCTCCATCGCCAAAAATATCTCCAAATTGTTCGAAGATATCCTCCATATTCATGCCGCGACCGGAAAATCCGCCGCCGCCACCACCGGCATTAGGATCCACGCCTGCATGACCGAATCTGTCATATCGCGCTTTTTTCTGTTCATTACTGAGCACTTCGTAGGCTTCAGCAGCTTCTTTGAACTTTTCTTCCGCTTCTTTATCGTCCGGGTTTTTATCCGGGTGAAATTTTAGTGCTATTTTCCGATATGCTTTCTTTATCGTTTTGGGATCTGCATTCTTATCTACACCTAAAACTTCGTAATAATCTCTTTTTGCCATTGGACTGTTTCAGTTATTTGCCCACCACAACTTTGGCGTGGCGGATAATTTTTTCTTTGAGAAAATACCCTTTCTCTATAGTATCTACGACTTTGCCTTTCATCTCCTCGGAAGGCGCCGGCATTTCTGTCAAGGCCTCGTGATATTCAGCATCAAAAGGTTCTCCATCACTTTCCATCGCATGTAAGCCGCGTTTTTTTAGCGTACTGTGCAACTTCTGATAGACCAACTCTACTCCTTCAGAGAAGCTCTCGTCGGAACTTTCATCATCTGCCAATTTTTTCGCGCGATCAAAATCATCTAAAATGGGCAGCAAATCGGCAATGGTATCTCGCGCGGCGGTCTGAATTAATTCGACCCGCTCGCGCACGGTTCGCTTTTTATAGTTTTCAAATTCAGCGACTAAGCGCATGTACTTTTCATTCAGCTCGTCGTATTTCTCTTGTGAAACCCCGGCCGACTCATCTGCCGATGATTCCTCATCTACTTTTTTCCCGACCTCCTCTTCAGCCATTGCTTCAGCTCTTTTTTGCTCTTCTGGATCCAGGACTTGTTCATTCGATTTATCGTTTTTGGTATCTTTTCCCATAGTTTTTCGTTAACTTATTCATACTCATAGGCAGTGCAATTTCTTTGCCATTGACATAAAGCGGTCAATTTGACAGGAGAAATCTACTTTTCCCTTTATTTTGTCAGTTGACGGGATAAGAAGCGCTCCACTTCTCTGGGGTTCATATTGCGTCCAACAACTTGAGACTGTTGATTAATGAGGAAATTAGCCGGAACCGACTCTATTCCAAATGCACCGGCCCAAGCGGCGTCTAATGAACGCTCCTGCATAATTTGTCCAGGCCAGGGCAGCTCGTCTTTTTCAATAGCCCGTTGCCAGGTCATACTATCCGACTCCAAACCAATGCTCACAATTTCTAAGCCCTGCACTTTATTCCCCTCCGTCCCCTCCTGGAATTTTTGATAAAGGACGATCCACTGCGGATGAGATTGCCGACAGGGAGCACACCAACTGCCCCAAAATTTGATCAATACATAGGGTGGGTTTTCAGCGTCCTTTTCAATCATTTTCACTCCATGCAAGGAGGGGGCAACATCTCCCAGCTGGATTTCTGAGGAAGCGCCTTTATTGTAATAATAGGCCCACAAAACCAACCCCGAGAGAATCGCAACAACTGCAACTCCAATTAGCTTCTGGGCTATTTTCATGCAGGATTACTTTTTTCTTTGTCCAGCGACCGATGAGCCGGAAAGTGAATATTCTTTTCTAAAAGGCAAAACCAACGGAAAATCGATAGGTAATAAAGCGATCAAAATCATCTCGAAAAACAAAATCTCCATTTTCTCGATTGGCCCAGGAAATATCTGCTGCCTGCCGCGTCATATCGTTGAGCCCGTACATCCACTCAAAATTTAAATACAAACCAGAACTTATAAACGCATTGACCCCTGCGTGAATGCCATAGTGCCATCTTTTATATAATTTTTCATCAACTTGCTCCCGCTCGTAATAGGCACCTAAAAGGTCGGGGATTAAGACCCTATCGCCTCCCATCATTATTTGCTCATCTTCCATATCAACAGTAAAGCCCGCATCATCTCCGTAGTAACTAAACTCCAGACCCGTTTCCATCTGTGGCGTCTCACCCTGAAAACTCTCTTCGTTGAATCGCACCCGACCTCCGGCTTTCGCTGACATAGTGAAACTAAAATAGGGGCCTGTATAAAACTGAATGCGCTTTACTGGATTGAATTGAATGAATAGTGGCAAGTCCAAGTGATCTGAAGTCACAGTCATTTGCTGTTGTCTCTCACCATCATAAAACTCTCTCCGCCCATCTGTTGTTTGGAACAGGAAATAAGAAGGGCCACTATAGTCCCGCTGCACCCCCCTTTGGGTATATCCTATCCCACCACCCAAAGTTAACCAGTCTCTGAGGTCGTATTGAATGCGCATTCCAATGTGGAAGCCACTTGTAGAAGAAAGTGACTCTCCTTCACCGTTTATTTTTTCTTCAGATCCTGAAAGTACCGATTGATTGAGACCGCCGTTAAACCCGATATGCAATTGGCCATTGGCCGCGGGGATCCGAAAAAGCAGCAGTAAGACGATCGTTGCAAAAAAAGAGTTTCTGTACACTGAGTAATCCATATAATTAGTTTTTTGCGACCAAATAGCTTCGTTTTTTGCTCTGTTGAGGTTAAGTCTGCACCAAAAATCCTTCCCATTCCGAATGTCTGAAAAACCCAACATCTTTATGATTGGGTAAAATATTTCCCGTCTTAGTCATGTCTACGCCTGCGAAATACTTTACCCTGCCTCGACCTTGATTTTTCCCTCATTCTCATGAAGAAAAGGCTTTCATAGCAGACTCAAAATTAGTAAATTTAAAGAAGTCTGTACCTTTGTATAAACTTTAAACGTCGTGAGTAAAAATAAGTTACAAAAGTTTGCTGAAATGGCGGGCTTTTCCAACGTTTTTCAAAATTTCAATTTCAAGAAACCGCAACTCATTGGTGCAAACCACCAGAAAGTTGAAATGGCGGACCAATGGGGGGGTAAACACTTCGGAAATGAACAGCCGATCACCCTGGAGTTAGCATGTGGTCGGGGCGAATACACCGTGGCCCTCGCAGAAAGATATCCCAAACGCAATTTTATCGGGGTCGATATCAAAGGAGCGCGAATCCACAAGGGTGCTAAATACGCATTGGAAAATGACTTGACCAACACCGCTTTTCTACGAACGCGCATTGAGTTAATCGATCAGTTTTTTGCTAAAGACGAAATTGATGAAATTTGGATTACTTTTCCCGATCCGTTTCTCCGGGAATCAAAAGCTAATAGACGGCTTAGTCATCCGTATTTCATAGAAAAATATCGAAAATTCCTAAAAAAAGGGGGGCTGATACACCTTAAAACTGATTCGCTGCCACTTTATGAATTTACATTGGAAATAGTACCCGACGTTCCGGGTCTCCATATTCTTGAACAATGTTCTGATATTTACGGCTCTGAGCAATTAGCCAAAGATTTGGATATCAAAACGTACTACGAAAATATGCACCTCAATCGGGATCTCAAGATCACTTATATTCGATTACAACTCGACTGATTACAATCAAAAATGTTTCCAGCCTTGCGCTTTGATGGTGTGATATCGACCACCTGAGGACAATAATCGAACCCCTTGATCGGCGGGCAATATTTTGCCGATAATGGCGACATCCGTTAAGTAACGAACCTTTTCCAGATCCTTTTCAGCTGCTGTGAACAGTAATTCGTAATCTTCACCGCCACTCAAAGCACAAGTGATTGGATCTAATTTGAAATCAAAAGCCAATTTTTCCGCCTGACTATGAATCGGCACCTTGGCCTCTTCAATGACAGCTCCGGTGCCGGATTGGGTGCAAATGTGGAAAATTTCAGAAGCCAAGCCATCCGATATGTCAATCATTGAGGTCGGAAGAAACTCTGCCTGATCAAACATATCGATAATATCTTTGCGCGCTTCGGGCTTAAGTTGTCTACCTACAAGATAATTGTATTCATCTAACTGAGGTTGTGCCTTTTTATCTGACAGATACACTTCTTTCTCCCGTTCCAATAATTGTAATCCCAAATAGGCCGCTCCTAAATCTCCTGATACGCATATCAAGTCTCCTGGCTGAGCCGTATTTCTGTAGGTCAGTTGTTCTTCACGAGTTTGTCCCAATGCTGAAATGTTCAACATCATGCCACGAGGTGCCGAAGTCATATCACCGCCGACAATGTCTACTCCATGTCGCTGACAGGCAGACTTAATGCCGTCATAAAGAACTTCCAATGCTTCTACTGTATACTTACTTGATATCGCTAAGGAAACCATAATCTGGGTGGGATAAGCATTCATGGCATATATGTCTGACAGATTGACCATGACGGCCTTATACCCTAAATGTTTCAAGGGGGTATATGTCAGATCAAAATGAATCCCTTCAACCAGCGAATCCGTCGTCGCCACTATAGTGTTTCGCCCCGAACGAATCACCGCTGCATCATCACCAATACCTTTGATGGTGCTCGCTTGAAACCGATCAATTCCTCGAGTGAGATGGTCAATGAGTCCAAACTCCCCTAATTCATTGACATCCGTAAATTTTTTCTCCTCCTGAGCCATATTGCTTTTTGTTTCATGCAAAAATACCAAATCTTACACAGCTAACCTGAGTCTTCGATCGCATCCTCTGCCTTCCTGGAATAAATATTTAGGATACAGCAACGTCAGCGTAAGTCAATACTTTAGGCAATGCTTTTTCGCTAAAGTAAGATTTTACATAGGACGGAGACTCCGGACTCACCGCTAGTAGAAAATCTCCTCCCCATGCTCCAAGTGCTTTTACCGCACCTTGAAAATCGGGAAATGCAGCGGCAGGACAATCTCTATCTAAATAATCTGTCAATAATGCGTTGTGGATTTCAATGCCTTTTACCCAATCAATTACTTTAGAAGACTCGCTCAGACTGCTCGAAATGGAGGACACTTCCTCCACTAATGAACCCTCCATTTTATGCTCCTGTAAATATTGTAATGCCTCTTTTGACTCTGCCTTTTGTCCGGAATAAATAAAGTATAAATGCTTTTGCAAGGAAGTATCTATGGATGCAGACCGCACATCTACCAGTTGGTCAGATACTTTGTGGTATAATAACGGGCCTTTCGCTCCGGCACAGGCAATATCGTAACCCGAACCGCCAAATGTTGCCGCATATAAATCATAAGGATCTACATCGGCCCATTGCGCAATATTATAAACGAGGGTTGAGCTGCTGCCCCATCCCCATTCTTGAGGAAATTCTAATTCCGTTGTCACTTTGATTCCCTTCCAGGTCGATAAAAAATCTGAGTTCAGCCGAACTGCTGCTTCTAATATATTCTCAAGCTTTTCTGCAATCGCGGCATCACTGGATTTTAGCGCGGAGAAATCGAAAAGTGAGATTTTAGCTGTAAACCATGTCTCGCCGTCTGGGGTCAGACTCTTCCACTTGATATCAGATCCCCGGCCTGTGGAAACGGTGAGTTTTTGTCCTTTTTGGGTCGGCAAAGCTAAAGCCTTTGCGCCATTCACCACTGCGTATTCTCCCGTCAACAACAACTTGCCCCGACCGTAAAACTCTTTTTTAGCCATGAATATAATTTCTGATTGCGGAGCTCCTAGTGTGGAAGAGCGCCTCTTAATTTTTCTAAATATAAACGTACAGCGCCGAAAGATACAACTTGATCTTTAAAGTGCTGGTAGGCCCGCTCCTTTTCTTCTCGGGTTGCCTGAAAATTAATCAATATATTATTCAAATGCATTTTCATATGCCCTCGCTGTATACCTACGGTCACCAGTGATCGTAGCGCCGAAAAGTTTTGTGCCAAACCCATTGACGCCGTAATCTCCATGAGTTGACAAGCAGTGGGTTGTTGCAATATCTCTAGAGATAGCGCAGCCATTGGATGTAATGTGGTAAGCCCTCCTACAGTACCCAGAGCTAAGGGAAGCTGCAAACTAAAGCCAAATTGACCCTCTGATACCTCGCAAGAGGTCAAAGACCGGTATTGCCCGGATCTTGCTGCATAGGCATGTCCTGCAGCCTCAACAGCTCTAAAGTCATTACCGGTCGCTAACACTACCGCATCAATCCCATTGAAAATACCCTTGTTGTGGGTGGTGGCCCGATACACATCGTGATGGGCTATATCTACAGCTCGCTTAAATCGACGAGCAAAGGTCTTTGCATCCATTCCCTCAGCAAAAGTCCCAAGGTCTCTTACCGGACAGTGAACTTCTGCACGCACGACACAATCCGGTGTGTAGTTGGATAATATTGACATAATAATTTCGATCTCGTCCCCGCTGTTACCCTTCTCACTAAGTTGCTCTTCCCACAGACTGGCAGATTGCTCGAGTACCGAATTGATAAAGTTGGCACCCATGCTATCACAAGTGTCAAAAGTGAACTGCAATTGATAGATGTGCGCTCCCACTTCGGGCATGGGCAACAAGTTGATTTTCTCCAAACCACCCCCTCGATTCCGCATGTTTCTCGTAAACTCTTCTGTCTCCTCCCTTACTTTTTTCTCAAAAAACAGCAGGGAATCTTGCAAAACACTTTCGGTCCCAGTCCACCGAAAATGAATTTGGCCCACCTTTGTGGTTTGCAAAACACGGGCAGAAAACCCACCCCGTGATTTCCAGAACTTGGCTGCAGCTGCAGCTGCTGCAACAACAGAACTCTCCTCTATTACCATGGGAATCACATAGGGTCGACCATTAATGACAAAATGAGGGGCGATTCCATAAGGGAGAGGAAAATTAGATATCGTATTTTCACTAAAACCATCCAATACCTCTTGCTGCTCATCTGAAAATTGAAACTGTGCCAATTTTCCCGCTGCTGCTGTTGCATCCCCTGTATAGTGGTCTACAACCCACTGGATTTTTTCTTGCTTCGTCCACTTAGAAAACCCACTCAGTTGTTTTTTATCCATGTATCTTAAATTTCCAGTATCAATTATGAAGTCCGAACGGTCAATAATTGCCGACATAAATCATATGCTTCGGTCTGTCTTTGAGCATAGGCATCGACCGCATCAAAACTCTCTCTGGCATATTTTAAAAAAGCGGCCGCCTGTCCATAGACTGCCGGCAAGGGACTGCTTTCCACTAAGTAATAGCCCTGCAAAAAACTCTTGACACCCCCGGAGGCAATAATCGACTGACAGAGACACTTTGAACCGAGTTCCTCAACAATGGACTGGCTCATCGCCATCATCTCCTCGGCACTGTGTCCCACAAAGGCAAGAGACTCGTACAATTTCGCTTTTTCCTTATCGGAGCGCATCATCTCTAATTTAGAGAAATTCGTTCCTCCATTAGCTCCGAAATCCAAAGCCGCTAATGGCAGTTGCAAAAGGGCCCGAAGACTCTCAGGCCCAAAACCGTGCCCCACCTCTTTGACAATCACGGGGAATTCTACATCCTCCAGCAAGCGAGAAATGGTTTCCACCGGAGAAATATAATATCGATCGCCCTCGGGCTGCAACCATTCCTGCATGGGATTCACATGGATTATCCAGCCATCTGCTCTCAGCTGCTCCATCAGGACGCGCAGGCGATCCGTAGTGCCTGATGCTTGCATTTCCTGCAGTTGAGCAATGCCAATATTCGCAAATAATGGTGCAGAGGGCCCAATGAATTCGCGAACATCAAAATCTTTAAAATGCTGCTTCCCCTCTAACAAAGGGCGGCAGGAGCCCAACCCCATGCCGAATCCGTGCTTGCCGCACATGCGAGCTAAATTGTGGTTGATGGTTCGAGCCCATTTCGTACCTCCAGTCATGGAAGATACCCAAATCGGATAGCGCATCTCTTTCCCTAAAAATTCGAAATTCGAAGCTTTCTCCTTCGGATGCCCTGCCAACATTGGCTCGTAATAAAATCGATGATCCAATTGATCAGATCCAATCGACGAGGCAAAAGCCATATCAATATGGTCTCGCTTCCGGTCTGGAGTTCCTTGTTTTTCGCTGCTTTGTTCAGACATAGGCTCAAAGATAAATAAACAATTACCTTTTAAACGCACCCCTGTTCATTTGGTTGGGCTAATGCCCAATAAACTCCAAGTACTCATTGTTACTTCTTCGCTTTCACGAGCCGATCCATATACTCCTCAGCTATCTTATCCAAATCCGTCCCGTGGAAGGTTCCCGAACTCATCAGCAACAGGCTACACCCCGCATTGGCTGCATCGACCAAAAATTCCTTTAACTGCTCAGGATCTGTGCCCACCGAAAGGTCACTTCGGTCAAAACCCGAACGGATATCCTCTGAGGACATCGGCTCCATCTCTTTCATCTTCAAAGTATGAGGACTAAAAAAAACCATGGCCCGCTCCGCCGGAGCCAGTGCACCCTTATATTGAGGCAAAAACGCCTTATTCAAACTACTATAGGTATGTAATTCGCTAACTGCAGCCCACTTCTCATTCGGGTATTGCTCCACAATGGATGCCAAAGTAGTTTTTACTTTTGACGGCGCATGAGCAAAGTCTCGAATGACTCGATGCCCGGCTCCTGTCTGTAATTGCTGAAGCCGCTTGGCCGGAGTCGTAAAGGTGGCAAGTGCAGTCCCGATTTGCTCCATTGAAAGGCCCAGTGAATCACACACTTGCGCTGCAGCTGCCATGTTTTGCATATTGTGCACTCCCTGCACTCGCGCTTTATATTCTTCTTCCCCCAACTCAAAGTGCAAGGCTCCTTCTTTATCTATTCGATAATCTAAAGCCGTATAGCCCACAGCTGTTAATTTTTCAGGACCTTCATCTACTAACCGCTCGAGCTGCTCATCCCCCTCGTAATAATACACATCAGCGGCCTCATCCTGTGCCGCCAAAAAATCAACAAACGCCCGCTCATAAGATTCATAGGTCGGAAACACATTGATATGATCCCACGCTATACCCGTAATCACAGATATTTGAGGCGCATAATGCAAAAATTTAGGCCGATCATCCAGCGCCGAACTTAAATATTCATCTCCCTCAATCACCATCAAAGGCGCATCACTCAGTCGAACTGTATGGCGGAATCCCTCCACTTCGCCTCCAACTAAAAAGTCAAATTCGTAATCATTCGCTCGCAATACGTGCATCACCATGGCCGTGGTCGTCGTCTTTCCGTGACTCCCCGCTATTACCACCTTCTCCTTATCTGCAGCGTGTCGGGCGATAAATTCAGGAAAAGAATACATCGGAATACCCAGTAATCGAGCCTCCTGTATCTCCGGATTATCCGCCTTTGCATGCATACCCAATATACAGAAGTCAATATCTACACCCAATTGCTCGGGATTCCAACCCATTTTTTTGGGCAATAGACCCACTGCCTCTAATCTTGATTTCGATGGGTCGTAAATTTCGTCATCGGACCCGCTGACCTCATGGCCTTGCTCCCTCAAAGCGATGGCGATATTATGCATGACCGCTCCCCCAATAGAAATAATATGAATGCGCATATGATCGATTTTCAATGAAAGTAATAATTATTTCTCACATACCTAAGCGTAGCATTCTCTCATTCTTTTTTTGGGCGTGACCCTTACCCTGCTCTGTCACGACTTCCAGCCGTGACAGAGCATCAGCCGGGTCGGGCTATCCGCTCGTAGTCAGCACCCCACCCCCGGGCCGGCCATCGGCTGCAGTGGCTTCGGTTGTCGCCGCTTCGCCTGTGGCCGGCTCGCCTGGGCTGTGGCCCTGCCTGCCGCTGCTATCCCTCACGCATTTCGATAAAATCACTAAAAATAAAACAGCAGTTGAGAACTAGGTTCAATGAATATTTTTTACGAGAGGGTCAGCACACAGGCAATAACTCATTTAAGCTAAGCGCCTTTGATTGACTAAGTCCACATTTGAAGTTGGCTAGCGGAAGTACACGTACAACAACTTAACTCCTGTAGGAGAGATCTACACAATGAAGAGATCTTCATCAAATTTGATAGGGAACAAAACGAGTCTTAAACTTCAGGACTAAGCAGAAAAAGAGGTGCCACATCCACAAGTTTCATCGGCATTGGGATTGTTGAAACTGAAGCCTCTGTTATTCAAGCCTTCTACAAAATCAATCTCCATGCCCATCAAATACATGGTATGGGACTTTTGCATCAAGACTTGAATGCCATTTATTTCAAAAACATCATCTTTTTCCTTTTGCTCATCGAAGCCCAGTACATATGAAAAGCCGGAACAACCGCCACCTTTTACTCCAACGCGCAAACCATATCCCGATGGGATATCTTGACGATCCATTATATCTTGTAGTTGTCGGATAGCACCATCTGTTAAAGTGATCGGTGCACTTACCGTAGTATTATCTTTTACTTCAGCCATTTTTCTTTTCTTTTCTCAGTACTTTAATACACAGACTTCATTATAAGTTCAAATTTATAAACAAATCTCACGAACAAAAAATTCCAACAGAAATAAAAATGCGTCTGTTCCGAAAACCCATTCGTTATGAAAATAGTGAATGCCTCGAGAGCGAGGCACCGATGACTGAGCGGTCCCGCAGGATCGATGAGCAAAGCCGATATGGAAGTGAAAGAACAGCGAAGCGGGTGGATTGCCCGCAGGAATAGCAATACCTCCCTTGAGAATAAGTTGTATTCGAAAAGGAAGATATTATTGTATGCAGCCGCAGGGAATAGGTAGCATTACCTAAGCAGTCTCAAACATCACCTGATCTGTTCCGATCCTTGAGGAAGCCCTATTTCCTGCAGTCGCTGGACATAGGACTCCTTTGGCCAGCAATTAATGAGAAGCAAACCTCAAATTTCATTCGCAAACTCCTATCTTGCACTTCCTTTTGATAAAAAACTGAACTATGCAATTAGGTTGGTTAGATTGGTTGGCCTTTACAGTGCCCTCTATTATGTTGTTTGGAATCGCTTACTACTTCATCTCGGGGTGGTTGCAATCGCAGCGCGTAATTGAAAATCAAAAAACGATTCGGGCCCTTGCTAAGCAGACTCTCCCGCTTAAACTACAGGCCTATGAGCGCTTAGCCCTCTTTTTAGAGCGCATAAAAATAGATCAAATCATCCTCAGAATGCGCAGTCATACACTGAGTGCTTCAGATATGACCAATCTGATTTTAATTACCGTTCAGCAAGAATTTGAGCACAATCTTAGCCAACAAGTCTATGTTTCCGATCAATTGTGGCAGATTATATTTATGGCTAAAGAGCATAATACGGATTTTGTAATGTACGTACAGCAACAATTACCCAAAAATGCCTCCGGAGAGGAATTCCTGGATGCCTTGAGTGAAGCGGCTAGGGAAAGGGAAAATGCCCCTTTGCAAACGGCACTAAAAGCGATACGCACTGAAGCACAAAAATACATCGGCACCTAGGTTATGCATTCACACCTATATATAGTGTCCTTTTTCCTGGCCTTGATGATCACTTCCTGTACTCCGAAGACTGCACCATTGGTAGCTACAGAACAAGAAAACACCTACCTTCAAATTGATAGTGGAGCAACTTACTCAAGAGTCAATTCGCAAATTCAACCATACAGGGATAGTCTGGCTCTAGAAATGCACCGACCGCTCACCGTGCTAAACCGCCCCATAACTCATTCCAGAAACAACCCCAATACACTCATTGGTCCATGGATTTGCGACATTTTATTAGAGGAAGGAAAAGAGATTTTTGATTCCGTCTCAATTCATGCGGCAATTTACAACCCTGGAGGCATTCGGTCCCCCCGTTTATCGGATACCATAAGGGTGAGAGATATTTATGAACTACTTCCCTTTGATAATTATCTTGCACTCCTCGAGGTTACAGGCGAACAATTGCAGGAGTGGATCAAGCACACAGTAAGTCGCGGTGGATGGCCGGTGAGCCATACCATGGAAGTTTATGTCTCATCTCCAAAATCCATTCAAGTTTTAGTAGATGGTGCTCCTCTGCAACCCCATAGCACATATCGAGTCCTAACGAACGATTATATCGCGAACGGAGGAGATGATTGCGACTTTTTAGCGCCTATACCTTTTCAAAAAAGCCAGAGTTTTATTCGAGATATCGTTATTCGCCATTTTGACAGAAGCCCTACTCGTGCCGTCGATAGGACTACAAGAATTCATTTTATGACGCAGAATTAAGCCAGCCATGATTCAACGACGGACTTTTTTAAAGAACATAGGTTCAGCTGTTTTGGGATATGCCTTCAGTTCATCCCTATGGCCTGATTGGGAAGTGGCCCCTTACAAAATAACCATTCTACACACCAATGACACACATTCTCGCATAGATCCTTTTCCCGACTCCGCAGGAAAGCTGGCGGGAAAAGGAGGAGCCGCAGCGCGAGCTGAGTTTATCGCCCGCATCCGTCGGGAGGAAGATGAGGTCTTGCTACTCGATTCCGGAGATATTTGGCAAGGCACTCCGTATTTCAATAAATATGATGGTCAGTTGGAGTTTGACCTCATGAGTGAAATGAAATACGACGCTGCCACATTAGGAAACCACGACTTTGATCTGGGCATTAAGGGTTTAGTCAAACAATGGGACCGAGCACATTTCCCCTTCATTTGTTCCAATTACGATTTTTCCGATACTGCCCTGGCAGGAAAGACAAAAGAGTATGAGATTTTTCAACGGGGGGACCTACGTATTGGCATTCTCGGCCTGGGGGTTCAATTAGATGGCCTCGTCCCCAGCCACTTGTTCAAAGGCGTTCGCTATAGAGATCCCCTCGCCACCGCTCAAAAACAATCCCATTGGCTCAAAAAAGAGAGAAATTGCGACTTCGTCATTGTTTTAAGTCATCTTGGCTATCAATACGACTCTCAAACAGTATCAGATCGGTATATCGCAGCTCAAACGAAAGATATAGATCTCATCCTGGGCGGACATACCCATACTTTTCTTGAAAGATTACAAACCGTAAAAAACATAAAGGGGCGCCCCGTGGGAATTAATCAAGTCGGCTATGGAGGAGCAATGGTTGGCCGTATAGATCTGCACTTTTCTGCGGATAAGAAAAAAAATCACCCCGTCTGCCAAAATTGCTGGGTGTAAATCAATGAGGTATACATAGAAAACATTAAATTTGAAGTTCAGGTAAATTTCTTCTCCTAGCTACTCATCCCCGAGCACAAGGAGTAAATCAATGGATGGACTTCAACAAGCTCTAATGAGCCAATTGACTTCTTTGTGTATTCAAAAAATTTGTGAAATTTGCAGACGCAAAGAAATGGCACGGAGCTGTTTTAAGGAATAAATAAAAACGGTTGAGAGCTCAGCGATAAAAGGATGAATAACAAGCACCAAAAAGTATGGGATAACTGTCTGGCAATCATTGAAAAAAATGTAAATCCACAGAGTTATAAAACCTGGTTTAAGCCAATCAAGCCGGTAAAGCTCGATGGATCTGCCCTTACTATTCAAGTGCCGAACAAATTTTTTTATGAGTTCCTTGAAGAGCGATACGTCCCCGTGCTCAAAAAAGCCATTCGAGATGAACTTGGCCCCAAAGGGAGGCTTGAATATCAGATTTTCGCCCACTCAGGAGGGGACAAACCAACCAAAGGCAATGAGCTCGGCAGCAATGGTCAACTCAGAAAGAACCCCTCCGAAAAAATAACGAACCCCTTTGTCATTCCCGGTATCAAAAAGGCACCGCTGAATCCCCAGCTCAACAAGAAATATACTTTTGAACATTTCATCGAAGGGGATTGCAACTCACTCGCGAGAAATGCCGGACTTGCGATTTCCGAAAAACCTGGAGGGACCGCTTTTAACCCGCTTTATGTGTATGGCGATGTGGCGCTTGGAAAAACGCACTTAGCCCAGGCAATTGGCAATAAAGCTATCGAACTCGATCCCAGCACTAGAGTTCTTTATGTGTCTACAGGGGAATTCACGAACCAAATCATTCAGGCAATAAAAAAAGATGCCGTCAATGATTTTATGAATTTCTATTTTTCAATTGATCTGCTCATCGTAGATGATATCCACTTTTTAGCGGGCAGAAAGAAAACCCAGGAGATTTTCTTTAACATATTTAACCAGCTACAGCAGAGTGGAAGACAAATTGTATTGACCTCCGATCGGCCACCTAAAGAATTAAAAGATTTGCAGGAGCGGCTCATTTCTCGATTTAAATGGGGATTAACGGCAGATCTCACACCACCCGACTTTGAAACCCGAATGGCAATTTTACAATCCAAGCTAGATTGCGACGGACTGGAATTACCGGATGCCGTTCTTGAATTTATCTGCTATAATGTGAAATCAAATATTCGAGAGCTCGAAGGTGCTCTTATCATGCTGAATGCACAGTCCTCTTTGAATAAAAGAAAAGTGGATCTCGATCTCGCCAAGGAGGTCGTTCAAAAAATGATTCAGAAAATAAGTCGCGAAATTACTATTGAAAATATCCAAGCACTTGTTTCCGACCATTTTGACGTAAAAGTAGAAGAAGTGCAGAGCAAAACCAGAAAACAGCCGATCGCTACAGCCCGGCAGGTAGCCATGTACATGTCCAAACTACTGACAAAAAAACCCTTGAAAGCTATAGGGGAGAGTTTTGGTGGTCGCGATCACACAACAGTTATCTATTCCTGCAAAGCTATTCGCAACACGATGGATATCGATGAGGCCTTTAGAATAGAAATGCAGGATTTAGAGAAAAAAGTTCGGATGAGTTTACACGGATAATTTTTGGTATTTTCCGAAATCCATCTATCTTTGTGAGCCGTTTAGAATATGTGGCATTTTAGAGTCAAAAGTGGATCCTAAGCGCATATTAAAACGGGGGTAAACCTGGGCGGAACAGCTATCTAGCCCATGAATAAACACCCATACTAAATAGGAGTCGGAAGACTTCTACGTTTTCATTGGTGAGATGGGTGAGTGGCTTAAACCACCGGTTTGCTAAACCGGCGTACTTGGAAACAGGTACCGGGGGTTCGAATCCCCCTCTCACCGCATATTTCGGGGCGTGGCGCAGTCCGGTTAGCGCACCTGCTTTGGGAGCAGGGGGTCGCAGGTTCGAATCCTGCCGCCCCGACTTTTTGCCCTCTTTCCTTTCGGGAAGAGGGCTTTTTTTATTCCTTTAACATTCCAAGGACGGTTAGCGCATCCCGCTGAAAGCGGGAGGGTCGCTAATTTGAATCACTTCACCATCCACTTTCAGCCCTCTTTCCTTTCGGGAAGAGGGCTTTTTTTATTCCTTTAACATATCCAAGGACGGTTAGCGCATCCCGCTGAAAGCGGGAGGGTCGCTAATTTGAATTACTTCACCATCGACTTTCAGCCCTCTTTCCTTTCGGGAAGAGGGCTTTTTTTATTCCTTTAACATTCCAAGGACGGTTAGCACATCCCGCTGAAAGCGGGAGGGTCGCTAATTTGAATCACTTCACCATCCACTTTCAGCCCTCTTTCCTTTCGGGAAGAGGGCTTTTTTTTTCCTTTAACATTCCAAGGACGGTTAGCACATCCCGCTGAAAGCGGGAGGGTCGCTAATTTGAATCACTTCACCATCGACTTTCAGCCCTCTTTCCTTTCGGGAAGAGGGCTTTTTTTATTCCTTTAACATTCCAAGGACGGTTAGCGCATCCCGCTGAAAGCGGGAGGGTCGCTAATTTGAATCACTTCACCATCGACTTTCAGCCCTCTTTCCTTTCGGGAAGAGGGCTTTTTTTATTCCTTTAACATTCCAAG